>Ga0182030_10003541_pt1 | contig 33353 bp, 29 predicted proteins | sample 812S3MmetaG_FD_121299 | JGI IMG/M metagenome (GOLD analysis project Ga0182030, IMG submission 121299) | Permafrost microbial communities from Stordalen Mire, Sweden - 812S3M metaG (Illumina Assembly) | ecosystem: Environmental > Terrestrial > Soil > Wetlands > Permafrost | place: Sweden...
CGCCGAAATCATCAAGCATGCTTCGAACGCCTTCCTGGCGCTGAAAATTTCATTCATCAACGCGGTCGCGAATCTTGCCGAGGCCGTTGACGCGGACATCGAACACATTGCCGAAGGCATGGGTCTCGACAGTCGCATTGGACCGAAATTCCTGCGCGCCGGCCTCGGCTACGGCGGAAGCTGCTTCCCTAAAGATGTGGCCGCATTTCACTGGGTGGCTCAGCAGCATGGCGTCAACTTCCAATTGCTCGAGGAGATTCGCAAGATCAATGAAACGCAGCGCGATATTTTCTTCAACAAGGTTCTCTCGGCTTTGTGGACGCTGCGTGGCAAAAAGCTCGCCGTGCTGGGCCTGTCATTCAAGGGAGACACGGACGACATTCGCGACTCGCCGGCAATCGCGGTGATCCACAAGCTCCTCGAGGCAGGCGCCACGATTACAGCCTTCGATCCCGCGGCCAACGAGCGCGCCATGGCTGTGCTTCCCGCATCAGACAAGATGCACTACGCCACGGGAATCTACGAAGCCGCCAAAGAGGCCGATGCCGTGTTGATTCTGACCGACTGGAAGCAGTTTGCACAGCTCGACCTGGTGAGGCTGAATCAGGTAGTCAAATTCCCCATCGTGATCGACGGCCGCAATCTCTACAAGCCGGAACGGATGCAGGAGCACGGCTTTACGTACGTAAGTGTGGGCCGCCCGCCCCAGTATCATGCGCAGCAGGGGAAGCCGCGCAGTGTACGGGCGGTGGGTGTACCGAGCTAAGCAGTTGGCGGCAGTTTTTTTCATTTCATATTTTGGAAGATTGAGGGATGCGCATGCACGTTCTGGTTACCGGTGCGGCCGGCTTTTTGGGCTCACACCTTACTGACCGGCTCTTGTCGGAGGGACACTCTGTTCTCGGAGTCGACAATCTCGCCACCGGCGATAGGGAGAATCTTGCTCATCTTGCACACGAGCCGCGCTTCCGGTTTGAAGAGCGGGATATTTGCGAAGCTTTCGATCCGGGCTCCGTCGATTACGTTTTTAATTTCGCATCTCCCGCCAGCCCGCCGGAATATCTTCGCCTGGCGATTGAGACCTTGCGCGTAGGGTCGGTGGGAACAGAGAATGCACTCGAAATCGCGCACAAATACGGCGCGGGATTTCTGCATGCGTCGACTTCGGAGTGCTACGGCGATCCGCTCGTGCATCCGCAGACCGAAGAGTACTGGGGCAACGTGAATCCGGTCGGCCCGCGCTCCGTGTATGACGAGGCCAAGCGTTATGCCGAGGCGCTGGTGATGGCTTATCACCGCTCGCGCGGCGTCAATACGCACCTGGTCCGCATCTTCAACACCTATGGGCCGCGCCTCCACCCCAGCGACGGCCGCGTGATTTCAAACTTCATGATGCAGGCGCTCGAAGGCGAGCCGCTCACCATTTACGGCAATGGAAAGCAGACACGCAGCTTCTGTTACGTCGACGATTTGATTGAAGGCATTCTGCGCCTCTCGCGCTCCGATGAGCATTTGCCGGTCAACATCGGCAATCCGGATGAATTCACGATTCTGGAATGCGCGCAAGCCGTCCTCGAAGTGACTGGATCGCGCAGCGAGCTGGTGTTCAAACCGCTATCTGAAGACGATCCGACCCGTCGCAAGCCCAACATTGCCAAGGCCCGCACCCTGCTCGGCTGGGAACCCCGCATCCCGCTGCGCGAAGGCCTTGCCAAATCCCTGCCTTACTTCCAGAGCAAATTACAAGTTCGGCAATCGTAGAGGCTCCCGCCATTACCCGAACGTGCGACGCAGCCCTGAGCCTGCGGCCGCCGCGCCGCCAGTTGTCGACTTTGCCTCCCGATGTGTAGAGTTCTATGCGGGCTTTGCCGGAAGCATTTCCGAATCGCGAAGAACGAGCCAAAGCGATTTTCTTCGGCAGTGGGGCAGCCTGGGTGCGTGGTTGTACGTCGATCTATTCAGAGACCCCAGGCTGGAATGGTGAGGTGTAATGCGCAGGCTGATTCTTCTCGGGCTGATGGCCTTTTTGGTGCTGCCCGCCGAGGCCGCCAAACGCATCACCGTGCAGCAACTGGAACAGGCCCTCGCGGAAGAAACAGCGTCTCATCGCGCCGATGCCGAAGTCGTCCATCGGCTGGCTGAGGTTGAACTCTCGCAGCGCCTGACCGATGAGACCCTGGATCGCTTTGTGCGTAAACTCCCGCTGGGGCCAAGAACCGCTCTGGCGCTGGAGATGCTTGCCGACCAATCGGCATTTCTTGACCCGCCCCCCAGCGAGTTACCGGCGACGGAAAACCCCGACACTGCCACCCAGCAGCGCATGATGGACATGGCGCGCGGCTATGTGGTGAGCATCTGGCCGCATCTGCCGGACTTCTTTGTCAGCCGGACTACGGCGCGTTTCAACGATGCGCCCCAGGTGGTGCACGAGGGCGACTGGCCGGTTCGCCTGGGCCTGCACCTGGTGGGCACAGCCACGCGCAACGTCACTTATCGCGATGGAAAAGAGACGCAGGATCAGGCAACGGAAACCGCTGCATCCGGCGCCACGGCGGCCGTTCCCGCCGAGCAGCAGGAACGCGGCATGGCGGCGTGGGGAACCTTCGGCCCTGAACTGACAATCGTACTCACGGATACGGCCAAAGGCACGGTGAAGTGGAGCCATTGGGAACGCAGCGCCAACGGACTGTCCGCCGTGTACAGCTACTCCGTGCCCAAGGCGGCATCGCGCTTTGAGGTGAGCTATTGCTGCCTTCGCGAAGACGCGCCCAGCCAGCGGCGCGAGTTGCGCTACGGCGGGCCAGGCCGCGCTCAACAAACGGGAGTTGCTACCGCGCCGGCCACGGCCAAAGTCTTTCGCGCGACGCCCGGCTACCACGGTGAAATCGCAGTTGACCCCAATACGGGCGCGATTCTTCGCGTGACCCTCGAGGCTGAGTTGAAGAACGACGACCCCATTACCCGCGCGGCCACAGTCGTCGATTATGGCCCGGTCATGATCGGGGATCGGAAGTACATTTTTCCGACGCGCAGCCTTGCGTTTTCGATGGAGCAACCGGCTCAGAACGGAAAGAGCCAGGACACGCCCGTTCTGCTGATCAACCAGACCCAGTTCACGCACTATCACCGCCTGGGAAGCAGCATTCGTCTGCTGACGAATGAGGCCGCCGCCGAAGCCGGCGCGAGCGGAACTCCGGCCACGGACAGTACCACTGCGACAAATTCCGCTCCGGCCACCCAGTCGCCCGTAGCTGCGTCCACCGGGGCGCCAGCCGAAACAACCGCGACACCACCGCCCACGACCACCGCCGCAGCCGCGCCTGTTGCGCCGGAGCCACCAATGGCCGCGCCCGCTCCTCATGCCGATGCTGCCGGCACTGAAATGAGCATTACGGCCGCTGCCGGAGTTCCGGACGATTCCGCCAACCCGGTCAACCCGTCGGCAGGCGACTTCCAACTCAAAGTGACTTCCCGCCTGGTCGACGTGGGCGTGGTGGTAAACGACAAGAAAGGTCATCCGATCACAGATCTGAAGGCTGAGGATTTTGAGATCTACGACAACGGCCGCAAGCAGGAGCTTCGTTTCTTCAACGAATTCTCCAGCAACCCGGCCGCTCCGGTTGCGGATACAAAGCCGGATCGCAGTTTCACCAACCGCGCGCCCGACGCAACGTCCACCGCGTCCACGGGAGCGGGTGCCACCGTCGTGTTAATTGACGAGTCGCACATCGCCTGGCCTGACATGGCTCATGCGCGTCAGGAGATTCTGCGCTTTATCGCGACGCTCGCACCCAGCGAACGTGTGGGCATTTATACCATGACCGCTCTCGGCTTCCGCGTGCTTCAGGAAATCACCACCGATCACGCCGCGCTGACAGCGAAGCTGAATGCGTGGATGCCGACGGCACGGTCCGCCTCGCTTGCGCAGGAAGAGGAAACACGCAATCGCCAGTCGTTCAACGAAGTGCACTCGACGGCGGATCTGAATTCAGTGAACGGTAACTTTAACGAAGTGCCCGACGCGCAGCAAACCGTCGATCCCATCCTGCGCACCATGGGCAGCAATCCCGGCCGCGCTTCGCTCATCATTTTGCGCATGGTGGCGCGCCATCTCTCGGCTGTCCCCGGACACAAGAATCTCGTCTGGGTTTCTTCCGACAATGTCTTTGCCGACTGGCGCAGCAACCAGGTTGCCATCGATAAGAGCCCCAAGGAAGTCGACTCCTTCGCCATGCACGCGCAGGAAGCGATGAACGACGCACATGCGGCCGTCTACCCCATGGACGTCTCCCAACTCGAGGCGCAGACCGTTTCGGCCGATATTCGCACGCGCAATGTGGAACTGACGCAAGCCGCCGCGGATACGGCAAGCTTGAACGGTGGTTCGTCCACCGGCACTCTGGCGCCGGGGCGCATTACGGCGGAGATGCAGCAGGACATGCACCCCATACAGGGACCGGTCCGCATGGTGGCCGATGCCACGGGAGGCCGCGTGATTCGCCGCGCCGGCGACCTGGCTGCCGCGCTGAATGGAATCGTCGAAGATGGCCACGCCACCTACATGGTCAGCTTTTCTCCGCGCGATGCGGCCGACGATCAGTACCACACCATTACGGTCAAGCTCGCGGGCAAGCACAAAGACGTTTCTCTGCGTTATCGAACGGGATATCTTTACGCGAAGGAACCAGTCTCTCTCAAAGACCGCTTCCAGCAGGCTGTTTGGCGGCCCGTGGATGTGGGCGAGATTGCCGTCACGGCCGATGCCGCCCCGGCTGCATCGAACGCCGAACTCAAGCTTGGCATCACGGCCGCGGATCTGGGTCTCCGCCAGCAGGCGGGCCTCTGGATGGATAAGCTCGACATCTTCTTCATCCAGCGCGACGATGCTGGGATCAAAGCACAGGTGGAGGGACAAACCCTGGGGTTGCGCCTGAAGCCGGCGACGTATCAAAGCCTCCTCTCCTCCGGCATTCCCTTCGAACATGAGGTGTCGATGCAGAAAGGCATGGGCTCGCTGCGGGTTCTGGTTGTGGACGAGAACTCGGGCCGCATGGGGTCGGTAACCATCCCGGCCAACGCCCTGGAGGCCGCAAAATGAGGCCAGGATTGCGAGGACCGGATGGGGTACCGAAGTTTTTCCGGGAAGAGTAGAATCAGGCCGACTCAGCGTCGACATAAACGCCGTAACCGGCACTTTTTTCCAAAGTCCAATGGACGTTCTGGCGTCAACTTAAGAGGAGTAAGAAGATGAAACGGATGGGATGGATTCTCGTTCTTCTCATGGCGGCTTCGCCCGCCTGGGCAGCCAAAAACATCACAGTGCAACAGCTCAAGGATTTGCTTACAGCCGATCAGCAGGCCAAGAAGGCCGATGCCGATGTGGCGAATGAACTGAAAGAAGTGGCACTCACCGAGGAACTGACCACAACGGTCATGAACAGCCTGAGTTCGGTCCTGCCGGGTCAGGCCACGCTCGAACAGATTTACGTGCTCGAGGCCAAGAGCGCTATTCTCGCGCCGCCCGCCTCTGACATTCCAACCACGGCGGCGCCCGATGCGGCTGGGCAAAAGGCCATCCTCGACAAGGCCATGGATTATGCCTCCAAGACCTACGCGGCTTTGCCCACGGTGACGGCTACCAAAACCACCATCCGTTTCCAGGATAATGTTTCCGCGATGGCCGCAAGTTCAGGTATGCACTCGGGCGCCACCGGCGACTCATCCACCGACCCCAATCTCGCCGGCGGAACGCAATTCATCCACTACATCAATACAAGCCAGACGCCGGTCAACATCCATAGCGGAATTGAGGACAATCCGCTGGTGAAAGACAAAACGCGCTGGGGAGCCAATGGCTATATCGCGCTGCTTGGCCAGGGGCCAATTTTGAGCACGGTGCTGCAGGAAGCGAATGCTGCCGGAAAGTTCACGTTCGTTCGCTGGGAAACGGTCACGGGCAAGAACACCGCCGTATTCTCCTACTCAGTCGATAAGAAAAAATCGCACTACGCGGTGAATTACTGCTGCTTCCCGCAACTCGAGCAGGCTGGCGTCGCCACGTTCACCTCGGCTTCGGCCGGCAGCGCGAAAGGTTCGGGTGGCGGCGGCGCAAAGGGGAATTTCCAGACCAACACCACCTTCGATAATTACAAGGCCACCGTCCCTTATCACGGCGAAATCTTTGTCGATCCTGACTCCGGCATCGTTCTGCGCCTTGTTACCATCGCCGAATTCAAGAACTCCGATGTCGTGCACGTTGAAGATCAACGCATCGATTACCTTCCGGTTGACGTCGGCGGCAAATCTCTGGTTCTCCCATCCAAGGCGATCGTCAACACTGAGGTCGTGCCCAACGGCGACTCAGGCGGCGGAAAGTTCATCCTTCGCCACACCCTGTTCACATCCGAATACAAGGGCTACCAGGCCGGCAGCTAGCGCGAACGCGCCAAGCTTCCCGGCGGCTCGAAAGTCAGGGCCGCCGGCAGCGTTTCGGCGATTGAACAACTGAAGCAGCCACCGCCTCTCGCAGAGTTGCGCGCCTCGGGAAGCCGCTCGAATACGCGAGTTTTTTTGTGCGCCAGTTTGCATGCAATTTTGCGTCGTTGGCGCAAAATTCAACTAGCAAGCTTCGGAAAGGGGTGTTGCTGCGCAGTCATCGCTTCCATAACCGGGCAGAAAGGGGCAACATCGTCCCGTAACCCCTTATCTGTCTAGATTCTGCAAATAACTCCTTTGGAATCTAGAATTTAGACGAACTGCTCCGTTCTATCTATCTGAAAACAAAGAAGTTCTTTACAGAAATACCCTTTTTTTCTTTTTTTTGAAAACAGAAAGAACGGCTCTTCACAGTCGGCATTCGAGCAACAGAGAAAATGGGCCTCGCGAAATCCCGCATCGCCAGAAGCGAAACTCCCGCACAATTCTTCGCACGACACTGATCCCAGTCACACCCTGATTTCCTTTTGACCCGTAGACTTTCGTTAACTGCAGCCTCGATGTGCTGGAATGGCCGGTTGCGAAACCGGATCGCGGATGGAAAATTTCCGCCAGGTTGCTGGGAGAAAAACATGAAACGCTCGTTATGCCTTTTGCTTGCATGTTCTCTGGTCGCGCCGCTGTGGGCAGCGAAGAAAACAACAGTTCAGGAACTGAAAGACACGCTTGCCGCGCTCAACCAGGAAAAGAAGACCGATGAGGAAGTGGCAACGCGTTTGAAAGACATTGACCTCGGCGAAGAGTTGACCAGCGCAACCCTCAAGTCGCTTGCTCCTCTCATTCCGGGGCCGCTCTCCCAGGAACAGATGAACATTCTTGAAGGCCGCAGCGCCCTTCTGTCGCCACCAGCATCGGATCTTCCCACCTCACCTGCGCCCGATGCAGCGATGCAAAAGGCCATCCTCACCAGGGCCACCGACTACGCCAATAAGGTCTATGCGCAGAACCCGCGTTTCATGGTGAAAAAAGTCACAGCCCGTTACCAGGACGGCGTACAGGGCATCCGCACCAACTCCGGGATGACTTCGAACGTCGGTCAGGCAGACCGCGCCTGGGAGCTGCCCAGCATGTACATGCGGTTCTATGGCAGCCATCTGGATGAAGTTGAAACCGATCATGGCGTTGAGAAACGGCCTGTTGAAAAGACGAAGGTGCCGTGGGGACAAAATGGCCAGGTATCGGAAGGCGGCCCAGGGCCGAATTTGAGCGTCATCCTGCAACAGGCCGAGGACAGTGGCAAGCTGAGCTGGCTCCGTTGGGAATCGATTGCCGGCAAGCCCTTCGCAGTTTTCTCCTTCGCCATCGATAAGAAAAAGTCGAATTACGTCGTGAACTATTGCTGTTTTCCGGTCACTGGCGATACGGGCCGCATGGGCTATGAAGGCACCGGAGCCAACTTCCAAACCGCAACCGATTGGAAGGACTTCAAAGCAACCGTTTCCTATCGCGGAGAGCTTTTCATCGACCCCGATACCGGCGTCATCGTGCGACTGATCACGCAGGCCGGACTGAAGCCGACCGACTTTGTGCACCAGGAAGACATGCGCATCGATTACGCACCGCTGGTGATCGACGGAAGGGAACGCATGCTACCAGCCGATAGCTTTACCATCACCGAGGTGGTGCCGAACGGCGACAACTACGCGGCACGCTACTCCATTCGCCACACAGTATTCGTTGCCACCTACCAGGACTACCAGATGGCGGACTCGGTGAATCCCGGTTCAAAGTAGCTCGGGGGCCAGTGGCCGGTGCGGGCAGCGTACATTCGCAGTAAACCGATACAGTCGGCTGTTTGTGTCCGTTTCTGTACTAAGCTCGTCTCATGCTTCCCCAAGTTCTGCAACACATGTTTCAGTTGCCGCTTCCTATGCTCGAGAAGCTGGCGCGGCCGGTCGTTGTCTACCTCGTCCTGGTCGTGCTCTTGCGCATCTTCGGCAAACGCGAATTGGCGCAGCTTAATCCCTTCGACCTTGTGGTGCTGCTGTCGCTCTCAAATACAGTGCAGAACGCGATCATCGGTGACGACAATTCGGTGACCGGAGGCATCATCGGAGCCTTCGGGCTACTCGCCATCAACTGGATTGTGGTCAGGATCCTTTTCCGGTCGGGGCGGTTGACCCGAATGTTGGAGGGGCGCTCTGCTGTGCTGATTCGCAATGGCCAGCTCGATGCGAAGGCCATCAATCGCGAAGCACTCACCCGGGAAGAGTTGCTTTCCGTAATTCATCGCCAGGGCTTTGAGGGGTTTCACCAGGTGCGTTGCTGCGAACTGGAGCCGAATGGCACCTTCTATGTGGAAGCGTTCGAACCCTCTGTCGACGACAAGCGCCACACAGAGTTGATTGCACGACTGGAATCGCTTACTCGCGAAGTCGCTGCGCTCCATCTCAGAACAGGCACCCCCCTCGAGGGCCAATAACCCGATATTGCTGGCCGCAAAGAATGAGAATATTTCTGTTGCGGATATATCCGCAGTGGATATATAGTGCATTCATGGCAACCATAGTTCCGCAAAGAACGCCCCCCACGTCTGCCGTATTCGCCATCCTGCTTTCCCTTGCGGAAGAATCCGAACCGGGCTCCCGTAACGGCAGGCGCTCCGCGAACGGCAAGCACGGATATCAGATCATGAAGGATGTGCGGATGCCTGCCGGCGGCAGCGTCAAGATGGGCCCTGGCACGCTCTACGGCTCGCTCGACCGCATGATGCGCGACGGCCTGGTGGAAGAAACCGGCATGACTGACGACGAGCGTCGCCGCTACTACCGGTTGACGCGTCTGGGCGAATCCGTTTTGGCCTCGGAACTGAACCGCCTCGATGCCGCCGTCAGCTCGGCTCGTTCTCTGGGTCTTCTTCCGCAAGGAGGCCGATCATGAAACCACTCAAGACACAAGACGAACGTCTCATCAGGGCTTACAGTCGGGCACTTCATTTGTATCCAGCGGGGTTTCGGAAACGCAATGCAGAGCCAATGCTGCGGACGTTCCGCGATGCGGTCGAAGACGACGATCTTGTACGCCGTGACCTGGTTGCGCTCACAGTAACGGATCTTTGCATTTCACTGGTCAAGGAGCATCTCGCCATGCTGCGCGATACGTTTGCCCGTCCGGTTCTTGTCTATAACGCGGTTGTATTGGCCGCTCTCTCCACCGGCCTCGCGCTGGCGCTCTACGCGATTCCACAGCAGGTTCTGCGCCAGGGCGCCAACGACCCGCAGATCCAGATGTCGACAGATTTGGCGGCTATCCTTAACCGATATGGCGTCACAGACGGGTTGCACCAGGGCGCGCTTCTTCAGAGCGGCGGGGTTGTCGACATGGGCCAAAGCCTTTCGCCCTTCCTCATCGTGTACGACGATCAAGGCCATGCACTCGGCTCCAACGCCCAACTCAACGGCCAGACGCCGGCGCCACCCCAAGGCGTCTTCGACTTTGTTCGCAGCCATGGGGAGGAACGGGTCACGTGGGAGCCGATTCCGCATTCCCACGCAGTGCGTATCGCGGCAGTTGTCGAACGCGTCAACGGACCTCAGCCCGGATTTGTGCTGGCGGGTCGCAGCATGCGGGAAGTCGAAGCGCGCATTGCGCAAGTCAGCCAGATGGCCCGTTTCACCTGGTTCGGTATGCTGGGAGTTATTGCGCTTGGGACGGCAATGTTCGGTTGGTACACGCGGCCCCGGGCGGAGTAGCGGACCTATCGAAGCATCTCCAACCTGGCCCCGACTGGCATTTTCGCCCAGATCTTGTCTGTCGTCCAAGCCGGGGCGTCCAGGTTTATGGCCAACGCAAGGCAGGCACGATCTCCGAGAGAAATATCAGGGCAGCGTTTCGCCAAAGCGGCAACCTGCTCCGCTTCGCCCTCGCCGAAGGGTACAACCGCGACTCCGGGCAATATAGCCTTCAATTTCTGCGGCGACATGATTGGGCTTTTCTGGCTGAGCTTCACCAGGACTTCGCACAAGTTTACGGCGCTGATCGAGATCGACAACAACGACGAAACGATAGCCTCATGAACTTTGGCGCCGCCAGGCTCGCCATACACCATCGCGAGAACCGCCGAAGAGTCGAGCACGATGCTAGTCATTGTCGGGCTGTTCGCGGCGCGCCTCTTCACGACGTTCCTCCAGGAACTCGTCGAGAAGGCCGTCAAGGCTTCCGCGTTCCGCGATGATCGAATCCCTGATTTCTTTGAGAGCCATCTGCATGCTCAAGATTTCAATGTGGCTGTCCTTCACGATGACGGTCAAACGGTCTCCAGTCTTGAGATCGAACTGATTGCGTATGCTGGCCGGAAGAACGATTCTGCCGCTTTCCCCGAGAACTACCGTATCGGTCATATTTTGCCACTCCAGCATCATTATGGCATATTCCGAAAGCCATGGCATATTTGAGGGATCTGGCGCCCGCAATTTATTCCTATTTTCAGTTTGGAGATGAAGATCTACGCAAATCCGGCAAGAATGGCGGCGAATCTGCGCCCGCCTCGACGGACAGTCCTCACTCCCACTCGATGGTGCCGGGGGGTTTTGAGGTGATGTCGTAGACGACGCGGTTGATGCCGCGGACCTCGTTGACGATGCGGCTGGAGATGCGCTTGAGGACCTCGTAGGGGAGCGGCGTCCAGTCGGCGGTCATGCCGTCTTCGGAATGGACGGCCCGGACGGCGCAGGTGTAGGCGTAAGTCCGCTGGTCGCCCATTACGCCCACCGTCATTACGGGGAGCAGCACAGCGAAGCTCTGCCAGATTTTGTTGTAGAGGCCGGCAGCCTTGATTTCCGCGACCACGATCTCGTCGGCCTCTTGCAGCAGGGCGACGCGGTCGGCGGTCACTTCGCCGAGGATGCGGACAGCAAGGCCGGGGCCGGGAAATGGCTGACGTCCGAGAACGTCTTCAGGCATGCCGAGGTCCCGTCCGATGCGGCGCACTTCGTCTTTGAAGAGATCGCGCAGCGGCTCAATGAGTTTCAGTTTCATGCCCAGCGGTAATCCGCCCACGTTGTGGTGGCTTTTGATGGTCTGGCTCGGCCCTTTAACGCTGCTCGACTCGATTACGTCGGGGTAGAGGGTGCCTTGAACGAGCCAGTCGACGCCGCCGGTATCTTTAGCGATGCGCTGAGCTTCGTCGTCGAAGACTGCGATGAACTCTGCGCCAATGCGCTTGCGCTTGGTTTCAGGATCGGTAACGCCGGCCAGTTGCGCCAGGAAGCGCTGGCCGGCATCGACGGCCACGATATTCAGGCCGAGCTTCTCGCGCAGGTTCTTCTGGACGCTGGCAAATTCGTTTTTGCGCAGTACGCCGTTGTTTACGAAGATGCAGGTGAGCTGGCTGCCGATGGCCTTGTGGACCAGCATGGCCGCAACCGACGAGTCTACGCCGCCGGAGAGCCCGCAGATCACGTGCCCGGCGCCGACTTTGGCGCGAATCGCTTCTACTGTGGTCTGTATGAAATGCGCCGGGGTCCAATCGCCGGGTGCGCCGCAGATGTTGAAGACAAAGTTGCGGATCAGTTGCGGGCCAAGTGGGGTGTGGTGCACCTCGGGGTGAAACTGCACGGCCCAGATGCGGCGCTGTTCGTCGGCGATACCGGCGAGCGCGTTCGAGGTGATAGCCGTGCGATGGAAGCCGACGGGCAGAGTTTCGGCTTCGTCGCCATGACTCATCCACACCTGCATGGTGGTGGGCAAGCCGGCAAAGAGCGCGCACGAAGCGTCTTCAATCGTTACCTGCGCATGGCCGTACTCGCGCAGCACGCCTGGCTTCACCTTGCCGCCAAGGTGATGCACGATGAAGTGCAGTCCGTAGCAGATGCCGAGCACGGGTACGCCGAGGTGCAGGATTGCCGTATCCGCGTCGGGCGCATCGGCGTCGTAGACCGACGACGGCCCCCCCGAGAGAATCACGCCGATTGGATTGTGGCTTCGGATGTCTTCGAGCGGAGCAGTGCAGGGAAGCACCACCGAGAAGACGTTTTGCTCACGGATGCGGCGCGCAATCAGCTGCGTGTACTGCGAGCCAAAGTCGAGAATGACGATTGTCTGGGTGTGCACTCTCTAGTGTGGCAGGGCCGCGCAGGGCGTGGCAAGCACCTGCGGTGCGGCAGACGCTCGCTCTTCGCTCGCAAGGACATTTGGGCTTGCCCCGGTCTGCAAATGCGAGGCACCTGGAGCACCAATTTCCAGCCTGCCCAAAGGGCTGAAGAGGCGGGTTCATTCGCCGGAGAAGGGATTTGTCTCGTGCGGCTTCAGGGCTGTCGGGTCGGGAGCAGCATTCGGCTCGTGGACGGCGCGGTTGGGGACGGGCGCATCTTCGGTGCCGCCAAAAGTCCGGAAGACCCGGTTCGGGTCGCCTGGCAAAAGGTGATTCTGTTCCAGGCTCAGACGCACACGGCGGCGCAATTCACGGACCGGGGCGTATTGCTGGTTGGCCAGCGTCTTGAAGACGACGGGGAAGATCATTTCGGAGCCTTTGACTGCGTCGACGCCGAGAATCTGTGGGTCTGCGACAAAAACGGACTTGAATTGATCGCTGCTGCGAATCTCCATCGCTGTTGCTTTGAGCAGCTTCATTACTTCGTCGGGATTAGCGGAGAAGTCGACGCTGACGTTGATGGTGGCGACCGAGTAGCCAACGCTGAGATTGGCTACGGTTGTGATCTGCGAGTTGGGAATGACGTAAAGCGTACCGTCACCATCGCGCACGGTGGTTTTGCGGAGGGTCATTCCCTCCACGGCGCCAGTCAGGCCAGCTACGCGAACCGTGTCGCCAACGTTGAACTGGTCTTCAATCAGGATGAGCACGCCGTTGAGCATGTCTTTGACAATGTTCTGGGCGGCGAGGCCGATGGCAATGCCGGCGACACCGGCCGAGGCGAGGAGGGGAGCCAGGTTGACCCCCAGGGCGGCGAGGAACTGCAATCCCGCAATGAGCCCGATAATAGCCAGGCCGGTGGTGCGGATGACGCCGGAGAGAGTGCGCACCTGCCCCACTCGCTCAGGCGCGGCTGCATGGCGCTCGGCCGCGCGCACCATATTCGTGGTAATCATGCGCAATAACCTGCTCAGGATAAAGGCGATAAGAGCAACTACGAGCAGGTGTGGCACTTTGGTGCGAATGAACTCTTGAGTGTCGTAAATCCACTCATCAAGAACTTTGCCGAGAAATCGGCCTTCGGCAAACAGGCCCGATCTCGATGCAACCAAAACTGCACTTAAAAAAGGGTGCATCCTAAACTCCTGTTTCTAGACTAGACTGTGCGCAGGCAGAGCCAGGCTGTATTCACACCGGCGCAGGGGCTGGAGAGCGTGAGGCCTGGCTGGTGGCAACGGTGGCGTTCTGCAGGACAAAATCCAAATCCGGCACCGGTGCACCTCAGGAGTTTTTCGATGCAGCCGATTCGTGATCCTTTCCCCGACATGGGCCAAATACGGACGGCGAGACGTGCCGCCCACAGACCGGCGAAGGTTTTTCTGGTAATCGGTTTGCTTTGCGTGTCGTCGATGTTGGCAGGCGCCCAGAACAATACTCAAACTCCTCTGTCGCCACCACCTCCCAGGCCTACGGGTGTGCTTTTGCCGGAGGTCAACCGCTTGCCGGACGCGAACCAGCAGATGGAGATGCGGGAGCAGCAAAGCAAATCGCAGAACTATGCAGCCGCGAACGCCTTGCGCAAAAAGCAGATCGCAGACGATACGGAAAAGCTGGTCAAACTGACCGCCGATTTGAAGGTTGAGGTCGACAAGGCAAGCAAGGACACGCTCTCGTTATCCGTGATCCGCAAGGCCGATGAAATTGAGCATCTGGCGCATAACATCAAGGAAAAAATGAAGCTGACGCCGGGCCCGGGTTGATCGTCATTGTCGTTTTCTAAAGCCATCATCACGCAATGGATGCAAGGAGGATTCCGTGCAGCAAAGCAAAACGCGAACGCGATGGGCGAAGCGGAACTCGGGATTAACGGCGTTCCTCATTACCGGGGGTGTCCTGCTGGCTGCCGGGCAAAATCAACAGAACGGCCAGCAATCGAGCAACAGCCAGCCGCCGGGCCAACCCAGCCCGGATCGAGCCTGGACCGCCAGCGGGCCGGTAGCCTTCACGCCGAATCAAGCTGATAGACAGAATTTCGATGCCGCCAATCTGGAGCGCAGAAAACAGCTTGCGGATGACAGTGCGAAGCTGCTCAAGCTGGCTACGGATCTGAAAACCGAGGTCGACAAAACGACCAAGGATACGCTCTCGCTCAGCGTTATCCGCAAGGCGGATGAGATCGAAAAACTGGCCCACAGTGTGAAAGAGAAGATGAGACTCACCGCGGGGGCGAACTGAGGGCGATTTGCCTGCTGCACGGTTAGGATTGCCATGCGCGATTGGCGAAACATACATCGGGGTTCTGCTTCAAGCGAGCGCAAGGCTGCTCGCATTCTGCGAAAGCCGCGAAGGCCCCTGCTCGCTGCCGTCCTTTTTGTCGTTGGGGCTCTTGCGGCGGTTGGGCAGAATCCCGCCACACCGGGCGGGGCGCTACGCACGGATCGTATCGACCTTCCGACACCAATCAACCAGCCGCCCGATGCCGTTGAGCAAACGAGAATGATGGATCGGGCTTCGAAAACAAAAACTTACGCTGCGGCCAATGCCGAACGCAGGAGACGCATTACTGAAGGCACGGCGAAGCTGCTCAAACTCGCCGGAGAACTTAAATCGGAATTGAGAAGAGCTACGGACGAACCTCTTTTTCCCGACCTGGTTCGCAAACTGGACGAGATGGAAATCACGGCACACAACGTGAAGGAAGAAATGGAGCTCACCGTCCGCGCCAACTGATCCGCTGGACACGAACAGTATTTGCTTCACAATTGAGACCAAGGATGATGCTTTCATTTCTGATCCGATCGTCATCGAAAGGCTCGAGCCTGGGGCGAAATCCGGGTGCGCTTGTGCTCGTGATTGCGATGGGTTTTGCGTTTTATCCGATCGCGGTGGGCGGCAGGCAAGTGCAGCGTAACCCAGTCTTCCAGCTACCCGGCTCCACCGCTCCGGGGACTTTAGAAGATCCCAACGGAGACAACGACGTCGATGCGGAGCGCCTGCTCAACGTGCTGAATGCCGAGCGCCAAAAGTCGATGGTTTCCGATACCGATAAGCTGCTCCGCCTGGTGAACAACCTGAATGGTGAGATCGAGCGCAACGACCCGGGTGTGCTTTCGTCCAATCAGTTGCGCAAAGTTGCAGAGATCGAAAAGCTGGCGCACACCATCAAAGACAAGATGAGTTATTCCGTGCGGGGTACGGCTCCCTATCGGCCTCCCCCACCGCTGCTCAAGCGATAATGTTGCGGGTCTAGCGATTGTCGCGGTACTGGGGCAAGGCCGGCACTTTTCGATTCCGGATCGGATTGCTACAATCAGTTTGGCTTTTTTGAAATAGACGGTGTTTTGGGGCGGAAACAAGCCCAAATACCACGTGCAAGGGGCTTGAGGGGATCCTGGCGAGTGTCATGTGCCGGATTCGCAAGGGCCTGTGGAACTAAGGTTTTTGGAGAATGACGGGAATGGACCTGGCCATTTCGAGTGTGCGCATGCACGAGCCAACAGTGGGCGGTCTCGGCCCGGAGCAACTGGTTCATATGTACCGGCTGATGTATCTCTCCCGCGCCGTGGACGACCGTGAGATTCTCCTCAAACGCCAGCAGAAAGTTTTCTTTCAGGTTTCCGGGGCCGGGCACGAGGCGCTTCAGGTGGGCGCGGCTCTTGCGCTTCGACCTGGCTACGACTGGTTTTTCCCATATTACCGCGATCGCGCGTTGTGTCTGACCCTAGGCGTGACGCCGACGGAAATGCTTTTGCAGGCGGTTGGCGCCTCGGGCGACCCGGCCAGCGGTGGCCGCCAGATGCCGACCCACTGGAGCAGCCGCCCGCTGCACATTGTGAGTACATCGTCGTCGACCACGACCCAGTTGCTGCATGCGGTGGGGTGTGCCGAGGCCGGCCGCTACTTCAGCCATCATCCGGAAGCGGCCGCTAAGGCCGATGGAGACTACCGAGCATTTCACGATGTTGAGTTTCATGGCGACGAGGTCGTCTTCACCTCGCTCGGCGAAGGCTCCACGTCGCAAGGCGAGTTCTGGGAGGCGATCAACACTGCTTCGAATAGGAGACTTCCGGTCGTCTTTTGCGTGGAAGACAACGGCTACGCCATCAGCGTTCCGGTTGAAGTAAACACGCCGGGCGGGAACATTTCCAGGCTGGTTGCCAATTTTCCCAACTTCTATTTTGCTGAGATCGACGGAACCGACCCGGAAGCCAGCCTGCGTGCGTTTCAAGAAGCTGTGGCGCATTGCCGCGCGGGGCTTGGACCGGCCTTTGTCCATGGGCATGTAGTGCGGCCCTATTCGCACTCGCTTTCAGATGATGACAAGCTTTACCGCTCGAGTGCGGAGCGCGAAGCAGACGCCATGCGCGACCCGCTGGCGAAGATGCAGATGCGGTTGCTGCGCGAAGGGATTCTGACCGACGAGCAGATCAACGCCCTGGAAAAAGAATTGGATCATGAGGCCGAAGAAGCGGCCACGCGCGCACTTGAAGATCCGTTGCCCAAAGTGGAGAGCATTCCGCTGCATGTTTACTCTGAGGACCTTGATCCGGCCAGTTCGCTTTTTGCGACAGAAGAGGTTGAGACGCCGGGTAGCTCGTCCGCTGGTGGAGGCAAGACCGGCCGCGAAAAGGGAAGTACTCCCCGGACCATGGCCGACCTGATCAATGCCTGCCTTCACGACGAGATGCGCCGCGATCCGCGCATTGTTGTTTATGGTGAAGACGTCGCCGACGCGAGCCGCGAGACCGCGCTGTCTGAGGTGAAGGGCAAGGGCGGGGTTTTCAAATTGACGGCTGGATTGCAGGCTGAATTCGGTTCCGAACGCGTATTCAATTCGCCGCTCGCTGAGGCCAACATCGTGGGCAGGGCCGTGGGGTACGCAACGCGGGGCATGAAGCCGGTTGTGGAGATCCAGTTCTTCGACTACATCTGGCCCGCCATGCACCAGATCCACAATGAATTGGCGCTTATGCGTTGGCGTTCCAACGGCGCGTGGGCCGCACCCACTGTGATCCGCGTGCCCATCGGCGGCTATCTCACAGGCGGCGCCATTTATCACTCGCAGTGCGGCGAGAGCATCTTCACGCATATTCCGGGACTGCGCGTGGTTTTCCCCTCGAATGCGCTGGATGCGAATGGTCTCTTGCGTACGGCAATTCGTTGCGACGACCCGGTTTTGTTCCTGGAGCACAAGCGTCTCTATCGCGAGACCTATGGCCGCGCGCCTTACCCTGGGCCGGATTTTGCTATTCCATTCGGCAAAGCCAGGATCGTTCGGCCAGGAACTCACATCACGCTGGTCACCTATGGCGCGATTGTTCCGCGCGCTATGCAGGCTGCGCAAAAGGCGCAGGCGCAGGGGATCGACGTGGAGGTGCTCGATCTGCGCACGCTGAGTCCCTACGACTGGGAAGCGATTGCGAAATCGGTTCGCAAGACGAGCCGCGTAATCGTAGCTCATGAAGACATGATCAGTTGGGGTTATGGAGCCGAGATCGCAGCGCGCATTGCCGACGAGTTGTTTGAGCATCTCGATGCTCCAGTGCGCCGGGTGGGCGCGATGGATACGTTTGTGGCTTACCAGCCTGTGCTCGAGGACGCGATTCTGCCTCAACCCGAAACGATTCTGAAGGCGATTGCGGATTTGCAGACCTATTGAGTCGTTGAGCTTCGGTGGTTTCCCACAGAATTCACGATGAAACTGTGAAATGGATGGGGTACCCGGCTCGCAGAAGGGTTATGCTTTCCCGGTCTCAAACACGAGACCGGGGGCACCCAGGTGATCGCTGTCCCCAACAGAAAACGGCTGCTTTCCAAGTACAATGTTGGAATGAGGTTTTCCATTTCATTCCGGTGGAACGACGCAAGGCGCGCACGTCGTGATGCGGGCCAGCCGGCATGAAGAACTTCCTGCGCCTGCTGCGCTACGGGCTGCCTTACACGCTGGAGTGGATTCCGGGCGTGTTATTGCTGGCGATTGTGGGTGGGCTGGACTCGTTTCGAACTCTGCTGTTTCAACCTATCTTTGACCAGGTAATGCGGCCCGACGCGCCCGAAGGGCCGATTCTGCTGGGGTTGAAAAACAGCCGATGGCAATTCGATCTGCGCGCGTTGGTGCCGCACTTTCTGCACATGCATAATGCCTGGGTTGTGGTTGCGTTTGCGCTCGTGGTCTCCACGCTTCTGAAGGGCCTTGCGGATTATCTGGGCACGTATCTGGTCAGCTACGCAGGTTTTGGGCTGATCACCGATTTGCGTAATCACCTTTACGAAGCGACCCTGCGGCGCTCGTCGAGCTTCTTTCACAAGCACGCAACCGGCACAATTCTTTCCACGCTGATTAACGACGTGGACAAGGTGCAATTTGCGGTCAGTTCGGTGATCGGGGAGTTCCTACAACAATTCTTTACGTTTCTGGTCGGCGTTGTGCTGGTGGTGAAGCTGGGCGGGCAACTGAGCTGGGCCCTGGTGTTGTTTATCCCCGTCGTCATCACCTCATCGCGAAGGATTGGACGCGAGGTGCGGTCGAGAACTCGCTCGGGCCAGGATAAGCTCGCCGAGATCCAGAACATTCTGCATGAGACGGTCACCGGCAACCGCATTGTGAAGGCCTTCAGCACCGAGCTGTGGGAGGTGCTTCGCTTCAAGAAAGCGGCCGGCAGGCTCTTCCGCGCCAACCTGCGCAGTGTACGCATTCAGTCGATCAGCTCTCCGCTAATGGATACAGTGGGTGCGATTGCCATCGCGATGTTTCTGTTCATCGGCCGCAACGAGATTCTGCACGGCCGCATGACCATGGGCATGTTTGGCGCATTCATTATTCTGCTCTTCAAGCTCTACGATCCGGTGCGTAAGTTTGCGTACTTCTATAACTTCTTCCAGCAGGCGATGGGCGCGTCGTCTTCGATCTTCGGTTTCTTCGACACCGAAGACGACGTCAAGGAAATGCACCACGCGGCCAGCCTCAAGGGATTTGCGCAGACTCTGCGGTTTGAAGACGTGGGTTTTTCTTATTCGACAGAGGAGGGCGAGCACCAGATTCTGCACAACGTGGATCTGGAAGTTCGCGCCGGCGAGTTGCTGGCGCTGGTTGGACCAAGCGGCGCGGGCAAGTCCACGCTCGTGAATTTAATTCCGCGATTCTTTGATGTCACATCGGGCAGCATCAAGATCGATGGTCAGGATATTCGCGAGCTCACTTTGGCCTCTTTGCGCCGCCAGGTGGCCCAGGTAACTCAGGAGACGATCCTGTTCAACGACACGGTGCGCAACAACATTGCGTACGGTCAACCAGATGTGAAGGCATCCCTGGTTCAGCAGGCCGCGAAAAATGCGTTGGCCCACGACTTTATCTTGCGCATGCCCCAACAATACGACACGGTGATCGGCGAAAAGGGCTTTCGGCTATCCGGCGGGGAACGCCAGCGGCTGGCCATTGCGCGGGCAATTCTCAAAGACGCGCCCATTCTGATTCTGGATGAAGCGACCTCTGCGCTTGACGCCGAGAGTGAGTCGCTCGTGCAGACGGCACTCGCCAACCTGATGCAGGGCCGGACCGTAGTGGTCATCGCGCATCGCCTATCTACCATTCGCCGCGCCAACCGCATCGCCGTTCTCGAAGATGGCCGCATCACGGCCGTCGGCTCTCACGACGAACTTCTGATTTCGTCGCCAACGTACCAACGCCTTTACCATCTTCAGTTCAGAGATATGCCCGAGGCCGAGGCCAATCTCCCGCTGGTGGAGGAACCACCCGAGCTCGCTTCGGCGCTCGTGCAAGGCCCGCAGGAGTAGCAAGAAGATGGCAATTTATTCGATGACGGGATATGCGCGCGTTCAGGTGCGCGTGCAAGACCAGTTGAGTTACACCCTCAGTCTCAAGAGCGTGAATCATCGATTTCTCGACGTGCAATTGCGCATTCCCAACGGGTTGGACGCGCTGGAGATTGAACTGCGCAAGGCCATCAAAGATGCGCTGGTGCGTGGACATGTGGATCTCACGATTTCGGTCGATCGCAGTTCGCAGCAGAAGTCGGGTTTCAATCTTGACCTGGTGTCTGGCTATCTTGCCGCGTTTGAAGCGGCGCGCACAGAGTTCAGACTTGAAGGCGAGCCCGATCTGAATGTCATCCTGCGCCTGCCCGGTGCTCTACAGACCGAGAATCGCGCAGATGAGGATTTGACTGCCCTGGCCGACAGTGTCCGCGCGCAGATTGGCCCGCTGCTTCAGGAATTGAAGACCATGCGGTCGCGTGAGGGCGAAGCCCTTGCTGAAATCCTGAACAGCACGCTTGACCGGCTGACCGAGGCCACCAACGGCGTCTCCGAACTACGCCCAGAGATCGAGCAGCGCTTTCAGGACCGGCTCGCGCAGCGCCTGCTGGCGGCAACCGGCCCCGAGTTCAATCGCCAGCGCCTGCTGGAGGAAGTGGCCGTCATCGTGGAACGCAGCGACGTGTCGGAAGAGTTGGCGCGCATGCATGCTCACGTCGGGCACTTCCGGGAACTGCTCGCGGCCGGCGGCGAAGTAGGCAAGAAGCTCGACTTTCTGCTCCAGGAGATGAATCGCGAAGCCAACACCATGCTTTCGAAGACCGGCGGCGTGGGTGGCAAAGGCACGCGCATGACCGAGTTGGGACTGGCGATGAAAGCCGAGATAGAGAAGGCGCGCGAACAGATCCAGAACGTGGAATAAACCAGGGATCAGGTGTAAGAGATCAGGGGTCAGGGACTAAGGGATTAGGGACTCAGGCGAAACACGAGCGAATCGACTCGCTCTTAAGGACAAACGTGGCAGGAATTCTTTTCATTATTTCGGCGCCGTCGGGATCAGGGAAAAGCACCCTCGTCAGCGAGCTGCGCAAGCAGGTAAGCGGGGTGGATTTCGCCATTAGCTGGACGACGCGCGCCCCGCGCGGTTCCGAAGAAAACGGCCGCGAGTACAACTTCACCACGCGCGAAGAGTTCGAACGCATGATCGCGGCCGATGTCTTTCTCGAGCATGCCGAGGTTTTTGGGCAGTTTTACGGTACCGCGCGGCAGTCTTTGAGCGAGGCGCGTTCCGCGGGTCACGATCTGCTGCTCGACATCGACGTGCAGGGCGCAGCGCAGGTCCGGAGCAAAATGCCTGAAGCCGTGAGCATCTTCGTTCTGCCGCCGAACCCCAAGGTTTTGCGGACCAGGTTGCGGAATCGGAGCCGAGCTGAGGGGGTGGTGAACGAGGCCGAACTCTACAGGCGCTTGTCTGAAGCCAGCCAGGAGATTGAGAATTATCGCCAGTACGGCTATATTTTGGTCAACGACATCCTCGATCGGGCGGTGGCACAATTGGAGGCGATTGTGCTGGCGGAGCGGTTCTATCGGAACGGCGAAGCCATTGCTTACCGGTCGCGCCGGGTGTTGGAGGTCGCCGCGGCCTGTTTGCAACATAATTCGCAGGATCGGCTCAAACCTGTGCTGGAGGCTTTCGGGATCGACGGAACCTCTGGCCAGCAGCAACTTCCCTTTGGAGATGATCCGGATGACGATTGAGACCCAGTTCGACTCGAATTACCGCAAGGTACTAGTAGCCGCACGACGGGCCCGGCAGTTGCAGGGCGGATCGCACGCCCTGGTTGCCAGCCAATCCAACAAAGTTTGCCGTATCGCCCAGGACGAGATTAACGCGGGCAAAATCTCCTATGTCAAGACTGCGACCGAGGTGCAAAAGCCGTTGATTGAAGGCCCGGCGGTTCCCATTCTGCTGAGCTGAACGGGCGCACCACGCCCCGCGGGCTTCGGCGCCCCGTGCGTCGAGGACTGTTCTACAATCGAGCGATGAGGGTTACTGTCGGCGTGAGCGGCGGAATTGCCGCCTACAAAGCGGCGGAGTTGGTGCGTGCGCTGCAGCGCCAGGGTCTTGAAGTCCACGTCGTCATGACCGCCGCTGCGTGCAAGTTTATCCAGCCGCTGACCTTCTCTTCACTCACCGGCTACAAAGTCATTACGAGCCTTTGGGACGAGGCAGACTCTTCCGCGACCCCCGCGGAACAGAACGGCATCGAGCACATCGACGAAGCGTTGTCGACGGATGCTTTGGTGGTGGCTCCGGCCACTGCAAACATTCTGGCCAAATTCGCCAACGGCATCGCCGACGATTTCCTGAGCACGATGTATCTGGCAACGCGCGCCCCTGTCTTGGTGGCTCCAGCCATGAATGTGAACATGTGGGAGCATCCCGCGACGCAGGCCAACCTTGAAACGCTTCGCCGCCGTGGCGTGCAGATCATCGAGCCTGGAACGGGTGCGCTGGCCTGCGGCATGGTGGGGGCCGGACGCATGGCAGAGCCCGAAGCGATCGCCCACACGGTGTTCAGCGCCATGGGGCATCGTCATGACCTTGCCGGTGAGATTGTGCTCGTCACTGCCGGGGGAACGCGCGAGGCGTTGGATCCTGTCCGGTTTATCGGCAACCGTTCCAGCGGAAAAATGGGCTATGCGCTGGCCGATGCGGCGCGAAGCCGAGGCGCCAAGGTGATTCTGATCAGCGGGCCCTCGGCGTTGCATCCGCCGGCACATTGCGAGTTGGTCAAAGTGACGACTGCCGAAGAGATGAAGGACTCCGTTCTTGCGCGGTTGCATGAAGCCACACTGGTGATCAAGGCGGCCGCGGTGGCCGATTATCGCCCTGTTGCCGTTTCCGATCAGAAGCTGAAGCGCACCGGTCCGATTACGCTGGAATTGGCTCCCACAGAAGACATTCTCGCCGAGGTTGTGCGGCGACGCCGTCCCGGCCAACTGATCGTTGGCTTCGCCGCGGAGACAGAGAATCGTATGGAGAATGGGCGCTCCAAGCTTCTGCGCAAAGGCGCGGACGCGATTATCGTCAATACCGTAACCGGCGATGGTGTGGGAATCGAAGCCGATTCGAACGCGGCGACATTTCTCACGTTGACGACGTCCATCGAACTCCACGAGATGCCTAAACGCCAGCTTGCCGACCGTATTCTCGATGAGATTCTTACGTTGCGCCGGCCGCGCCCCGTGGTGCTTGAACTCGATGAGCATGCCGATGAGCGAATGCGCCAGGATGAAGTGCTGGCCGAAACCGCGAGCGCTTCCGCCAACCGCCGCCCCATGATCGTGGAATAATGCATCCGTCTTCGGAGTAGAGACGTTGGCGCAATCGTTCAACACGGCAACCCGCGAAGCACTCGAGGCGCGCCTCCGTTTCTATCGCGACCTGGGGTTGACGGAATTCTACCGCCGGCCCGTCGACCCCGCGCTGCTTGCTCAACTCCAAGCAATCTCTGTTTCGTCCATTGACTCCATGTCGCCTGTGCGTGATCCCGCGCCTGGCTCGCCGCTTCCGACTTTGGCGGCGAGGACGGAAGATGAGGAGACGCAAACCTTTTCCACTCGCCCGTCAACGGCACCGGAGGAACAAGCCATCGCTGCTCGCAAGTCAATTGCAACTCCACCGCTGGAACAGACCAGCGTCCCCGTGTCGGAACGTCCGGCCTTTCTGCAGATCATTCGCGAAGATATTGGCGATTGCACCCGCTGCGAGTTGCACAAGGGCCGGCACAAGATTGTTTTTGGCGACGGATCGCCTGCCGCGCGCCTGATGTTTATAGGTGAGGGGCCTGGGGCGGACGAAGACGCGCAGGGCATCCCTTTTGTCGGCAAGGCGGGACAGTTGCTCAACAACATGATTACGGCGATGGGTCTGAAGCGCGAAGAGGTCTACATTGCCAACATGGTGAAGTGCCGCCCGCCCGGGAATCGCACCCCGGAGCCTGAGGAAGGCAATACCTGCTCGCAGTTCCTCTTCCGGCAGATCGATGTGATTCGGCCACAGGTGCTTGTAGCGCTGGGGGCAACGGCGGCGACATATCTGCTTGGGTCGCGCCAGCCTTTAGCCGGTGTGCGGGGCCGGGTGCACACGTTTCGCGGCAGCCAGTTAATCATCACCTATCATCCGGCGTATCTACTGCGTGATCCGCGGCAGAAGAAAGAAGCCTGGGCCGATCTACAGATCGCCATGCGCGAGCTGGGTTTGAAACCGCCCGCGAAGGCTTAGAGCGATTCCGGAACATTTTTGGGTTGAGATTCGTCCTGCTACCTGTTGGTCGCGGCGCTTTTGCCGTTTTGTGCCGCAGCTGATCGCAAAAAAAAAATAAAAAAAGAGGGTTTCTGTAAAGAAGTCCTTTTTTTTCAGTCGGATAGAGGACGCAATTCCCTCCAAATTCCTCATTCCAAAGGAGTTATTTGCAGAATCTAGACAGATAAGGACTTACGGGCCCTCTTTGCCCCGAGATTCTGTGAGTGACCCCCTTTTGGCAATCGATCTAGATCGATTGTGCGCCAACAAGCCGAAATTGCATGCAAATCGAAAGCTGCAAAAAGGATGAACACTTCGGGGTGCGTTGCTGTCAGGCCTGGTCTTTCCAGAGATAGACGCCGCCCAGCAGGCCGCTTTCGTTGGAGACAATCTCGACATTCTTGGGTGGCGTGAAATCGAACTTCTTGGTATTGCCGCCGCCTAGATAGAGATGGTCCCAGTTGAAAAGGGCTTCGGTGGTCTTGATGGCTTCCTGCAAGAGCTTGTTCCACTCTTTTTTTCCGAATTTATCCAGGCCACGGCGGCCGAGGTAATCCTCGTAGGTCATGCCCTTTTTACGCCAGATGTGGTGGCCGATCTCGAGCCCCGGGCAAAGATGGCCGTTGGTGAAGAGCGCGCCACCGAGGCCGGTGCCGAGCGTCAGGACCAACTCGACGCCGTCGCCCTTGATGGCGCCGTAGCCGGCGACATCGGCGTCATTGCCCACGCGCGCGGGCTTCTTCCAGCGCTTTTCCAATTCCGCCTGCAGGGGAAATCCACCTGCCCACAGCGGATGCAGGTTGAATGCGCCGAAGGTGCAGCCGTGCTTGACGACACCGGGGAATCCGACCGAGACGCGATCGAAATTGCCCATCAGCTTGCGCAGCTCGTCGAGGCCTTTGAGAACGGCGTTGGGCGTCGGGACTTCCGGTGTGACTACGCGCTGGCGCTCGCTCACTGGTTTTCCCCTGGCGTCAAGCAGCATGGCCTTGAGGCCCGAGCCGCCGATATCAATGGTCATCGTAATGGGGGGCTTGGCGCTGGATAAGGGAATGGGTGCAACAACGACAGGAGCGGGAGCGGGCGCGGATTCGGCTTTGGGTGTCATCAGCAATGAATTGTAATCCGTGGGGCCGGTGTTGCGAGTGATCCCAGTTCCCCGATATCCACAGTCCGTCTTCGCACTGCCGAATCCCCTACACTGAGGGTTGCCCACGATGCCCGACTGCTGCGAAGTCGCGTTGCCCGTTCCTTTAGACCGCTTGTTCACCTATGCCGTTGGGGAAGGGCAGAATCCGCCGCGCGGGGCGCGCGTTATTGTGCCGTTCCGCAACGAGAAGCTGATCGGCGTGGTGGTGACGCTGAACGTTGCGGCTCCGCCCGATGTCGAGGTTCGGCAGATCGAGACAGTCCTTGACGACGAACCGCTTCTCAGCGAGCAACTACTGAGCCTAGCGGAGTGGATGGCCGGCTACTACCTGGCGCCGCTGGGCGAGGTGTTGCGCGGCATGTTGCCGTTGATGGCAGAGGTGCGGCGGACCGTTTGTTATCGCATCACCGACCTGGGCCGCGATGTGCTGGCCGAGCGCCTTGAGGACGAACACGGGGATCGGCAGGACATGGAGCATCGCGTATTGACGCGACTGTCTACGGGAGAGCCGGTGAAAGTTTCCACATTGCGGACAGGGACGGCGGCGACGCTGCCTCAGCTTGCGGCACTGGTTCGCCGCAAGTGGATTGCTCGCGAAACCGCTGCGGCGGAACGCGACGCGAGCCGTACCGAGCGCTTCGTTGTTCTGGTGCCCGAAGCTCGCTTGCCAAAGCTCACCGACAAGCAGCAGGAGATTCTGGCGGAGTTGGCGGCCAACGAGGGTGAACTTGCGCTGGCTGAGCTACGGGCGCGGGAATTGTCCTCTTCCACGCTACAGACACTGGTACGGCGCGGTCTGGTGCGCATCGACGAGCGGCCGCGCGTTTTTCGCCTGGGAGGCATTCGGCCAAGCGGTGAAGCGATTCGACTGAGTGAGCCTCAGACTGAGGCACTGGCTTCGATTGCCGGCGCGCTCGGGGGCTTTCGACCGTTTCTTCTCCACGGCGTAACGGGATCGGGGAAGACAGCGGTTTACCTGGCTGCGATGCAGCGCGCGCTTGACCGCGGCCTTGCCTCCATTTTGCTCGTGCCCGAAATCGGCCTCACTCCGCAAAGCGCAGGTCTTCTGGACAGAGCATTTGGACGGCGCGTGGCGCTGCTTCACTCCGCGCTCACACCGGAGGAACGCAGCGAGCAGTGGCGGCGCATCCGCAGCGGGGATGCGCCGATTGTTGTGGGGACGCGCAGTGCCATCTTCGCTCCGACGCCGAATCTGGGCTTGATTCTTGTGGATGAGGAACACGACCAGAGTTACAAGCAGGAAGAGACGCCGCGCTACAACGCGCGCGATGTGGCGGTGATGCGCGCCAAGCTTGCGGGAGCGGTGGTGGTGATGGGCTCGGCAACGCCGGCGCTGGAGACGTGGCAGAACTCGGTGCGCGGCAAATATGCGCGGATCGAGATGCGCGATCGCGTGATGAATCGCCCGCTGCCCGAGGTGGAGCTCATCGACATGCGCAGCGAGTTTCAGCAGACGGGCCAGGATTCACTTTTCTCTCGTGCGTTGATTGAGCAGACACACGCAGCATTGGAGCGTGGGGAGCAGGCACTGATTTTGTTGAACAGGCGCGGGTATTCGTTTGCGGTAATGTGCCGTGCCTGCGGCGAGAAGCTGGAGTGCCAGAACTGCGCGATCTCGCTGACGCATCACAAGCCCCCGGCCGAGGACGCGGGCGTTGCGCGTGAAGGGCAGCGGCTGGAGTGCCATTATTGCGGCTATCGGCGTACGGTTCCCGCACGATGCCCGAAATGCGAGAGCGAGCATCTCTACTACCTGGGCGCCGGGTCGGAACAGGGCGAAGAGCGGCTGGCGGAGATTTTTCCCGGAGCGCGCATCGGGCGCATGGATCGCGATACGGTGCGCGGACGTTTCGATCTGGAACGGCTGCTGGCGCGATTGCATTCCGGCGAAATCAATCTGCTGGTGGGAACACAGATGATTGCGAAGGGCCACGACATTCACGGCGTGACCTTGGTCGGCGTGGTGGGCTGCGATCACGCGCTCTCCATGCCGGATTTCCGTGCGGCCGAACGCGTGTTTCAGCTGATGACACAGGTTTCGGGGCGCGCCGGCCGCGGCGACTTGCCGGGGCGCGTGGTGGTGCAGACCTACTATCCCGATCACTATGCGATTCTGGCAGCGAGCAAGCATGACTACGCGAGTTTTGTGGAGCGCGAGCTGAAGTTCCGGCGCTGGATGCATTACCCGCCGTTCGGCGTGCTCGCCAACGTGCTGGTGCAATCGCAGAAGTTGGAAGAGGCGGCGGCGTGGTCGGGCGAGATCGGCAAATGGTTCCAGAAGACGGCGCCCGAAGGTGTGCGCGTGCTGGGGCCGTGCACGGCGCCGATTGCGCGGATCAAAGGGACGTATCGGTTCCATTTGATTCTCAAAGCCTCGTCGCGCAAGGCATTGAACGCGGCTTTGCGCGGAATGCTTGGGCATGCGGACGGGGCGGGCGTTCCGCGGCGGAATCTAGTGGTCGATGTGGATGCGCTGCGGCTGATGTAACCACCTGCGGTGGGGCAGACGCTCGCTGTTCGCTCGCAGGGGGTTTGTGCTTTCCCACCTTTGCGCGAGAGGAAAGGACACGGCCGTTCGAGCCCGGGCCTGAAGGCCGCATTCTTTGGGGCATTTTTTCAGGGGGTTGAAACCCCCTGCTCCCTCCGATGTCTTTCAGGAGGTTGAAAATCCCTGCTCCCTCCGACGTCTTCTGCGAGCGTCTTTCCCACCGCATGTGGCTAGGGGGCGGAGCGGAAGGGGTCGATGTGGAAGAAGTGCATGAGGGAATTGTCGTGGAAGGGGGTGGGGGTGAAGGTGAGCAGAAAGATGATCACGGCGACTACGGCAAGACCGACGCGGCGCTCGCTGAGCGCGGGTGTGACGGAGACCTTGGGATGGCGCATGGCGGGAATCATGAGGAAGATGCCCCAGAGGATCCAGCCGACCCAGTAGAGCGTTCCCAGGATGAAGAGCAGGATAGGGAGAAAGTTGGTGACAACTTTGTGGGCTTTGGGCGAGACGGAGTAGAGGATATGTCCGCCGTCGAGTTGGCCGCCGGGAATGAGATTGAGCGAGGTAATGAAGAGGCCGATCCAGCCGGCGACGAGGACGGGGTGCGGCGCAATGTGATCGAAGGAAGGAATGGAAGGATCCCATTGCACCAGGATGCCGTGGATGAGGCGAATCGAAAGCGGTTCACTGCCAAAGACGACGATTGCGGAGGGCGCGTTAGCCGAGGTGTGGAAGCTGAGAGCGAAGCCGACAGCGACGGCGATGGTGGAGGCGATGTAGCCGGCGAGGGGTCCGTAGAAGCCGACGTCCATGAGGGCATCGCGATTGGGAATGCGATTGCGGATCTGGATGACGGCACCAGCCGTGCCGCTGAGGGTGGGAGCGGGCAGAACCCAGGGAAGCGTGGCGCGAATTTTGTGATGGAGGCAGGCGAAGTAGTGACCGAACTCATGGATGAGGAGGATGCCGAGCAGAGAAAAGGAGAAGGCCCAGCCGGTCTTGAACATTTCGGGGTGATCGGCGAGCCAGCCCCAGGGCCAGAGGTCGCTGTCGCGCACAACGGGCGGCAGGCCTTCAAGGAAGTTCTGCATGAAGCGAGCGCCGTTGGCGGTTGTGGTGAGAACGCTGACGCCGAGCAGAAGCAGGGGCAGGCCGTATTCGCGGAAACGCGAGCGCGCGGGAGCTTTCGTCCGTGTAGCGGGGGCGACGGCGAGGAGGTTTTCAGGCGACGAACCGGGCCTGGGCCGCACAAGAGCACCCTCACCTGAATGTTGGATGGCGGGCGCGTCGACCGATACGGTTGGCTCAGCTATGCGGTGCGGCACCGTTGTCCAATGAGTGCAATTCTTTGCCCGGTTTGAAGCGAACAGCTTTACCCGGGGTTATGCTCACTTCGGTGCCGGTGCGGGGATTGCGACCGATACCTGTTTTGCGGGCACGAACGCTAAAAACGCCGAATCCGCGCAATTCGATGCGCTCGCCGGCCGCGAGGGCCTGTTTCAGGCCTTCGAAGACCGTATCCACCGCAGCCTCCGCCTTGGTTCGCGGCAGGCCCGTGCGCTCGATTACGTGATGGACGATGTCCTGTTTGATCAAAGGGGTGACCTCGCTGGCGCGACTGGAATGACTGTACTACGACTTACGGTGTTGATGCTACAGGTTTTGCTGGGATTTAGGAATAGTCCAAAAGTGGAAATCGGCATTTTTCGAGGGAACGAATGGGCGGCGACGTGCCGCCGGTCACACCTATTGAGTCAAAAGCCTGAAAATTGTTGTGGATGATTGTCAATCGGAGGGCGGCTTCCGTAGAATCAACGAAAACCTTTCCGCCGCCGTCAAATTTTGCCGGACAGGAAACGGCAAATCAATTCAGGGGTACCATGTCCATACAAAGTGACCGTTGGATCCGGGAGCAAGCGCTCAAGCACCGGATGATTGAGCCTTTCAGCGAAAAGCAGGTGCGCGAGGGCGTTATCTCCTACGGTCTTTCTTCTTATGGGTATGACCTTCGAGTTTCAGACGAATTTAAAATATTCACCAATGTGAACAGCGCAATCATCGATCCCAAAGCCTTTGACGAGCGGTCGTTCGTTTCAGTGCAGGCGGACTCGGTGATTGTTCCCCCGAATTCCTTCGCGTTGGCACGCTCTATTGAATACTTTCGTATTCCCAGGGATGTACTGACGATCTGCGTTGGAAAGTCGACCTATGCGCGTTGCGGGATCATTGTGAACGTGACGCCATTCGAGCCGGAGTGGGAGGGTTTTGTGACCCTTGAGATTTCAAATACCACGCCGTTACCGGCCAAGGTCTATGCCAACGAGGGGTTGTGCCAGATTTTGTTCTTTCGTTCCGATGAAGTTTGCGAAATAAGCTACGCGGACAGGAAAGGCAAGTACCAGAATCAGCAGGGAATCGTGCTTCCCAAACTTTAGCGTTTGAAGGCTGGGGAAGGCCGCTGGGACTTGTGCTTCAATTCGGTGAAAACGGAATGCGTTGCCAGGCTCTATCCCTGACGGCGTGAAAAATCGGCAAAGCCCATACATGGAATTGGGAAGGGACGATTTTTCCATGCGCAACACCGGGGCCATGAACATCGGATTAGTTTCGGATCATCCTATCCGTCTTGAAGGTCTGACTACAGTTTTTGATTTGCCGGAAGAGAATGGCGAATCCGCCTTGTTCCCCGTCGCCGGCACTTTGTCCGATCTGCTCACACGCACAGACATCGATTATCTTGTCCTGGATATGCAGGCTGCAGACGGCGGTGTCGCGCTGCTCGATTCGGTCCGCCGGGTTCGTCCTTCGCTGCACGTAATCGTGATTGGCCCGGAAGGGCAGGACGAGGTGGTGCTGGAATCGATCATCGCGGGCGCGCGGGCATATCTGGACGTGAATGCGGACGCATCCACGGTTCGGCACGCGCTCGAAACCGTGACAAGCGGCTCGATCTGGGCATCGCGTCGGTTGCTTTCGAAGCTGGTGGACAGGCTCCTTAAAGCGCCGGACTCTGCGCCGACCGTCGCGCCACACCTGACGACCCGCGAAAATGAGGTGCTCGAATTGATCCTGCTGGCGCGTTCCAATCGGGAGATTGCGCACCAGCTCGGCATTGAAGAGCGCACGGTGAAGGCCCATGTAGGAAGGCTGATGCGGAAGACGGGCGCCGACAACCGTGTTGAGCTGACGATGCGCGCGCTGAACCACGCCCACGCCCACCGTAATGGACACCATTTCGGGCACGCCTCCTGGAATTGAGCACGACTGCAGGGGTGGCAACTGGCGGGGGCAAATGTTTACTAGTGCGATACCGACACGGTTACTTTCAGCTACACGCCTTCAGTTATCTTGATGATGTTGAAAAATAGCCGGAAACTCGTTCATAGAAACAACGCAGATCTGGGGAAGGAGTTCCCACGCTTCATGTTTTCCATGGAGTGAGGGAACTCCTCTTTTTTTTGTTTCTGACAACCGGCTCGTCGCGTTCTCCACTTCATCGACAATCTATTGAACGCGCCTTCGGCCCCGGGGCTTGGATTATGTCGAATGCGATATTCACTAGACAGTAAACACCGCGCATTACTTTGAACCAGTACCCTTCGGTGACGTTGTCATAAAGTGGTCGTGGTTGCAAACTAATCCTCAGAAACAACGCAGATCTGGGGAAGGAGTTTCCAGGCATCCTGTGATCCAGGGGCTCGGAAACTCCTCTTTTTCTGTTTTGAGCTCTTCTTGCGCGCGCGGCGTCCTTCCTGTTTCGGCCCAAGGTCTTCGTTTTTCAGGATAGCGGTACATCGGATCGATTCACCGCCCTTCCTGGGGACATTCGCAGGGAAAGCTTTGCATTGACGAGGCGGATTCTGCTGAAGCGCTGTGTCGGTGCGGCGAGTCGGGGTAGTGGGGCTTGATGCTGTACCCTGTTTCAGGATCAGCTCTGCAAAGCCGCGTTGGACTGCGCGTCGAATAGACTCATCCCAGCGCCGGCACTCGGCAGCGAAACGAAAGGAATCTTCCTATGAAAAGAAAAATCGCCAGCGTCTGCTTCTCGTTTGTTTTTCTATGCACAGCTTCCTGGGCCTCGACCCGCGAAGATCTCCAGGCTCGCGTCGATTCAGCCAAAACAGTTCTGGACCAGATCATGAACGCGAAAGACGCCACAATTCCGTTGAACATTTTGCAACAGGCCACGTGTGTGGGAGTGGTTCCAGGGCTGATCAAAGGCGCATTCCTGGTGGGCGCGCAGTACGGGCAAGGCGTGGTGACGTGCCGGACGGGACATGGATGGAGCGCGCCGGTTTTCATTCGCATGGCGGGCGGTTCGTTTGGCTTCCAGATCGGCGGGCAATCGACCGACCTGATTCTGGTTGCGGTGAACGATCGCGGCTTCCAGGATTTGCTGAAGAACAAGTTCAAGATTGGCGGAGACGCTTCGGCGGCCGCGGGTCCGGTGGGGCGCAACGGCAGCGCAGCGACGGACTGGAAGATGAACGCGGAGCTTTTGAGCTATTCTCGCAATAAGGGGTTGTTCGCTGGAATTGACCTGGATGGAACGAGCGTGAGCCAGAACTCCGAGGACACCGAGCTTTATTACGGGCAGGCGCATCGGTTTGAGACGGTGCTCAAGGGCGAGGTAGATGTTCCGCCGGGTGCAGTTGAGTTTGTGCGTGACGTGGCTCAGACTTTTGTGCGTGCAAAGAACCAGTAGCTTTACCCTCGGGGGAGGGTGAGAGGGGGCGGCGGATATCTGCCGTCCCCTTTCGTGTTTAAGATTGCGGACCAGCGAACGGGATCATTCCGTCTTCGGCCAGAGCTAAACTGGTGTTTGCCTTCCACAATGAGGGAAAACCTTGAATATTGGCTGGTGATGGCCCTAGCACGCGCGCTAGGGTGGATGCCTCGCGGATTGGCGCGCCTGCTGGCCGATTTTCTTGCCTTTTCGGTCTATCATGCGCTGAGCCGTCTGCGCAGAGTGGGGGAACGCAATCTGGAACTGGCGTTACCCGAGCTGAAATCTCCAGAACAG
>Ga0182030_10003544_pt1 | contig 33346 bp, 23 predicted proteins | sample 812S3MmetaG_FD_121299 | JGI IMG/M metagenome (GOLD analysis project Ga0182030, IMG submission 121299) | Permafrost microbial communities from Stordalen Mire, Sweden - 812S3M metaG (Illumina Assembly) | ecosystem: Environmental > Terrestrial > Soil > Wetlands > Permafrost | place: Sweden...
CATTCAATGCCGACAATTATTCCACTAAGGGTAAGGAGCGGGATGTCCTGGGTATGGTGGGGGACGGCCCGATGCAAATGCTGATGATCTTGTCCAAACCTGCCTTACGAGAAGGCTTTGCGGATACTTCCGGCAAAGAAAATGCCGGTATCCATGAATTCGTTCATCTCCTGGATAAAGAGGACGGCGCAGTGGATGGGCTGCCGGAAGCGCTGCTGGAAAGACAATACAGTCTGCCCTGGTTGAATTTGATGGCAGACAACATTGCTGCCATCAAAGCCGGCAAATCGGACATCAATGTTTATGGCTCTAAAAATAAAGCCGAGTTCCTGGCGGTGGCAGCGGAATACTTTTTTGAGCAACCTGGACAGTTTAAGCAAAAACATCCTGCTTTATATGAGCTGATGACACATATCTTCCATCAGTCTCCTCCTATACCCAACGCGTCTGCACAGCTGATACAGGCGAAACAGAAATCTTCTCATTCGACATAAAAATATGGGAATTATATAATACTTATAGGTAATTCTATAATAGTTTTGGGCACTCGCACCGTGAACTTTATATCTCAATTCCGGATAAAATGCCCCGTATCCTTTCGAGATACGGGGCTTATCATTGTCTTAAAACCGGCGGCCACCTAATCCTCATCCTTTTTCTTCTCTAATATTACAAATGCGCTCCGTTTCGGCGCAGGCATCACCGCGCTCTCTCCTTTCACCGCCTTCCAGATCACCTCATTCATCTCTTTGTCCGGCACCGCATCTTCGTTCGCCAGATCGAATTTCGCCGACCGCCGGGAGCTCTCATTATCGGCTACATTCCGTTCACTGATATCTACCTTCGCAGGAATCGCCGCATAGGCCGTGTTATCCGGCGTGGAAGTAAAGCATCCGTACAGCGGCAAAGCCGCCGCATCGTACTGACTCATTGGCGGCATTCCCAGGATCAGCTCGATCGTCCGCAGGACTCCCGAAGTCGAATACATCGTATGGTTAACCGCATTTCTCTTGACAAATGGGCCCACTACATAGACAGGACTCCGGTGCGCATCGATATGATCGGGTCCCGACTGCGCATCGTCCTCGAGGATGAAGACCACAGATGTTGCCCACAGCGGGCTCTGCGACAGGTGCTCGATGATCCGTCCTACCGCCAGGTCATTGTCCGCGACAGCCGCGATGGGCGAGTACTGGCCTTTCTGCAGCCCGCTGGTATGGTCATCGGATACCCGGACCGTATTCAACGCGGGAACGGCATTGAGCGCCGCCAGCGAATCGAAATCCCTTGCCCAGGTGTCGGCCCGCACCTGATCCTGGATCTTCAGATCAAAGCCGGGAGAATAAGGGGCCGTATGGCCTTTGAGGCAGTCAAGCATCGCCTTCCCATATGCGCCGGCTTCTCCATAGGTGCGATAGCTGATCCCCGTTCGTTTGGCATCGTCCCATATATAGCCATCATTCGGAGCGCCCGCATAATCCCCATAACCTGGCCCCCGGGAGCTGTAGTTGGTAGGCCAGGTCTTTTCGATCACATCAGTCGCATAGGCGCCCATGCTCCAGTTATGCCCGTCTTCACTCACTTCGGCGTCGACATAGAAATTATCCAGCAATACAAAATTCCGGGCCAGGAAATGCTGGTTGGGAGTTATCTTCTCGGGAAAAAGACACAGAGAAGTATCTCCATTGCCTTCAGTCATATCGCCCAACACCTGGTCATAGGTACGGTTCTCCTTGATGATATAAAAAACATGCTTGATCGGCGACGGGTCTCCCACCTTCCTCGGAATAGGATTTCCATCCTCCCCATCGGCCAGTTGGAGCTTCTTGTCCGTAAAAGGAGTATTCGCATACACCTGCTGAGTATAGGTCTTCAATTGCGCCTCATTTGGCTTGTCGATAAAACAAAGCACCCCTTTGAACAGGCCTCCGATATACTGCTCCCGGCTGTTGGTCTTCGGGCCTACATGCTCCCCTACGGCATTTTCTTTTTGAAAGGGCTGGGGGCCCCCGGGATTGGCAAAAGAGCTTGCCCCCTTCCCGTTGGCGACGATGATCTTATCGTGCAAAGTCTTTACATTCGTGGGATACCAGCCTACAGGGATAAACCCCAGACTCTTGCTATTGCCATCGGCCGATACATCGAATACGGCGAGATAGTTATTATCGGCATTGGCGATATACAGTGTCTTCTCGTCGGCCGATAAAGCCAACCCATTGGTGGTGGAACCTGCCAGCCGTGTCGGATAGAGCGTAGTTGCAATCGTCTCCGTCGTCTTTTCCGACTTTGTGTCGACAATGGAAACGGTGTTGTCATTGGAATTGGCCACAAAAAGCCGGGTCCCCTTTTTATTCAACAACAATTCGTTGGGATGCTGGCCGGTTTCGATTGTCGACCCGATAACTCCGCCGGCGATATCGTAAACAGCAACGGTAGCCGAAGTCCATAAGGAAATATATAGTCTTTTTTCATCGGGAGACAACAGACAGCTATATCCCATACCCGGCAACGCCACTCTTTTCGTAACAGCCCGTGTCTGCGTATTGATCTCGAACAAAGTGCTGTCTCCCTTGGTCACTACGAACAGACGCTTTCCCGACTTGTCGGTCACCATCCCGGTAGGACAGGTGCGGGCCTTAGGATATGGCTCGCTCAGCCGGATGGTATCGGGTGTGCCTAATTTATTATCCCGGATAGGGAAATCCAATACGTAATTATCATAGCCGCCTGAGGCATACAAATGCTTCTCGTCATAACTAAAAGCGATCCCATACCAGGATCTCTTTACTTCCTTCTCGTCGAGGATCTTCTCGTTTTTGGGATCGATCAGCTGCACCGACTGCGTGCTTTGGCCATTATTTGTAATGGCCATCAGACGGCCGGATGGACTGATTTGCATATTGAGGGGCAGATCGCTCATGGCGCCAAGAGCTAATGTCCGTCCTGCCGGGCTGAGCCGCCATCCATTGGGCAATAAAACCTGGCCGGTTTGACCGGTCGGCCCAGGCGTGATCGTGGAGGTCTGAGCTTGCACATAAGACCAACCCAGGAGTATTGATGCTAGTAATAAATTCTTCATGCCGTTAAGTTCGATATTTTTTCATTTAACTTTTCAGGAGTAACAGTTAATTAATCTCCGGCAGACTATAATAGTAGACTATAATGAAGACATTCCTCTGCTAAGTTTATTTTTAGTAAGGCCTGTTTACCGCTGTTCACCCTGCAAGACCGCTGATGCACGGCGAGGTAACAATCATTTAATGAATGTTGTTTATATGTAGGACCTAATTTCGAACAATCATTATATCCCTGGATAAGATGGATACTGCTCTGATCATTAGTTTGCAAAATGGCTCTGAAGAGAGCTTTAAGAAGATATATCATGGCTACCACAAGAAGCTATATTTTTATTTTCTTAAAAAGACCGGGTCGCCGAGTCTAAGCCAGGACCTGATACAGGAAACGTTCATAAAGCTTTGGCGTTACCGGCTGACACTAAAAACGGACCTGTCCGTTTCCCATCAGCTATTCCGCATAGCCCGGACGGTCGCTATAGATTCATTGAGGGTTAATGCACGGAACAGAATGGATTCCGTGCCCACTGCGCATATCATCGAGATTTCAGATAGTGTCAGCGAGTTGCCTGCTCCTGAAGTATCGCAAGCCATCGTAAAAATCAGAAGCAGCCTTTCTATTCTGCCGCCCGTCCGCAGAAAGGTCATCGAGCAAAAGCTGGAAGGGTTTTCGAATCCCGAGATCGCATCCAATCTTTCTATCTCTCCCAAAACGGTGGCGAACCATCTCAACAAAGCATTCCATCAGTTAAAAAAGCACATGGAATTACCCCTTTTCCTGATTATCATGCTTTTTTTCCTGGATTAACAGATTGTTAAGACTAGGTCAAAACGTCTGCCTCCATCGTATATATTATCGAACCCACACGAATGATCATCACAAAGGAGAGAATTATCAATTTTTTCAAGGATCGTTGCTCTGCGGAAGAGGCGGATGAAATATACCGGTATCTGCAGGAAAACCCGGAATGGATCAGTACCTGGTTTAACGAGGAAGAGTGGGAGCATTTCCAGTATACGGAAGACATGCCGGAAGACTGGTCACAGCATGTCCTGGAAAATATAGATGCGGCGAAATCTACGCCGGAAGGTCGGATTCGATGGATGACAGGCTTAAAAGTAGCAGTGGCAATGATCGGTATTCTGCTGGGATGTAGCATCCTCTGGCTGCGCTACGGAAAAAAAGACGGATTATCGGCGGAGAATACCGTTGTTTTGGCCGACGCCCGCAAGGATACTACCCTGATCAACGGAAAGAGTGTGTTGCAGAGAGTGATACTGGAAGATGGTTCGGTAGTAGATCTTTCCCCGGCCAGCCGGCTTACTTTTCGTCGGGGTTTTCAACGGGATAAAAGGACGGTTTTTTTATCAGGTGAAGCTGTCTTCAGGGTCATGCAAGATAAGTCCCGTCCCTTTACCGTATTCGCCAGTGGATTTTCTACAACTGTCCTGGGTACGGAATTCCGGATCAGGGCCTATGCCGACAGCATTACGTCCTGTATACAATTATTGAGCGGGAAAGTGATGGTCAGGAACCTGGAGCATCCGGACCAGACGGCCTGCCTGCTGGCCGGGCAGCAATGTACTTTCAATAATGAAAAGAATAGTCTCAGCAGAATGTTCGCTATTCATCCCGCAAGCCCTTCTTACAGGAATGGAGCAGGATTGGATTCGCATGCCGACGGTAGTTCGGAAGAGAATGACAGCGAAATGCTATTCAAAAATGAATCCCTGACCGCGGTATTGTCCAGGCTGAGCGGGTTCTATCATACACCTATCCGTTTCGACCACTTTGAAATGAACAAAAGGAAATTCACGGGCAGCGTACAAAAAGATCAATCGTTGGAAGATGCTTTAAAAATAATCACGCTCTTGAATGAGTTGCATGTCGACAAAAAGGACAGTGTCTTTCGGGTAATGCCCGGACGGTAAATACCGTTCCGAGCAGGCGAAGGCCGAGGTATCCATCATACATTTCTTTTGAAAAAAAATTCTTCACAAGGAGGACATGACCATGTATTGCTTATAATCAATCAATAAATCAATGACAAAAAAACTAAACTGCCGACGCTTATGGGGATTTCTATGTCTCCTCCTGCTAGTAACCGGAACAGCTTTTTCGCAAAAAAAAATGTCTGCCGTGAGGGGAATCGTGCAGAGCGAACAAGGTGAACTGCTTTCCGGGGTCACCGTGATGGTCGAAAACCAGGACAAAAGTTTTACAAGAACTGCCCAGTCGGATGACAAGGGGATCTTTGTCTTCCCGTCCCTCGGAAAGAACGGTCCCTTCAGTTTTACATTTACTGTGGTGGGCTACGAGAAAAAAGTGCTGAGTGGTTATGTCTACGCGAATGGTGAGATCATCACCTTGTCGGTCAAACTGCATCAGACGGATAAATCATTAGGTGATGTCGTCGTGGTGGGTTACGGCACCGAAAAGAGGGCGAATCTTACGGGAGCCGTGGATCAGATCGGAACGGAGTATTTCGATAACCGGCCTCTGCCCAGCATCACCAGGGGATTGGAAGGGGCGATCCCCAATCTCAATATAATAGTGACGGATGGCAAGCCGACGGCTACCGCAACCTATAATGTCCGTGGTATCACCTCCATCGGCGCGGGCTCCACACAGGGAGCGCTGGTGCTTATCGATAACGTGCCGGGCGATCCTACTACCCTGAATCCGGCTGACGTCGCCTCGGTCACCGTGCTGAAAGACGCCGCATCTGCTGCCATTTACGGCTCCAGGGGCGCCTTTGGTGTGGTATTGATCACGACAAAGAATCCTGCAAAGGATAAGATAACGGTGACCTACGACGCCAGTTATTCGGTCAACGACCGCACGGTGAAGCCCAAACTTGTCACCAATGGATATGAGTTTGTCAATTACTTCGACTCTGCCTATTACGCCTCCCGCGACTACCTGCTGCAACCACCGACCATCAATTCTACCCTGCCTTTCTCTTTGCCTTACCTGGACTCGCTGAAGATCCATAATGAAAACCCGAAGCTGCCCCAGGTGACTGTCAATTCTCAGACGGGAAACTACAATTATTATGGTAATACGGATTGGTTCAAGCTGCTGTATGCGGACTATGTTCCCCAAACCCAGCATTCTATTAACGTATCGGGCGGAAGTGAAAAGATCAATTTTCTCGTATCCGGAAGATATTTCAACCAGGGTGGCCTTTTTCGGTATAATGCAGATAATTTCAACCGCTACAATCTTCGGTTTAAAGGATTTATAAAGGTGAACAGTTGGTTGAGCATCAATACCAACACCGACTTCTCCACCTATGATTACAAATATCCCCTGACGGCTAATTCAGGAAGTTCCATTTGGGAAACCATATCGAGCAGCACACAGCCGGTGGCGGTGTTGAAAAATCCCGACGGCACACTTACACAAAATGCTGCTGCCTCCGTAGGTGATTTTTACCTGGGGAAAAGTTACTCCAAAAGCGGGCAGGTCTTTATCCGGAATACGCTTGCTTTAACGGCGACAGTAATTCCGAACAAGCTGGTCATCAATGGCGACTTTTCTTACCTGAATACCAATACGGTCGATAACCGGCAATATTTTCCGGTCCCCTTCAGTAATTCCCCCGGTGTGATCACCGTATCAGGGACCAATGAGTTGTCCTACAACGACAGCACGGAAACCTATTTAGCGGCCAATCTATATGGGGAATACCACCAGAGCTTCGGGCGTCATCACCTGAAATTCACCGTGGGCGGTAACCTGGAGTCTGACCTGCTCAAAAAATTGATGATCACCAAGAATGGGCTGATCACCGATCAGCTGCAGGATTTCAACCTGGCTACCGGGTCTAATACGGTCGTCAGCGGCGGGGGATCGCAATGGTCTACGATCGGCGTCTTTTACCGGGCCAACTATTCTTATTCCGACAAATACCTGCTTGAGCTGGACGGACGTTATGACGGGTCTTCCAAATTCCCGACCAGCCAGCAGTTCGGGTTCTTTCCATCCGCATCCGCCGGCTGGCGGATCTCGAGGGAGGATTTTATGCAGGGAACCAAAAGCTGGCTGGATGACTGGAAGCTAAGAGCGTCCTATGGTTCACTAGGCAACGGCCAGATCGCTCCTTATCTCTATCTTCCTATTGTCGTTTCAGGCGTAAATTCCGTCCTCGTCAACGGTGTGCAGCCCAATCACCTCTATCAGCCGAATGTGATCCCCAATGGGCTGACCTGGGAAAAATCCACGACCCTGGATTATGGTACGGACATAGAGCTCCTGCGCAGAAGACTGGTGGCCAACCTGGACTGGTATGATCGTCGTAATACCGGAATGATTACCCCGGGCGAGCCCTTGCCTGGTGTATTCGGCGCTGCTGTGCCGTCCGGCAATAATGCTAACCTGAAAACGGAAGGCTGGGAAATATCGCTGAACTGGAATGACCAGATCAAGATGAGAAAACCGATTACCTATGGCATCCGGGTAACGGTATCAGACAATATATCCTATATCACCAAATTCAATAATCCCACGGGCACCCTCACCGGTGTCTCCGCGGTCAGCACCACCACAAACTATTACAAAGGCGAGCGACTGGGCGATATCTGGGGATTCGTCACGCAGGGATTTTACGCTTCCCAGCAGGATATTGCCAGTTCTGCCAATCCATCGTTCGTCAACTACTCCCAGGAGAACATCCCTTTACCGGGTGATATCAAGTTCAAAGATCTCAACCATGACGGGGTCATCAATAACGGCGCCAATACGATCTATAATCCCGGCGACCAGAAGATCATCGGAAATACCTCTCCGCGTTATGCCTTTGGTATCACACCTTCCGTCGGCTGGAATAATATCTTCCTGTCGGCCTTTATCCAGGGCATCGGTCACAGGGAATGGTCGCCTACGGCCGAGGCGGATTTTTTCTGGGGACAGTACAACAGGCCTTATGCTTTCCTGCCGGTATCCACGCTGGACCACTGGACGCCCGCGAATCCCAATGGCTATTTCCCAAGATACAGGGGCTACGAGGCGCTTAGCTTTCCCAGGGAACTGAATCTTCCGCAGACCCGCTACTTGCAGAATGCCGCCTATGCCCGGCTGAAAAATATGACCGTCGGCTACAGCCTGCCCGCGTCTACCCTCCAACGGATGCATCTGATCAACGTAAGATTTTATTTTACCGGTCAGAATCTCTGGACCTATTCGCCGATGCATAAACATGCACCGAACTATGACCCGGAAGTACTGGGCTCGGATCCGCAGGTCGATCCCAGCGGGGGTGCTGGAAATGACTATCCGATGTTGAAAACCTATACGCTTGGGATGAACTTAACTTTTTAATGCCTACTATATGCGACTGAAAAATATACTGCTCTTTTTTCTACTGACAGGAGCGCTGTCTTCCTGTAAGAAATTCCTCGACAAGGGACCGACTTCCAGCATTACACCCGATGTGGCCTTCAGCAGCTCGACCGACCTTCAATTATTCGTCAACGGGTTTTATAATACCATGCTGCCCAATGCGGATGCTATTTTCGGGTCGGACAATTCCACTGGCCTTGCATTACCAACTCTGTACGGAGGCCTCGGCGACAATACTACCGGGGCGGCGCCTACCTATTATCTGAACGGACAATTTACCAGCGCGCTGGAGTCTTCTGTCGGTAATCAATGGAACTGGAGCAATCTGCGGAATGTGAACTATTTCCTGCAGAACTACAATAACCCAGCTATCGACAGCACCGACAGGGCAAACTATTCGGGGATCGCCCATTTCTTCAGAGCCTATTTCTACTACAATATGATGAAATTGTATGGCGATATACCCTGGTACAGTCAGGCCCTCCAACCCAGTGATACGGCCTTGTACAAACCGCGGGATCCCAGGACCCTGGTGGCGGATTCGATCCTGGCCGACATTAATTATGCCTGCCAGTACAGCCCGGCTGCTCCGGACCCCTCCTGTACCCAGGTGACGAAGTGGTTAGCTTATGCCCTGAAATCCAGGATCTGCCTGTTTGAAGGGACGTTCAGGAAATATCATACCGAGCTGAACCTGGTCTCTACCGCTGCCCAGTGGCTGCAACAGGCGGCCGGTGCGGCCGATACCCTGATCGCCAGCGGGAAATATCATCTCCATACGACAGGCAGTCCCAACAGCGACTACCGGGCGCTATTCATTAATGAAACGCCTTCCAACGACGAGATCATGCTGGCCGCGGTATACAGCGATGCCTTGTCGAAATGGAATGATGCGAATGTTTATTTCACCAGCTCCACGGCGGGTGTGCGATTGAGCTTTAACCATAATTTCATCAACACCTATCTGAATGCGGATGGTTCCAGGTTCACGGACATCCCCAGCTACGACACGATCGAATTCCAATATGAAGTGCAGCACAGGGACCCGCGCCTTTCCCAGACCATCCGGATGGCTCCCTATACGCAGGATGGCACGCCGGCCCCGCCCTCTTTTGCCTACACCTATACGGGTTACCAACCCCTGAAGTTTTGCCAGGACAACGCGGCTCTCAACAGCAATTCAGAAAACAATAACGCGGTCTCCATCTTCCGTTATGCGGAAGTGCTGCTGAATGACGCAGAGGCTAAGGAAGAGCTGGGTACGCTGACTACGACCAACTGGAATAGCACGATAGGTCTGATCAGAGCGAGAGCGGGCATTACGAATACGGCCATGCCGACGGTGGCTGACCCCTTTCTCATCAATACCTATTATCCGGATATTACCGACCCGGTACTCCTCGAGATCAGAAGAGAAAGAGGCGTAGAACTGTCGCTGGAAGGTTTTCGCTATGATGATATCCGTCGCTGGAAAGAAGGTCCGGACCTGGCCCGAACTTTCACGGGGCTATATGTGCCAGCTATGAACCAGCTGCTGGACCTCAACCAGGACGGAAAGCCAGACGTTTGCTTTGTGACGGCCGCGCCTTCCAATCCGGTCGCTGGCGTCTTCTATTTCACCATCGACAATGTAACCTCCAAACTGAGCAATGGCACGAGCGGTACATTGCTCCTGCAGCAGAATTCGCCCAGAACCTGGTCCGATTATAAATATTATTACCCTATCCCATTGACAGAAATACAGTTAAATCCCAACCTGGTACAAAACCCGGGCTGGTAAAAAATATCATCAACAAAAAATTTATATCTATGTATAGCTGGAAAAGAGCTTTTTATTTAGTTATCTTTTTTTCGTCGGCTCTGGTTAGTAATGCCCAGATCGATTCCACCCAACATATCATCGACGGTCGCCGCAATAGCGATGACCAGACCAAAAAGCCTTATCTTATCCTGATCTGCGGGGATGGTTTTCGGTATGACTATGCCGAGAAATATCATGCCACCAACCTGCTGAGGTTATCGGCGGAGGGCATCCGGGCCGAGTCGATGATCCCTTCCTATCCTTCGGTGACGCACCCCAATCACTTTGCCATTGTAAGTGGTCTCTACCCGTCACATTCGGGGATCGTCGGTAACAATTTTTATGATCCGGCCCTGAAGAAGTATTTCAAGGGGTCCGAGAGTGTCTGGTTTGGCGAAGAGCCTATCTGGGTAACCGCTGAAAAGCAGCATTTGCTGACTGCCAGTTTTTTCTGGATCGATGCCTCTACTCCGATGCAAGGGATGTTGCCTACCTACTATTATCAAGTGAATGAAAAAAAGAACGTACTGATCGATGAACGGATCAGGACTTTAAAGAACTGGCTCAGCCTGCCGGAAGACCAGCGCCCGCATTTCCTGGCGTTTTATTTCCCGGATACGGACCACCAGGGACATGAATTCGGGCCGGATGCGCCGGAGACGGCTGCGGCGGTACGATATATCGATAGTGCGGTGGGACAGATCAACGATGCGGCGCAGGCATCGGGTCTGCCGGTGAACTTCATCTTCGTCTCTGACCACGGCATGACAAAAGTCGACCAGGCACATCCGGCAGTGATTCCGAAAGCGTTTGCCGACACTCAGTTCGTCGTCAATTATCAGACGGCAGTGGCCAACCTGTATGCCAAAGATCCTTCATTTATTCAACCCGCCTATGACAAGCTAAAGGCCGGTGCGGATGCAGGTGGGTATGACGTGTATCTGGCCGCCGACGTACCCGCAGAATTACATTATAGCGCAAAGGACGATAAGTATCATCGCATCGGAGATATTATAGTGATCGCAAAATGGCCGAAGACCTTTAACCCCCATTCCAGTATCGGGATTCATGGATTTAACCCCTATCTCGTGAAGGATGTAAGAGCTTCTTTTTATGCATGGGGACCGGCTTTTAAGCAGCACAAGCATATTGCGCCTTTTCAGAATGTCGAGGTATATGACGTGATGACGACGATATTGGGGATCCAGCCGCTGCCTAATGATGGCAAAGGGGTACTGGCCAAAGAGATATTGAAGTAGACAGTGGCTGCGACGTGGAGGAAGAGAAAGTTGCCCCTCCCTCGCCGCAGGCATAAGAACAAAAATGCCCTCGTCCGTGACGAGGGCATTTTTCGTTGTGCGCCCGGCACGGGCGCAGACTTGGAGGTGCGCCAAACCCTCACTTTATCACGTAGTTAGCCTTCGGCAGATAAAATACGGTCGCCTTTCCCCCACCGGCAATAAAACTCATCTTTCCAAAGGTCCCCACCATGCCCAAATACATGATTTTGGCGCCCGGCGGCAGCCTCTCCGTATCAAAATAAGACCCGAGCTGCAGGTTACCATTCGCTCTTTCTACATTCTCGTTCGAAGCGAAACAGATCAGCTTCTGTGTCGTCGCATTGGCAAACTGAAAGCCGAAAACCATATAGTCCGCTTTCTGACCGGATGCGATCGAAAATTCCTTTGTCTTTTTATCCACCCTGCCGACGACCTGGGCAAAGCAACCGGAAGATATCAGCAGCAAGAGACCAAATGCAAGTAGTATCTTGTTCATAACGCGATAGTTTAGGATGCACCAATTAACCTGCAAGTAGTGTACCAATTTCATTTTTCCAGGCATTGATATTCAATTAGTTACAAACTATTTGTGCTTACAGTCGCCGCCTGGTATGCATAAAAGGAATGTGGGAATTATATAATATCGATGCAAAAGGATATAACGCGTCATCTCTATAGAATCTTAACTTGAACAAAGCCCGTTTATGCCTAAAATAACCTTCAACAACACCAATAATGCATTCTTTCAAACTCTCAAGCGGTCAGTAGATATTTATTTCAGATCAAAAAATCTGAAAAAGACCGGAAACTGGCAACTATATTTAAAGACGTGGATATTGATACCCGGCGCACTTGGCCTCTATATTTACCTCCTGTCGGGTCACTATAACGGTGTAGTGGGTATCCTGGCATCTGTCTTCCTGGGGTTGACATTGGTATGCATAGCTTTTAATGTTATGCACGACGCCTGCCATGGCAGCTATTCGGGAAAAGGGTGGATAAACAGTGTCATGGGATTGACCATGAATGGGTTGGGCAGCAACGCCTTTATATGGAAGATCAAACACAATATCATCCACCATACTTTTACAAATATTGACGGGATCGACGATGATATTGCCAAAGGCCCTCTATTGAGACAATGTACTACTCAAAAATGGATGCCGATACACCGGTTCCAGTTCCTGTATATGTTTGTCCTTTATTCCATAAGCACCTTGGCGTGGATGCTGCGAACTGATTTTAAGTGGTACTTTACAAGGAAGATCAATAATACACGTATCAGTAAGATCGATCCCGGACAACACGTGATATTTTGGGCCAGCAAACTGTTATATGCTTTTTTCTATATTGCGGTGCCCATCTATTTTTTGGGTTGGCAGCCCTGGCTGACCGGTTTTCTCGTCATTCATATTACGATGGGGCTTACCCTAACGGTAGTATTTCAATTGGCGCATATGGTAGAAAAGACTGCATTCGTCATAGCCGAAGAGGCCCCCAAAGTCATTGATTACGAATGGGCTATTCATGAAATAAAGACCACAGCCGATTTTGCTACAGGGAACAGGATAATCTCCTGGCTGGTGGGCGGCCTGAATTTCCAGATAGAGCATCATCTATTTCCGCAGATCAGTCACGTACACTATTTCGCCTTAAGCAAAATAGTTCGGCAGCAATGCGAGCTTTTCGGCCTTCCTTATAATTGTTATCCGTCCGCATGGCAAGCGCTTTATTCGCATATCCGGTTGATGAAAAGATTAGGAAACAAACATCATACTCTGTGATCGCTACTTGTCTGATTGAGACCCGACCCTCGGGACTAGGCAAGTCCGATCTGCTTCGCCTTGGAAATATTGAGCATTTATTGCTTTGATCCGCAGGTGTTGATGCCCAATGGTCTATATAATGGACAGAAACTAAACAGACTTGTCGAAGTACTACATATCCAGGTTCAGGATTTCGACATAATTTCGGTCAATCCGGATAATCTGTCTGTCAGCCAGCTTTTTCATCAGTCGTGAGATGACCTCACGGGAAGAGTTGAGGTCGGAGGCTATTTCAGTATTGGAAAGATAGAGGCGGTTGGATTTGAGCGTTTCCTTATGCTTCTTAAGGTAGAACAATAACCGCTCATCCATATTTCGGAAAGCGATATGATCGACGGTTATCAGCAATTCTTCAAAGCGGGCACGGTATGATTCGAGGACGAAATGATACCAGCTCTTATATTGTGTCATCCATTTGTCCATGTATTCCAGTGGAATGCTAATGCTTTCGGTGTCGTTCATCGCACGGGCCATGATCTGGCTGGTCTCCTTTTTCGTAGCGCATATCATAGACAAGGCACAGGCCTGGCCAGGCTGTAAATAATACATGAAGAATTCATTGCCATCCGCATCTTCCCGGAATATCTTTACGAGGCCCCGGGTGATCAGCATGGTAGATCTTATGTTTTGTCCGGTCTTCATCATTAGCTGACCGGCCTGAAATTCCCTTATATCGGCTTTTTCACTCATGCTGCCGACAAGTTCGCGTTCAAAGGAAGGGAATAAGGTGCTTATTTTTTCTTCTTCGACCATAGGAAACAAAAGTATTCAGGGCCAAATGTAATGACTAACGGTAACAATTCAATACCTGTACCAAAGTATAGTTCCCAGTTGTTAAAGATGGCTAATCGAAGCCGTTCCGAAGCTGATATAAATCATAACAATACCTGATATTGGTGCTGCTGGTTAAGCTGCCGATGAAAGAGGCCAATAGCACGAGAGCTGGTATTCGCCTGACAAAGGACCAACGTGAATCCTCCGGCCGCGTGATATAAGTCACGGTAAAAGGTTTCCCGGCGCGATAATTTTGGCCCTATTATCAATCTGAAAAATAAATATCATGAAAATAGAACAAATATACACGGGGTGCCTGGCACAAGGCGCCTATTATATTGAAAGCAATGGTGAGGCGGCTATTGTGGACCCGCTGAGGGAAATAGAACCTTACATTCAAAAGGCGGAGAAGGATAAAACGCGGATCAAATATGTGCTGGAGACGCATTTCCATGCAGATTTCGTTTCCGGCCACCTGGACCTTGCCCGCAGGACCGGGGCCGCCATCGTTTACGGACCTACAGCCAATCCTTCTTTTGAAGCACACATCGCTGAAGACAATGAAGAATTGAAACTGGGTGGCATCACTATAAAAGTCTTGCATACGCCCGGACACACACTGGAAAGCACCTGTTTCTTGGCGCTGGACGAATCCGGGCAGGCGAAGGCATTATTCAGCGGCGATACTCTATTCATTGGCGATGTAGGCAGACCCGACCTTGCCCAGAAAACAGCCGGAATATCGAAGGAAGAGCTGGCCGGCATGCTTTATGATTCCCTTGCTACCCGAATCCTCCCTCTGCCGGACGATGTGATTGTCTATCCGGCTCACGGAGCTGGCAGTGCCTGCGGTAAGAATATGAGCAGGGAAACGTCTGATACCCTTGGCCACCAGAAAGAAGTCAACTATGCGCTGCGGTCAGGAATGACAAAAGAGGAATTCATTAAGGAGGTCACGGATGGTTTAATGCCGCCTCCGGTTTATTTCCCAGTTAATGTCCTGCTTAACAAAATGGGCTATGAAAGCATTGACAGGGTGATCAGGAGGGGGGAGCGGGCATTGTCGCCGGAAGCGTTTGAACAAGTTGTGGATGAGACGGGAGCCCTTATGCTGGATACCCGAGATCCGGAAGTCTTTGCCGACGGGTTTATTCCCAATTCGATCAATATCGGCATTGACGGCAACTTCGCCCCATGGGCGGGGGCGCTTATTCCGGACACAAATCAAAGGATATTGCTCATCACTGATGAGGGCCGCGAAGAAGAAGTGATCATCCGGCTGGCCCGCGTTGGTCTCGATCATACGATCGGTTACCTGGCCGGAGGTTTTACTGCATGGAAGTCTGCGGGAAAGGAAACGGACAGGATTCAATCTGTATCTCCGGCTGAGTTGACTGTTCAATTAAAAATGAACCCTCAGCCCATCCTGGACGTTCGCAAGAACAGCGAATACCTCGGCGAACATGTGGTCGGCGCCGTGAATATTCCATTGGATTTCATCAATGAACACATGCCGGACGTTCAGAAGGATAAACCTGCTTATGTGCATTGCGCCGGAGGATACCGTTCGGTGATATTTATCTCCATACTACGAGCAAGAGGATACAGCAAGCTCGTGAATATCCGCGGAGGTTTCAAAGCCATCAAGGAGTGTGGGGAGCTACCCGTCACTGATTATGTCTGCCCGACCACTTTATTATAGATTACTATTGATAACAATAAAACCTGAATAAAATGTCAAGCTTATTAAAGAGCCTATTTGGAAAATCAGCGGATCTTAAATCCATTTATCAGAATGGAGCGATCATCCTCGATGTCCGGACGTGACCAATGTCACGGATAAAGAACTTTCGTAAGAATAGCTTTGCTTAAAATTTATTACATGATGCGCAATGCCTGGAGATGGTTTGCAAGAAAAAGTGGACTGCTTCTCTTGCTTTTACTGGTTTTTTCAAGGGCCTCTTCCCAGGGTCCGACGGTAAGTCTAACGATCGACCAGGCCATTGCAGCGGCCCTCGCCAATAACAGGGAGCTGAAATTGGCTACCCTGGATGAAAAGATCGCCGGTGCCCGATACCATGAGACAGAAGCCGTATTCCTTCCACAGGCCGGGGTTTCCTATACGGCGATGACAACCAATAATCCGCTGAATGCTTTCGGATTCAAATTGCAGCAGCAGTCGATTTCGGCAGGTGATTTTAATCCGGACCAGCTGAATCATCCCGGAGGAACACCCGACTTTATGGCCAGGGCTGATGTGCAGCAGCCGCTGGTGAATATGGATCAGCTTTTCCTGCGCAAAAGCGCGGCAAAAGAGGTGGAGGTTTACTATATGAAGGGCCAGCGCACGAAAGAAGGACTTGTCTTCGAGGTATGCAAGGCTTATCTGCAATTGTACCTGGCTGATGCTTCCGTAAAAGTCCTGGAAGAAGCCAAGGCGACGGCTGGTGCGCTTTACCGCTATACCAACGACCGGGTAGACCAGGGAATGCTCAGTAAGGCGGATGCATTGAACGCAAAAGTACAGGTGACGACCACCGAAAGCAGATTGGCTGAAGCGAGAAGCCAGGTGGAGAATACATCCGATTACCTGAGCATGCTCATAGGAACTCCTTACGGGACGCTTTATGCTGTCGACAGCAATAGCGTTCAGGAATCGGGGCCAGTTCTTGCAGACTCGGTCGTGCCGGCGGGGCGGGCCGATCTCATGGCAATCCAAAAGGCCATTGAAGCCTCGGACCTCGGTATACGGTCCCGTAAAATGAGCGCCCTTCCCCGACTCAACGCATTCGGTTCGTACCAGCTGAATGACAGCAGGATGTTCGGTTTCGGTTCGAATGCCTACCTGGCCGGCATGCAGTTATCCTGGGACATCTTTAAGGGGAATAGCATTCGTAATAAGATTTCGACGCAAACTCTGGAACGAAACAAGCTGGTGGAGGAGTTATCCCTCCGCAAAGATCAAAGCAATCTGGAATTGAATAAAGCCCGCAGGCAACTGGCCGATGCCGGATTCAGGATACGGCAGCAACATTCGTCTGTCGCCAGTGCGGCCGAGTCGTTTCGTATCCTGCAGGACCGTTACGAACAGGGATTGGCAGGCAGTACCGATGTATTGTTAGCGCAGACCCAGCTATCTCAGCAACGGCTGGCGCTGGAGCAGGCCATTTTCGACCACCAGGTGACCATTGCCTATATACGATTCTTAACTACCACTTCAGAAAAATAAAAATACTCAAATGAAATATACAAATATGCTGCTTTTATCAGTCATTGTTCCGGGCCTGCTGCTGCTGGCAAACTGCTCTGACCGCCCGCAGCCCGAAGCCGGTGACAATAAAGACAAGCCTGTTTCTGTTACCTTGGCCACTCCTTCGGGAAATAATACGGACGGGGTCACGGCGAGCGGGCAGGTTGAAGCAGTACAAACTGCCGCCATCAGCACCCGTGTAATGGGTACGATCACCCGCATCTATGTAAAGGTGGGTGACAAGGTGAATAAGGGCCAGATTTTAGCAACTATCAGCAGCGAGGATCTGGCTGCCAAAAGAGCGCAGGCCGATGCGCAGATCGCCGGTGCCAGGGCGGACCTGGAAAATTCCCGGAAAGACTTTGAGCGATTTACAGCGCTCTTCAACCGGCAGAGCGCAACCGCCAGCGAGCTGGACAATGCGACGCTTCGCTACAACAGTGCAAAGTCCAGGCTGGATGCGGCGCAGCAAATGCGCAATGAAGTCGACGCCTCGATGGCTTATACACGCCTGACAGCTCCCTTCCCGGGTGTCGTCACCCAGAAGCTGGCGGATGAGGGAAGTTTGGCCAACCCCGGTATGCCCCTGCTCACCGTCGAACAGAATAACATTCTGCAGGTTGCTGCTACGGTAGCCGAATCGGATATCAGCAGGATCAGGACAGGCGATCAGGCAGCTCTGGAGATCAAATCCACAGGCAGTAAGGCAACGGGCCTTATCACCCAGGTTAGCACCTCTTCTGCTGCCACGGGCGGCCAATACCTGGTTAAAATCAGCTTACCCGCCACCGCTCAAAAAGGCTTGTATGCGGGGATGTATGTGAATGTGTTCATTCCGGTGAAAAGTTCGGCAACCGGTGTGACCGGAGCAGTTCCCGGACAGGGGAACGAAGCCATCCTTGTTCCCCTGTCGGCCCTGGTACAGCAAGATCAGTTGACCGGGCTTTATACGATCAGCAGTACACACACGGCCTTGCTCCGGTGGGTAAGGACCGGCAAAACAGTCGGTGATAAGATCGAGATCCTTTCCGGACTGGACTCAGATGAGCCTTTCATTGCCAGCGCCGCAGGCAAATTGTACAACGGCGCTCCGGTAAAGGAACAGTAAAAGATATAAACCTATTTCAATATACGACTATGCAAGAAGGGATTTCCGGTAAAATAGCCAGGGCATTCATCCAATCCAAGCTGACCATCCTGCTCATGGTTGCCTTTTTACTCATCGGCGGATACAGCACGATGCTGATACCGCGTGAGGAGGAGCCCCAGATACAGGTGCCGATGGCGGATATATTTGTGGGGTATCCGGGCGCGGCGCCAACAGAAGTCGAGGCCCGGGTGAGCCAGCCGCTGGAAAAAATGATCTCCAATATCAAGGGCGTGGAATATGTGTATTCCACGTCTATGAAAGGGCAGGCTATGCTGATCGTGCAGTTCTATGTAGGAGAGGATGTGGAGCGGTCGATGGTGAAACTGTATAATGAGCTGATGAAGAACATGGACAAGATGCCATCCGGTGTTACGATGCCGCTGGTGAAGACCCGGTCCATCGATGACGTACCGGCATTGAGCCTGACGTTGTGGAGCAAAGATGAAAGTGATTATTCGCTCCGGCAATTAGGGGAAGCTGTCACCAATGAAATCAAGAAGATCAATGACGTGGCCGATGTCACCATTACCGGTGGCCGTAGCAGGCAGGTAAAGGTGATCCTGGATAAGGATAAGATGAGGGAAAATCATCTGGACCTGCTTAGTATTGCCAGCCAAATGCCCGGCAGCAACGCACAAGCGGAAGCCGGCACTCTCCTCAGCAGGGATACGGCGTTTTCCGTAGAAGCGGGCAATTTCTTAAAAGATGCCGATGATGTCGGTAACTTGATCGTAGGAGAGAATGGGCAGCAACCTGTTTACTTGCGACAGGTAGCCAAAGTAGTAGATGGACCGGCCACGGCTTCGCAATATGTCTTTTTCGGTTACGGCAAGTCTGATACGCTCAAAAACATATTCCGGTCCGTCTACCCCGCAGTAACCTTATCCATAGCCAAAAGAAAGGGCGCAGACGCCATGCGGCTGTCGGAAGCGATATTGAAGAAGACTGAATTTCTGAAAAAACAACTGATCCCTTCCGATGTGCAATTGACGGTCACCCGTAACTATGGAGAGACAGCGTCCGAGAAGGTATCGGAGCTGCTGTTCCACCTTTTTATCGCCATTGTGGTCGTTACGCTCTTTGTCATGCTGGCTATGGGGTGGAGAGGCGGACTGGTCGTATTTCTTTCTGTCCCGGTGACCTTTGCACTCACCCTGTTCAGCTATTACCTGCTGCATTACACCCTTAACAGGATTACCCTGTTCGCGCTGGTATTCATTACCGGTATCGTTGTGGATGACTCTATCATCATCGCGGAGAACATGCACCGGCACTTTAAACTGAAGCGCCTGCCTCCCTTTCAGGCGGCGATCTACGCCATCAACGAGGTGGGTAACCCTACCATCCTGGCTACGTTCACGGTCATCGCCGCGGTGTTGCCCATGGCCTTCGTTTCCGGTCTCATGGGACCTTATATGAGTCCGATGCCCATTGGCGCATCGATCGCCATGCTGCTGTCACTCATTGTGGCCCTGACCCTCACACCCTACCTCGGATATATTTTTTTGCGGGAAAAAGAGAAAAAGGGCAGTCGACACGCTGGCAGCAAAGCGCTGGTTCCTGAAGAAACCCGTATCTATAAGATCTATCGTTCCTTCATGCAACCTTTGCTGGACAGACGGTGGAGACGGTATGCCTTCATTTTCGGTACGGCAGCGTTGATGCTGGCGTCCTTAAGTCTATTCTATACAAAGACCGTAGCCGTTAAAATGCTGCCCTTTGACAACAAGAATGAATTCCAGGTGGTGATCGACATGCCGGAAGGTACGACACTGGAAAAGACTGCGGCCGTCACCCGGGATATTGCAGCCTACGTCTCCGGGCAGCCACTGGTAAGAAATTATGAAGGCTATGTGGGTACGGCCGGGCCGATCAGCTTCAACGGGCTCGTAAGACATTACGACCTGAGAAGAGGCGACAATGTCGCGGATATCCAGGTCAACCTGGTGAGCAAAGAGCAAAGGAGCAAACAAAGTCACCAGATCGCCAAGGAAATGCGGCCCGGTATCCAGGCCATCGCCGCTAAATACAATGCGAATGTGAAAGTGGTGGAAGTACCGCCGGGACCGCCTGTTTTATCGACGCTGGTGGCAGAGATCTACGGGCCGGATTATCCAAAGCAGATTGCAGTTGCCCGGCAGGTAAAAGACCTCTTTAAAAAGACGGCCGATGTAGTGGACGTGGATTGGATGGTAGAGGACGATCAGCCGGAATATCATTTCGAAGTGGATAAGGAAAAGGCGTTGCATTACGGCATTACTCCTGCGCAGGTGGTAGCCACCATTAAGGCCGCCCTATCCGGCAGCCCTGCAGGCACTCTGCACGTGCCGGCTTCCTTTAGCCCGGTCAGCATCCAGCTGCAGCTAACCGATGGAGACAAATCCTCGATTGCTGACCTGAAAAACCTGGCAGTCATCAACCAGCACGGAAATCCTGTTTCGGTAGGCGACCTGGTGACCGTCTCGGAACAGGTAGCACCGAAAAGCATCTACCGGAAGAACCAGAAGAGGGTGGTCTATGTGCTGGCAGATATGGCGGGGCAGTTGGAAAGCCCCTCCTATGCGATGATGAAGATATCGGACAGCTTAAAGTCGGTGCGGCTTCCCGCAGGATATAATCTTAAAGAAGAATATACGCATCAGCCGGAGTTGGAGGACAATTTTTCGCTCAAATGGGACGGCGAATGGCAGATCACCTACGAAGTATTCCGCGACCTGGGTATCGCCTTTCTTGTCGTGATTATCATCATTTATATGCTGATCGTTGGCTGGTTCCAGAATTTCACAGTGCCCTTGGTTATGCTCGCGGCGATACCGCTGTCCCTGATCGGTATCATCGGCGGCCACTGGCTCATGGGTGCTTTCTTTACTGCCACCTCTATGATCGGGTTTATCGCCCTGGCGGGGGTAATGGTCCGTAACTCCGTCTTATTGATCGACTTTATCGATATCCGGCTAAAGGAAGGTATTCCCCTGAACCAGGCGATCATAGAGGCAGGCGCCGTAAGAACGACGCCGATACTCCTGACAGCAGGGGCCGTTGTACTGGGGGCCGTGATCATCCTCTTCGATCCCATTTTCCAGGGACTTGCAATATCCCTGATGGGAGGAACGATCACTTCCACCTTCCTGACCTTGCTGGTCGTTCCGTTATTGTACCATAAAATGCTGAAGAAAAAAATAAAGGACGAATAACACCGTAACTAAATTATTGGTGATAACAAGCCTGAAAGAAGACCTCCTATTCTTCCGGTTGAACAATCAAGTCAATCATCATCAAAAAATGAAATAGCATGAAAGAACGTATCGTACGTGCAGTAGCAGGAAGCCTTGTTCTCCTAAGCATCATCCTTGCTTACAATATCAGCTTAAAATGGCTGTGGCTGACCGCATTTGTGGGCGCCAATTTACTGCAATCCTCCTTTACGAGGTTTTGCCCGTTGGAAAGGATCCTGGATGGGCTGGGGGTGGACCGGGAAAAAACAACTGATTAAAAACAGGTCAACTGGTGACTAAAATCAGGAATGGCAATTTTTTAGTCAGTTACTTTTATTAACAGGCTGTTTAAACGATCATATTGCTAAAACATACAATGGAGAAGCTATGGAGGACACATCCCATTCAGAAGACGATTTTAAACCGACCGGTACTATAGCCTTTGTTATTTTATTACTACTGCTCATGGGGCTTATTTGGTACGGCATTTACTACATCCAGTTGGAAAGGCATATTAAATAGTCATTATATGAATAAGTATGAAATAAGAGTAATGCTTCTTTCCGGGTTGCTCCTTTCCAGTTTCCTGTTTGCCCTCCTCTACAATGCTTTTAGCAGGAAGATCGACGTCCCGGCCTGCATTCCTTATAATGCAGCTTTCGAAAAAGGGCATTTTAAACAAATGGACGACTCTACCTATGAAGTGTATGTCTCTGCTCATATGTGGGCTTTCGATCCTGCAGAAATAGTGGTTCCGGTTGGCAGTACCGTTGATTTTTATCTCACTTCGACGGATGTGGTACATGGCTTCAATATCGATGGAAAAGCAGTGAACCTCATGGCTGTTCCGGGAGGAGTTAATAAAGTGACGGTGGCTTTCAACTCCATCGGCACTTATCGCATCGTCTGTCATGAATTCTGTGGGGTAGGACATCAGAATATGATGGGGAAAGTAATCGTAAAAGACAAAAATGATCAATAATGACTATTAGCCTGCCATATAAGAGAACTATTCTTTTTGGATTATTCATGCCGATGACCCTATTTATCCTGGGCGTCTACAACGGTATCATGCAGACCATTTATCAGGCAGGCGTTATCCACCGATCGTCTGTCGCAGGAATCAATTATTATCAGGGCCTGACCTTACACGGCGTGATCAACGCGATTGTACTAACGACCTTTTTTGCGGTGGTATTTGGCCACGTGACGATTTCCTATTATTTGAAAAAGGAGCCGCCCCGATGGAGCTATCAAATTTCCATGATCCTGATGGTGGTGGGCACGTTGATGGATGCCTTTACTATGCTGGCAGGCACCTCTGAGGCCCTTTATACGTTTTATGCGCCGTTGAAGGATTCTCCACTGTTTTATATTGGCACCGCACTACTGATTATCGGAAGCTGGGTTGCCTTCGCCGGCTGGGTGAAGATCTGGTTTGAGTGGCGGAAAGAGAATCCCGGTAAAAAAATGCCTTTGGCTGTGCTGGGCACTTTTGTGAATTTCACCATGTGGTTCATAAGCACGTTGCCGGTAGCCTACGAGGTCCTTGTGATCCTGACGCCATGGTCCCTCGGATGGACGGACCATATTAATGTACCGTTGACGAGGATGCTCTTTTGGATGTTCGGTCATCCGCTGGTCTATTTTTGGTTGTTACCGGCATATATCGCCTATTACACGATCCTGCCTAAAGTAGCCGGAGGAAAATTATACTCCGAAAATGCCGCGCGACTTGCTTTTTTGTTATTTCTGATCCTATCAACGCCTGTTGGGGTCCATCACCAGTTCAGCGAGCCGGTGTTTACGCCCGGAACGAAACTCTGGGTGAGCATATTGACCTTTGGGGTAGCTATTCCAAGCTTTATGACGGCTTTTACTGTAGGTGCATCGCTCGAATACGCAGGGAGAAAAAGGGGCGCCAGGGGATTGTTCGGTTGGATGGGCAAACTGCCTTATTTCCAAAAAGAGAATTTTCTTTTCGGGTATTTTATATGCGGATTGATCCTGTTCATATTCGGAGGATTGTCGGGTATCGTAAATGCTTCTTATTCGTTGAACCAGATGGTACATAACACCAGCTGGGTGCCGGGACATTTCCACATGACGGTAGCTGGTCCGGTGCTATTGGTGATATTAGGGGTCAGCCTTTATATTTACAGCACAGTATCTGGAAGAGAAATAAAATTCAGGACGCTGGCCACGATTGTCCCCTATTTATGGATGATTGGCGTAGCGCTGTTATCCCATGGCATGATGGCTGGTGGCCTTATGGGTGAGCCGCGGAGGACCAATATGGGCCTGACCTATACCAATCCGGACAGCGAACTTTTCAATAAGCACTGGGTGCCGACTTCGACGATCACGATGATTGGCGGGTTTGTCATGGGGGCAGCAGCATTGCTTTATTTTATTTCGTTTTTTGCCACAGCAGCCGGTAAAAAGACTAGGGAGTCTATTATCGAGCTGCCGGAGTACGAGGAGTTGCATGAGGAAAAGACAATCCCTTTGTTGCTGAACATGAAGCCATGGATCATCGTCAGTGTCATTTTAATCCTGTTCACTTATGTACCTGCATTGATCAGCGTGTTCAAATACAGCGCTCCGGTAAAAAACAAATTCCAGGTAGAAAGCCCGGTGAATTTGATAAAATAGAGAGACATGAGATCGGCATACAAAAATAAGGTGTTGTTTTTCTTCCTGGCGGTAGTCCTTGTGCCGACAGCGGCATTTGCCATTTTTAGCTGGTACCAGGACAGGATAGAGCCATTGCCTTATTTTGGCGCTGGTTACACAATCGAAAGCGGGGATGATCATCATTTTTCGGTTCCCATGTTTGCCTTTATTAATCAGGACGGAGACAGCTTGAACGACACCTTTGTAAAAGGCAAAATATGGGTCGCCCATTATTTTTTTATTGCCTGTCCTTCTATCTGCCCAAAAATGATGGCGGATATGCAGACCGTGCAATCCGCGTTCAAAGGAGACGATAATGTAAAAATTATCTCTTTGACGGTAAATCCTGAAGAAGATACCCCTAAACAATTAAAAGAATACGCATTAAAACGAAAGATCGATCTACGGAAATGGCAACTCGGAACCGGAAATAAAAGGGATTTATATCGCTTTGCCCGTAACGGGCTTTTCATCACCGCCACGGACGGCGATGGAGGTCCCAATGATTTTATTCACAGCGACAAGTTCGTGCTGATCGACCGGAACGATCATATCCGGGGATATTATGACGGGACCAGTCCGGCAGAAGTCGCGCAGCTCATCAAGGATATCAGGAGATTGGAATAATGAATTCAACCGAACTATCAATAGCAGAAACAATGAAAAATGTAATTGGCTTTATCGCATTTTTTTGGGTCACACTCCATGTGCAGGCGCAAAGCGTTTCCACAACAAGAGGAAAAGAGATATTTACTACCCGTTGCACAGCCTGCCATTCGATTGCGAAGGATGTCATCGGACCTGCATTGAAGGATGTTGATAAGCGGAGGAGTGAGGAGTGGATAATCTCCTTCGTACATTCTTCGCAGACTGTGATAAAGTCCGGAGATACTGCTGCCCTAAGCCTGTTTAATTCACATAACAAGATTGTGATGCCGGATCATCCGGATCTGAGCAATGGTGATATAACAAGCATTATCGCTTATATCAATCAAGAAAGCACAAAATTGGCTTCTCAGCCCGTTGATGGATTCAACCCGGATGAGCCACCCCCTTACTATGGAAAAAGTGGCGGATTGCACCAATTGATCTTTATGGACGTGCCGGGCGATCATCGCCCTTTATCAAATAAGGATTACGGGGCCTGGGTTGTGATATTTGGTATGATCTTCATTTTGATCCTGGCGCTTTCAGTTGCAGTAAGGACGCAGGGAATTGCGACCGGCTATGACGAGAACAAAAAAGTTCGGGGTAATGCTAAAGAGAAAATACTGTCTAGCCATTGAAATTCGCAGGAATTACCAATACAGGGTCACGTAAGACGCGGGCGTTTATCTGGAGTATGGAAAAGAGTCATCGGGACAGGGACGGTATCGCAAAAATGTACGATATTTATAAATTCGGATATGATATATTTGTTGAAGAATGCATCCCGTCACGCAATTTCTGCTTCGCCAGGCTACAGCCATGGATGTACCAGCCCTTCGCTCCTTGATAGAACTGTCCGTTCGTCAACTCCAGAAGGATGATTATTCCTCCGCGCAGAGCGATGGAGCACTTGGCCATGCAGCACAACGGGCTGGATTCAGCGCCTTGGAGATGGGATCGACACTGACAGGCGTCCCACTCTATGCCCTTAAGGGGTATGTCCCGCGTGAGAGCGTGGCTGTCCCCCTGCCTAACGGTGTAACACTGCCCATCGTCCACATGGTGAAGGTCCTATGAGCGTAAGCCTACGGTATTCTAATCTTTAGGCTCCCACAATTCAATTTTATTTCCTTCAATGTCTAAAATATGAACAAATTTGCCATAGTCTGAATCTTCAATTTTGTCTACAATTGTTACTCCTTCATTTTTAAGTTGCTCTACAAGAGCTTCTAAATTCTCTACTCTATAGTTTAGCATAAAGTCTTTTGTTGAAGGCTCAAAATATTTTGTGTTTTCTGCAAAAGGATTCCACTGGGTAAGCCCCTTTTTTGTGCTGTCATCAATTTGTCGCCATTCAAAGCTTGTTCCATACGGGCTTGTGTCAAACCCAAGATGTGTTTTATACCATTCGTTAATTGCTTTTGGGTCTTTGCATTTGAAAAAAATGCCCCCAATGCCTGTTACTTTTTTCATTTTTGTTTGGTTGTTGGTGTGTTTTGTTATGATTGTATTAAGCGCGAAACCAAAACAGAATGATGTCGCAATTGTTAAAATTAGTAATGTCGATTTTTTCATTTTGCTTCTGTTAACATATATACTGATTTAATGGATTTGGCATCTTAATTTAACAAAAAAAGGCCCTGCTTAGCAGGGCTACACTAATCAAATACCATAACCATTAAACCTTATCCTATGAAGGAAAGTTATTGCCAATTTTGCATAAGAAAAAATATTTATATCTTAACTTGGTTTTTAGCTTATTATGAACTTTTGACGTTGCCGGCATATGGGGTGTGCTTGCCTTTCTTGCCGTGGTCCAGTGTCTCACAGGTGATCCTTTTATTATCCAAAAGCTTTATGATCATGCTGGCCATCGAGGTGGTGATATCGATACGTGTTCGATGGTATCGTCAAAATACAGTTCCCCGGAATAGTCCCTTGTCAGGGTATTAAAATCGACGGCCATTTATGGAACGTTTAATTGAATTAAACTACTTGCTTACTCAGCAGGGACGAAAGTCTCCACGACTTTGTACATGCCCGGCTCGAAACTGGCAATTTCCAATGCCTGCTGCAGGAAGGGAGAGGCTGCAGGATTACTTCGCATCTTATTATAATCTTCTATGCTCTTCCACTGCGCATACATAGTCACCTTTGTGCCATCTAAGCCGGCATGAAGGCTTGATGAGACAAACCCGGGCGCTGCTTTAACCACTTCCGTTGCTTGTTTTAATAGATCGATAAGTTTTTGCTGATTAGCAGGGCTCACCGTAAAAATATTGATGAAAGTCAGATAATCATTTTCCTTGGAAATGATGGTCATAATTAATTCCTTTTCGCAATAAATACAAATACTTATCATTTTTGTTTATAACTGTAAGTAAAAAAGGAAGGTTATTCAGAACGCAGCGTCTTTACGGGGTTCGATAAGGCAGCATTGATCGTGCGGAAGCTCACCGTCGCCAGCGCGATCAGCAGCGCGGCCAAGCCCGCCAGCACGAACACCCACCAGCTGATAGCAACCCGATATGCATAATCCTGTATCCACCGATGGAGTGCCAGCCAGGCCAGCGGCCAGGCGATCAAATTGGCGATGAGCACCAGCCCGATAAAATGTTTGGACAGCAGGATAACGACATCTTTTACAGAGGCGCCCAGGATCTTGCGGATCCCGATCTCTTTGGTCCGCTTCTCCGCGGAAAAGGAGGCCAAGCCGAACAGACCCAGGCAGGAGATGAGGATGGCCAGTCCGGCCATGATAGCCACAATCTGGGAGATCTGCGCATCGGTCCTGTATAGCTCCTTAAAATGATCGTCGAGGAACTGGTAGTTGAAGGGATACTCCTGGAAAACCTGTTTCCAGGTCGACTGAATAAACGCGATGGCCTGGCTGGCCTGCCGGCCGTTAATCTTCACCGACATGGTGCTGAGAAATCCTATCGTTTGATTCATCAGGAACAGGGGTTCGATCTTATAGTGGAGGGAATTGAAATTGAAGTCTTTGACAACGCCTATGATGCTCCCCGTCGTGTCGCCTCCGAAATGTTTACCAAGCAGCCAGGACAAGGGTATTCCTGGGTGATCTTTGAGCAGTTCCTTGGCGAGGGTCTCGTTGACTATCCATTCTTTCCAGTTCGCGGACTTTTCCCCGGAGAAGTTCCGACCCACCACCAATTGGATTTTATAAAGGCTCACATAATCGGGATCCACGAACAACCCGGGGGTGAACAGTACCCGCATCGGCCCGTTACCCGGCCAGAAGCCAAAGCCTAACGTTGCCATAGGACTCCCCAGTTGGTCAAAAGCCCCCGTCACCCCTGTCACCAGCGGATTGGCTAATAACTCTTCCTTCAGCAAGATAAATTTCCGGGAATTGATTCCATGCAGCGGTATGGTGACGACCTGGTCGCGATCAAACCCGGGGTCCTGCTTCTCCATATAATTTAGTTGACGAAAGACGAAAATGGTAGCGATCTCCAGGAAGATAGCGCTGGCGAACTGCCCTACCACCAGGATATTCCTAAAGGTGCTTTTGTTTTTCCCCGTGTCACCCCCGCCTTTTAACACCTTTACCGGCTGAAAGGAAGACAAGTAGACGGCCGGGTACAACCCCGATAACACGCCAAGCAGGACCGTTCCGATGAACACCGCGATCAGCAGCCCGGGATGTACGAGTAATAAGGGACTTAGGTCCCGCCCGCTTAGTTGATCGATATACGGCAGCACCAGCGTCACCAGCCCCATCGCAATGACCAGCGCAATCAGGGAAAGCAGAACCGATTCACCAAGGAACTGGATACCCAGTTGCGGGCGCGAGGCGCCGATTGACTTGCGGATGCCTACCTCTTTACCTCGTTCCGCGGACCGGGCGGTGGACAGGTTCATAAAATTGATGCAGGCGATGAGCAGTACCAGGAGACCGATAACTATCAAAATATAGGTATAGCGCCTATCGAATTTCTGGAAATTGACGTTCTCATCGCTGATATCGACGGCATTAGCATGGATGTCCTTTAACGGCAGGAGGAACAGCTCGTAATTTAAGTTTTGGTCTCCGAACATCCGATACTTTTTCAGGTAGCCGGGGAATTTCTTTTCCAGTGCAGCTACATTCGTATTAGGCGCGAGTTCCAGGTAGGTGGTTACTCCATGGCCCCGAGTCATCCACTCAGGTTTGTAGATGGTATTAAGAGTTTGTAAGGCGTCGAATTGCAATTGGGAATTACCGGGCACATCTTTCAGGATGCCCGTTACGGTAAAAAGAAGGGTATCCTGGTCGAAGTGCGAAACTGTTTTGCCGATAGGGTCCGTATTGCCAAATAGTTTCCGGGCCGCCGATTCCGTCAACACGATGCTGTTTGGTTTTTGCAGGGCGGTTTGCCGGTCTCCCTTCAGGAGCGGAAAGTCGAACATCCGGAGAAAGGAAGTATCCACGAAGTAGGTCTGCGAGAAGAATACTCGTTTCTCTCCATACGTCATCTCGTATTGGTCATTGCCGTCCACACGGCTATAGTTCAGGAGTTCAGGAAATTCATCTTTCAGCGTCGGTCCCATCGGGTACGCAGTACCTCCGGACTTCTCAGATGTTCTCGTGTCGGGGAATTTCAGCACCTCATTGAGCCGGTAGATGTTCCGGTGATGCATGCTATCGAAATTGTTTTCGTAAAATACGAACAGCAGGATCACGATACAGGCGGCGATGCCGATGGCAAGCCCGAAAATGTTCAAGAAGCTGTACATCCTGTTCCTTGTGAGGTTCCGGAGCGTTGTCTTCAGGTAGATTCTAAACATAATTTTCTGTTTTTTGCCAACAAGCCACTATGCATGCAACAGAATGGGTGCCAGCTCCTCTAGTAACTGACATGCAACTACTTACGATTTAATTTCATCGCGGAGTGTATGCTTTCGATACAAGATATTGTACGGTCCTGGAAGCGCCCAGGCTCAACACCCGCACCTCCATCTGGGGGATCCACGTGGGCTATGAATGGCCAAGCAAACATTAAAAAAGAGGCAGCGCCCGCATGAAGCCGACACTGCCTCTCTTGAATTCGAAAAGAACCCTATTAGGACTTGCCCTTTAAGGTGTCTCCGTCACCGGCAACGGGAACTCCGTCCACACCTGGTCCCCCGGCCTGTCTATCGGCAGCTCACTCAATAAATTATACCGCCGCAGATCCACCCACCGATGCCCCTCGCAGTATAGGGAATAACGCCGCTCATACAGCATCTCCGTCAGCAACGCAGCCTGCGTGACCGGCCCGGTATAATTGGCCAGCCCATGAGCGCTGCGTATGGTGTTCAACGCAGTAACCGCATCGGTCAAATCCATCGTCTGGATATTCGCCTCGGCATAGATCAGGATCAACTCCTCATTCCGGATAATGGGAATGGGCGTCGTACTGGATATATAGACCCACACATCCCGGTTGCTGCTGAGCCCGTCGAGTGAGGCCACCGCCGTCCGTAACGTTGCCTTGCCGATGCGATCGTCCCCTGAATCGATATCCGCAGCATACGAAGGATGCGCCACCCGTATCTCCCCTGTCTGGTTCTGCGGGATGAAGAAAGTATTCAGTTGATCCCCGCTGCCGGTGCCAAAGACGTCGAAGGCGCCCAGTGAAAGGTCCTGCCCCAGTCCAAAGAAGGACCCCTGCAAGTCCGCCAACGCCCCCGCCCAGTCCTGCCTGTATACCGCCACCCTGGCCGCCAACGCCCGGTTGACCTGCAATAGGCCCGCAGCATCCGAAAAACTGCCGAAGCCCGCAACTGTATAATCGATGGTCGCATTGCTGAAATTCGTCGCAGCGGAATCCAACAGCGCAGCGATGGCTGTCAACGCCCTGGCAGGACCTACAAAAGGCCCCAGGTTATTCGGGTCTGAGACATCGATCCGGATCCCGTTGCTGTCGGTCTGATTCAGGCAGAGTAACAACTGGTAAGCCTTGATCGTCTGCGCAAAACCCAGGTAGCCGCTCACTTCCTGTGTCGGTATCAAAGAAGTGCTGGTCGCCGCCTGCTCGAGTATATTACAATTCTTCACCACCTGGTACCGGCTCGCCCAGGTATTGGTGATATAAAAATTACTGCCGCTCAACGTAGCCCCGCTGGCCCCCAGCAGATCGGTGACATATCTCGGCTCCGAGTTGGAGAAATGATACATCTCCCTCCCGATAATGCCGACATCATCCAGGTATAAGGCCAGGTTATTGCGCAAACCCGACTCGGTGCCGCTGACAAGATTATTCAATTCGGCCTCCGTGGCATTCGTGGTAAAAGCTTGTACCGTGGGCTCGTTCAGATCGCCAAAGTTCTTTTTGCAGGCGCATAGCGACAAGACCCAGCCCAGCAGCATCAGCCTGTATATCGTGGTTTTCTTGCTCATATTATTTGTTTGGAATGTTTGCGTGATGGTGGTTTAGAAGTCGACGGAAAGATGAAAGGCAGCTCTTTTACTCGCCGGATACGGATCTACATCCACGCCCGAGGAAAAGCCCGACCCGAAATTGGATACTTCCGGATCATACGACGGATATTTCGTGAACGTCAGGTAGTTGTTCAACGATACACCGACACGCATTCCTTTCACTGCAGCCACCGGCGGATGCGTAAAAGAATAATAAAGACCGATCTCCCGCAACCTCACATACCCGGAGTTCTGCACGAACTCATGGGCGTCGACCCCCACCTGCATCACCCTATACAGCCCGTTTGGAAGGCCCAACTTATTGGTGACTTTGTCATAGTCCGCGCTGGTCCCGCCGAAATCGTTCTCCAGCGTCGTCAGGTCCACATTTTGCCCTCCCTGCTTCCAGTGCAGCAGGAATCGCAGGTTTAGGTTATTGAAGAACGTGATCTCGTTGTAGGTGCTCATCTGGAACGTCGGCTCGGCATCCCCTAACTTGCTGACCCCTCCTGTACCATCGAGGCCCACAATCTGCGTAGCGGATTTCCCCTGCTGGATCTGGAACGATCCCAGCACATAACCGAACGATCCCTGCGGCACCGCGGGGATCGTCAGCGTGGTCACCAGCGACCGGTTCAACCAGAAATTCACCGATGTATTCCAGGTGATATTCTTCGTCTGCACGGGCCTCGCATTCATGCCCAGCTCTACACCTCTGTTGCGCAGGTTGCCGGCATTCACCCATTCGCTGGCATAGCCCGATGAGGCCGGCAGGCTGGCCTGCATCAGGAAGTTATCGATGATCTTGCTATAATAGGTCAGCTCGAACCCCAGCCTGCCTTTCAACATGCTGAAGTCGGCCCCCGCCTCGAATTCTTCCTGGCGCTCCGGCTCGATGTTCGGCTGGCCTTCCTGCGAATTGACGAGGACACCGGGGTTTCCGGCAATATTGGAAATAGACAAGGCAGTGAATTTACTGCCGTACGCCGGCACATTGTTGGCCTGCCCGTAAGCCGCCCGTAGTTTGACATTGTCGATCCAATCAGCCTGCAGCAGCCCCATCTTCGTCAGATTCCACGACAGACCCGCCTTGGGGTAGAAATAATAATGTCCGACATTCCCGTTGTTGGAAGACTCATCCAGCCGGCCACCGGCGGTCAGCACCAGCACGTCGTTGATATTCGCCTCTTCCTGCAGAAAAATGCCGTTGTTCTGGTATTTGGTCCTCAATTGGGTGGCATTGAGAGCGCCCGCCTGATCGACATTGGATTGCCCCGCAATGACCTGTGTAGCCACATTCAATAAATTATTGTAATTCCCCGTCTCCTGTGTCAGCCCGGCAGAAGTGGTAAGGGACAGCCGGTCGGAAGGGGTCAGCATGTTCACTACCGACGCGATATAATTGGTGTTGAGGTTCCTGGTCATCCCTTCGATGGAAGTCCCTTTATTGATGGCCTGCCATTGCAACGTGGCAGGGAATAATACCTGCGTCTCCAGGTTGTAAAAGTCAAAGCCGCCCAACCCGACTAACTTTGTTTGGCTGGTACGGCTCTTCTGCAAGGTCGCCTCTAATTTGACACCGGTGATGAAACGGTTGACACCCTCATTGTTCCGCATCAGCGCAATCGTCTGTAAAGGATTGGCCGCCGCAAATGGATTATCCGGGTAATTGCCTTGTGCATCGGGATGCAGCTGCGCAAAGTCGGGCGTAGAAGAAAGGGCAATGCCCGTGGTGACCCCCACATTATCATTACCCTGGAATCCCCTGTCGGCGGAAGAATTGATATAATTCGTACTGACGCCTAATTTAATATTATCGGTTACCTTATGGTCGACATTCAGCCGAAAGCTGGTGTTATTGTACCCGGTATTTTTTTCGATGCCTCCCTCGTCCTTGGTGGA
>Ga0182030_10003545_pt1 | contig 33341 bp, 27 predicted proteins | sample 812S3MmetaG_FD_121299 | JGI IMG/M metagenome (GOLD analysis project Ga0182030, IMG submission 121299) | Permafrost microbial communities from Stordalen Mire, Sweden - 812S3M metaG (Illumina Assembly) | ecosystem: Environmental > Terrestrial > Soil > Wetlands > Permafrost | place: Sweden...
ATTCCTGGATTTGTTTTTCCAGATTGGAGTGGTCTTGATTCTGCTCTGAATTACTCATAACTGAGGCCTCCTTTTGGCCTCAACTTATCGTCTCAGGGGGATTTGGGGCTGGGAGGGGGATTTGGGGTAAGTTGTTGAGGGGGTTGAGGAGATAAACTTTGGCTCGAAGTGACATCAAGTAATTCAGCAAGTCATTCAGCCGCCGATAAAAGCGGATGAACGCGGATAATTATTTAGCGCAGGTCGGGAAAAATGTTTCGCTGGTCAGGCGTGTACATCGATCGTGCCACCTCCAGGAGGATGTAGCTTGGTGACATGGGACAGCTCACGGTTCACACCTTCCCGACGGCAAGCCAGATGGGCGCGGCGGCTGCCCGGCACGCGGCGGATCGAATCCAAGCGATGGCCGCGGCGCGCGATTTCGTTCCGGTTGTATTCGCCACCGGTGCTTCCCAATTGGAGACGCTCCGGGCGCTCGTGAAGATCGATGACGTGCCCTGGAGCCAGGTGATCGGGTTTCATCTCGACGAATATCTGGGGCTTTCGCCGATCCATCCCGCCTCGTTCCGGCGGTACTTGCACGATGAATTAGCGTCGCAGGTTCCGTTCCGCGAATTTCACTGGCTGGCGGGGGACACTGTCGAGCCGGAGCGGACCTCCCGCGAATATGCGGAGGCGCTGAGAGCGAATCCGCCGCTGCTCTGTCTTCTCGGCATCGGCGAAAATGGCCATCTGGCTTTTAACGATCCCGCTGAGGCGAATTTCTCCGATCCGCTCGATGTGAAGCTGGTGAGTCTGGACCAGGAATGCCGCCAGCAACAAGTGAATGAAGGTTGGTTTGAGAGGCTCGACCAGGTTCCGGATCGGGCACTGACCGTAACCATCCCCGCCATTCTGCGCATTCCGGAACTCATCCTCTCCGTGCCTGGACAGAGAAAGGCCACTATTGTGGCCCGCACGCTCTACGAGGATGTTTCCACGGCTTGCCCCTCGACGATCCTGCGGGAGCATCCTGATGTGCGTCTTTATCTGGATGGGGATTCGTCGCGCGAAATGAAAAAGGCCCACCGGTAGGTGGACCTTTTTTGCCCTGAAGCGGTTGGTAAACCTTATAGAGCGTTATTGAGCTGGTTGAAACTTCAGTTTGCGCCGGCCGTACAGGGAGACTCCGATGAGACCGAATCCGATCAGTAGCATGGAAGCCGGCTCGGGGGCGAAAATCAGTTCCTGGATCTGCCCCGTCAACGCCACTGTACCTGTGTTGGTCAGAATGTAGAAGTTGTTGGGGTTGATCAGGGTATAGTTACTCTCCGCCGCATAGAGGTAGAAATTCGAACTCAGCGTGGGCGGGGCGATATTGGTGTTCCCGGAGTTCGGGTTGAACAGGTTCCAGATTGTATCCTGAACCAATCCGTTCGTGGTCTCGTTGGACCCGAACTGCGTGGTGAGGTAGGCCACCATCTCGTACACCTGAATGGCTGAATAGGTGGTGCTTCCCGTGGCCGTCTGCAAAGTATAGGTGAGACCGCCGTAGCGCGTCTCGCTCAGGTTCCCGCTTCCCATGTTAGTCAGGTTGGCCGTATACTGCTGGCCAAGATAGACGTCATTGGCGTAGTCGTCGCAATAGACCGTCTCGGCGACCCCATTCACTGTCGCGTAGTAGGGGGCAATCAGGTTGCCGCTACTGTCGGTCTGCCAGCTTACACCGGTGAAATCAACGTTCACGGAACCCGCGCTCAGCCGCACTGCGGTTGCTGCAACTATCAACGCGAATTGAATCCTAGTTCTCATCGTTAAAGTCTTTTTCCTAAGTCCTCGAAGTGTGCGTTTGATCGCTTCTTCCTCTTCCACAGTAGTCGGTTGGGCGTTGAATAACAATAGATCTGTTCTGATAACAGAACAGGAAAAGTACCGCGCTTCGATAAGTCGGTTCATGCGCTTATTCCACTAGTGTTTGGGTATGCTGTAAGGGCCGTATCTATCGAATTAGCAATTACTTAGATAGGTCGCTTGGAAATCATGGAGTCGTGCGTTTTGGCGGGCCTTAAGGCAGTGAAAGGGTTGTCTCCGAGGTACCTGCGATCCATCCAGGATGGACCTCTAGTTCCATGCCTGTTTCGGAATCAGAACAAACACGCCGGGTGCAGTAACTTATGATGTGAAGGATCGCCGTCAAAATGCCACCGCTCGAATCCAACGTCAGCCGGGAACTCCGAACTTTGGGGAAGACGGCGAGGCTCGCGTTCGCACGGGAACAATTGCTGGCTGCGGGCGAGGAGAATTTCCCCGATCTGGTGGCCGCGCTGCGGTCGGGGCTCTCGCGCGGCCTGGACGAGCTTGACCGAAAAGCGCTGATCGCCTGGCTCTCCAGCCTGCCCAGGGGCACCAATTCGGATCGCCTCCGCGCCCTTCTGGCAACGGACCTGGATCTGGAATCCGCCGAAGCGGATTGGTGGAACTACCTGGGTGCGCGGCTTGATCCCGAGCCGGCTGACGTTTTCGCTTATGCGCGAATCCTGACCGAGGCGGGCAAGTTTGAAGACGCCGCGCGCCATTTGCGCCGCCTGCTGGAGCGCCCACTCAGCTATTCCTTCTTTGTGCGGGCTGAGAAACTGATCGCGAAAGTGGCCGAGCATTTTGGCGCCGGCTCTGTGCCCATTGCGGTCCTTGGAGAACATACCACCGGTTTTTTGATTCCCCTATTGAAAGCGCTGTGCTTCCGGGACGGGATCAAGCCGGCGATTTATGAGGGCATGTACGGATCGCAGCAACAGGAAGTGTTGGACGGTGCGAACGAGTTGGAGGGTTTTCAACCGAAGATCGTGATCCTGCCGGCAAGCTGGCGTGAATTGCGTTGCCCCGCGATCGTCGAAGATGCGGATGCATTCGTGGACAAAACTGTCGCTGAGCGGCGGCGGCTGTGGGATCGTCTGGCCGAGCGCTTCTCCTGCCATGTGATTCAATTCGGCTTCGACTATCCTCTGGCGGAGCCAAACGGCCCGCTGAGCGAGAGTTTGGCGGGCGGACGGGCGCGCGTGATCGGGCTGATCAACCGCCGCATGCTCGATGAATCCCCTGGCTTCGTCTCCATCCTCGACGTCCCGGCGTTGGAGCGCCACGTGGGGGGCGATTGGGAGGACATGAAGCAGTGGGCTGCCTACCAGCAGCATCCCGCGCAAGCGGCGCTGCCGGAACTGGCCGAGGGCATTCTGGGGCATATTCGAGCCGTGTTGGGCCTTACGAAGAAAGTAGTGGTCACGGATTTGGACAACACGCTGTGGGGCGGCGTGATCGGCGAAGACGGAGTGGACGGCATTCAAATTGGCCCCGGAGCGCCGGCGGGAGAAGCGCATCTGGCTCTTCAGCAATTCCTGAAAGATCTGAAATCGCGCGGCGTGCTGCTGGCGGTGAGTTCCAAGAACAATCCGGAAGACGCCCGCGCGCCTTTCGAGAAGCACCCCGGAATGGCGCTCGGGCTGGACGACTTCGCGGCGTTTCACGCCAACTGGGACGACAAAGCGCAGAACATTCGCGCCATCGCTCAAGAGCTTTCGCTGGGGCTCGACAGTTTCGTTTTCCTGGACGACAACCCGATCGAGCGCGCCTGGGTGCAGTCGCAGATTCCGGAGGTAGCGGTGGCCGCGCTGGGCCCATCGATATTCACATGGACGCAGGATCTGGACCGGCGCCATTTCTTCGATGCCGTCACGCTCTCTCAGGAAGACTTGAAGCGCGCGGGCCAGTATCAACAGGAAGCGGCGCGTCAAACGCTGAGTTCCACTTACGAATCTCTGGATGAGTTTCTCGCACAACTGGACCTGAAGCCCGCCGCAGAGCCGGTGGATGCCAAAAACCTGGCCCGCGTGACGCAGTTGATCAACAAAACCAATCAATTCAACCTGACAGTGAGGCGTTACACGGAAGCGCAAGTGCGGCAGTTGGCCGGCGCTCCAGGGGGTTGGGCGCAGGCGTTTCACCTTTCGGATCGATTCGGCAGCTACGGCCTGATCGGCGTGATACTTTGCAAGCCTGCGCAACGGGACGATGCCTGGGAAATCGACACCTGGCTGATGAGCTGCCGGGCGCTGGGCCGCAAGATGGAAAAATACATGTTCGCTCGCCTGGTGGAAGCAGCCGCCGCGAGGGGGGTCAGAAAACTGATCGGAATTTACGTTCCGGCTGCGAAGAATGCTCTGGTCGCGCGACACTACGAACAGATGGGTTTTTCAACCGCGGGTGAATTTGAGGTTCCGCCGGCGCAATGACCGAAGAGCATGCACGCGAAGTTTCCTCTGGAAACCGCTTTGAATTCGGCGCCAACTGGGCTCGATTTCTCAGTGTTCTCGATGACGGGCGAATTCAGGGCGCTGTAGACTCCCTGCGCGCCATGCTGCGCGTTGCCGACCTCAACGGGAAATCTTTCGTGGATGTCGGCTGTGGCAGTGGACTGTTCAGCCTCGCGGCCTACAAGCTGGGGGCGCGCGTGCATTCCTTCGACTTCGATCCGAAATCGGTAGCGTGCGCGCAGGAGCTGCGGCGGCGGTATGCGGCGGACGACAAGAACTGGGTGATTGAGGAGGCTTCCGCGCTTGACCCGGCGTATCTGGCGAGGCTCGGGACCTTTGATGTGGTCTATTCCTGGGGCGTGCTGCACCACACCGGCTCCATGTGGCCGGCGCTGGAGAATATCGTCGCGCTGGTGAGCCCTGGCGGTCTGTTGTTCATTGCGATCTATAACGACCAGGGAACGCGTAGCAGACGGTGGACGCGCGTGAAGCAGATCTACAACCGGACTTCGCCAGGGCTGCGCTGGGCAGTGCTGTGGCCCACGCTGCTGGTCACCTGGGGGCCGCGATTCCTGAAAGACTTGCTGCTGCTTCGGCCCGGCAGGCAGTGGCGGAATTATGGAACCGACCGTGGAATGTCTCCGTGGCATGACCACGTGGATTGGATCGGCGGTTATCCGTTCGAAGTCGCGAAACCGGAAGAGATCTTTCGTTTCTACCGCGATCGCGGGTTTGATCTCGTGAATCTGGAAACCGCCGGTGGCACGGTGGGCTGCAACCAGTTCGTGTTTCGCAGGGGGGCGCCTACCTTAACCGATCGTGATACGCTGATCGCGTTGCCATGAAAAAGCTCTATGTCATTCTGCTCGCGGCCGGCGTGACGGCGTTAGTCGCTCAAAACGAGAATCACGATCTTGGATTCACCGATACGCCGATTCTGCCGGGCCTGCCATGGCATGTCCATGACCCGAACCGGCCGCATCCGCCGGTGGTGACTCCATCGGACGTGCCGGGCGGTGCGCCTTCGGACGCGATTGTCCTGTTCGATGGCAAAGATCTCTCGGCCTGGGAGGCGCACCACAGCAGCATTACTCGCGCGGGCGGCACGGGCGCGGCGGAATGGAAGGTGCAGGACGGGTATGCGGAAGTGGTCCCCGGTACCGGCGACATCGTGACGAAAGAGAAGTTCGGCGACATCCAGTTACACGTGGAGTGGGCATCGCCAGGCGAGGCGACTGGAAACAGCCAGGGCCGCGGCAACAGCGGGGTGATCCTGATGAGCCGCTTTGAAGTGCAGGTGCTGGATGCGTACAACAACCCGACCTATGCGGATGGCCAAACGGGCGCGATTTACGGTCAATGGCCGCCGCTGGCGAATGTCGCGCGGAAGCCCGGAGAGTGGCAGACGTATGACATCGTCTTCGAAGCGCCGAAGTTCGCCGGCGAGACGCTGGAATCGCCCGCTTACATTACGGCATTCTGGAATGGCGTGATGATTCACAACCACAAGGCGTCCATGGGGCCCATGGTTTACCGGCAGGTGGCCCACTATTCGCCGATGCCAGCGGAAGATTCGTTACTGCTTCAGAATCATAACGATAAGGTGAGATATCGCAACATTTGGGTGAGGCGGTTGAGCGGGTACGATCAACCCGAGAAGAAATAGGGTCACATTTCCAGCTTGCCCTGGAAGCGCATCTCCTCAACGTCGAAGGACTGCACGATGCCGATCCGGCCAATGTGCGCATCGAATTCGACTCTCTGGTCGTTCTTGCTGATCTCCGCGGAGAGTGGGAACAGGTAGACGATCACCAACCCGTCCTCACGCTCGAACACTTCTACGCTGGTGGGCCGTACGTCTTTTTTCCCTTCGCGCCGCAGCGCAGCCTGCTTCTTCAAAGGTTCGCCTAAAGTGCTGGGATCGCCCTTCGCATGGGAAGGGGGAACGCCGTAAACCGCGACGGTGTAGCCGTCCTCACCCAACGTGGGCGGCTCTACAACGCCTGCCTTCATTTCCGCCACGCGGATAGGCAGAGCTCTTTCCCAACGAATCTGCAAGGTGAGCGGCCCGTTCATGCGCCGGACAACCTTTTCCGGCTTTACCATTTCCCCGACGCTCTTCGGAATCTGGACTCGGGGGCGGTCGTCCAACAGCCCATCGAAGCCCACGCCTTGCTCTTGCCCCATGTTTCCGCCTTCTCTGCGCTGGTCCTCCGTCTGCATGGGCGTGATGGAAGCTTTGGTGGCTTTCGACCACGGGGAGTTCGAGAGAACCTGGCGAGCGTCGTCGGCCGTCCACTCCGGCAGCGGTTTACTTTTCCAGGGGAGATCCGCGCCGGCGAGAATCACAGCACCGGCGGCAGCCAGTAAGGATATTGCACCCAATCCGAAGTTCATCGTTATCTCTAGCTCCCCTTTTCCATGGTCAAGCAGGTTCGTTCAAGCCGCGGGCCTCTTTCACCAGGCTCAAATAACGACGCGACAGTTCGCGAATCCATCCAGCCTCACGGCGCTTGATGGCATCGGGATGAATCAGGTCACGGCCAATGCCGAGGGCCACCGCGCCCGCGCGAATAAAGGCCGCGGCTGTTTCCTGATTCACACCGCCGGAAGCAATCAGTGGAATCTTCGGGAAGGGTGCTTTCAGCGCCCGGATATAACGCGGGCCGCCCACCGGAGCGCAGGGAAAGATCTTGACGAAATCCGCGCCGGCCTTCCATGCGGCCATCACTTCTCCCGGCGTCAGCGCGCCGGGAAATATCACGACGCCATGCTTTGCAGCGAAATTGACGATTTCAAGATCGAGCCCCGTGGTGGTGAGAAACGCCGCCCCCGCATCCAGACATTGCTGCGCTGTTTCCACGTCGAAGACTGTGCCTGCACCCACCAGGAGCGCGCTGTTTTGTCTGGCGAGCTGGGCGATCACTTTTACCGCGCCGGGCACGGTCATCGTCACTTCGACAATGGGAATCCCGCTGGAATAGATGGCCTCGGCGGCAAAGCGAGCATCTTCCCCTGTCCCGAGGCGCACCGCCGGTATGATGCCGACGCCTGTGATCTGCGCGCGAATCGCTTCCTTCGTCATAAGGGGATTGAAACGAGGCTCGTGTTCACTGCATTCATTGCGCGACCTCCCGGCCCGCGGCCATGTTCATTTGAGCCACGGCTGTTAAGTATGAGCCGATCAGATTGAGATATGCCAGGCGAACGTCCCGATAGGCTTTTTCCGCGTCGAGGTAATCCAGCAGGGATGCGCCTCCATTCTGATACGAAAAGGACATCTTGTCGCGAATATCGGAGGCCATCGCCACGTAGGTGGCCTTGTAAGGCTTCAAGAGATTCAAGTTCTGGACCAGGGTATAGTAGGCCGAATCCACATCGCTGTAGACGAGAGCCTCGTTGGCGTCCCGCAACCGTTCATTGCGTCCGATGTCCACCTGAGTCCGGGCCTTCTCGCCCTGGTTCCGGTCGAAAATCCGCAGAGGAATCGAGATATTGCCGCCGATGGTTTCGTTGGCGTATGGATTGGCAAACGAGGAGTTGTTCGACCACCACAAACTGAACGTGGGGTCGGTGGAGCCGTTGGCAACGGTAAGCCGATAGGTGATCTTCGCGAGATCCACGTTCTGTACCGATGCCTTCAGATCGGGGCGGGCATCCAGGGCAATCGTCCGGTATTCATCGAGGGGTCTCAACTCATCGCTGAAATCAAACGGGCCGGTCACGTCGAACCGCTCAATCGGCGTCCTTTCGTTCATTAACATGAGAAGCTGAATCTTGGCGGTACGCAGATTTACGATCGCCGTCTCGAAGTCCGTTTCGAATTGCGCCCGCTGCAATTCGAGGCGCTTCAAATCCACTTGAGCCATGTCGCCGGCCTGATAGCGAGTGCGATTGATGTCGAGTTCGTGATCCCAGTAAGCTAAGTTCTCCCTGGCGTTCTGCAGGAACGCTTTCGCTTGCAGCACGTTCACGAAAGCCGTCTGAAGGTTAAACAGCAGACCGCGCTGCTGGTCCAGATAGGTGGATTCCGCGATGGCCGTCGACTCCTTGGCCTGGTCGCGCCGCAGTTCGCGCTTGTGCTGGCGCTCATGCAAGTAGCTGATACCCGGTGTTTCCACCACGCCGCTTAGCGGACGCCAGACGCCTCCGTTCCTCGATACTTGTACGCCATCCGCCGTAAGGGAGAAATCCGGGTTGGGGCGCAGATAAGCGGTGATCTCGGCGGCGCGAGACTCATCAATACTCAGTTGAGAAGCTTTCAAGGTCGGGTTCGCGGCGGTGAACTTGTCCTTGATCTGCTGCCACGTATAAGTCGTCTGGGCAAACGCGGAAACAGGAAGCAGCCCGACGAGACCCAGGATTGCCTGCTTCTTCATAGACCCTCCGCTCTGCGCGCAGACAGAAGCGAATCAGGCGCTTTTGGCAGGCGCGTCCTCAAGAGAACAATGTCTCCGAATTCCACCTTCAGGTTGAGGTGAAGCGCCGCGCCTGTATTTGCATTCACGCTTCGATGGCCCAGCAGCCACCACGAATGCTTCTCCAGCTCGGAAAAATCGGAGTTCACGCTGCCGAAATTGCTCTTCGCCTGAATGCTGTAAAGGCCTTCCTGGGGCAGATGCAGCATGATCTCTCCCTGCCCGACGCTGACGTCGATGTCGTTTACCAGTCCGTCGATGTTCACGTCGCCGAAGTGGTGATTGTCAACGATTCGGGTATTGGCGGGCGCTTTGATGTGATACTCCAGGTCGAAGCGGAGAGGGAAATCCCGCGGCCCAGGAAAAGCGGTGGTGACCATCAACTCATTGCCGCGGAGCTGGCACGCCACGTGGACTTTTCCCAGCTTCTGCGCTGCGCCTTCGCGCCCCGTGGAAGCGATTTCGACCTTGGTGGACTTGATCGTAGTGATCTCCACCTCAGGGCGGTCCCAGGCTTCGATCGTGAGCACGCCGGTGGAATTCTTCAGCCGGATCGTGCCGCCGGATGGGAAATCGAAATGTTGCGTTTGGCTGACGCGCACGATTTGCCCTGGTTCGGCGGCGGCAAGCAAAGTTGCGCTCATGCAGATCATGCTGATGCAGATCATGCTGATGCAAATCATGCACACTCTCATGCGCTTAATGTTCAAAGGTCAGCTCCGGCTTGGGAAGCGGGTCGCGCTCGCGTGCGATCCAGACATAAAAAGTTGGCAAGAGAACAATGCTGAGCAGCAGGTCGGAGATGAGCCCGCCAACAATCACGATGGCGAATGGGCGCTGCGAATCCGACCCGATATCGTGCGACAACGCCGCCGGCAGTAAACCGAGAGTAGCCACCAGCATGGTCATCATGATGGGACGAAGCCTCAGCACCGCGCCTTCAACGGCCGCATCGGCGATCGAGTGACCTCTCGCCCGAAGTTGGTTGATGTATTCGACCATGATGACTCCGGTTTGCACCGACACTCCGAATAGGGCCAGCATGCCGACGCCCGAGGACACGCTCAGATAGGTTCCCGTGATCAGAAGAGCCAGCAGACCGCCGATGCGCGCCATTCCCACGTTCAGAAGAATCAGCAGCGCCCATTTGTAGGAGCGGAACATGATGTAGAGAATGATGAAGATGACCAGAACCGTTAACGGGACGATGAGGGCCAGGCGCGCTTCCGCGCGTTTTTCACTTTCGTACTCTCCCGACCAGCCAAGGCTATAACCGGGAGGCAGTTTCACCTTTGAGCCGATCTGATGAATGGAATCTTCCACCGTGGTCCCCAGATCCCGGCCTCTTACGTTGAACGTGATGGCCACATAGCGGTTATTGCCTTCCCGGTAGATATCGTATGCGCCGTCTTTGACTTCGACTCTGGTCAGTTGCGCCAGAGACACACGCTCTCCGGTAGGCGAGAGAAGCCGAACTTTGGAAATTGCCTGCGCGGTATTGCGATAGGGTTCCTGGTAGCGCACTACTACGTCGTAACGCTGCTCGTCGATCAGCACCTGGCTCACCGCGTTGCCACCCACGGCGGTCTGTACAGCGTCCTGTATGTCCGCGACGTTAATCCCAAACCGGGCCGCCTGACGCCGATCGATGGTCAAATCAAGATTCGGCTGGCCGAAGTCCCGCAAGAGCTTTACGTCGTGCATGCCCGGAATGGCCGCCATCACCGCGGTGACCTCTTCACCCTTCTGCTCCAGGACCTTCAAGTCGGTTCCGAAGATCTTCAGCGCGAGCGAACCCTTGGTGCCCGTCATGGTCTCGCCCACGTTGTCCTCGATGGGTTGCGAGAAGTTCCAAATTGCTCCGGGGTACTTCTGGACCGCGAAGTTCATGGCCGCGATGAGCTCATCTTTGTTCTTGTGGAATACGGGACGCCACTGGTCGTGCGGCTTTAAATCGACGAAATACTCGGTGTTGCCGAATCCCCCGGTATCGGTTCCGTCGTCGGGGCGGCCAGCCTGGGATACGACTGTTTTTACCTCCGGGAACGAGGCGAAAACATAGCGGCAGTTGGTGGCGAACTTTTCGCCTTCGGAAAGGCTCGTGCTGTTCGCCAAAGTACCGCGTGCCCAGATGGCGCCTTCGTCGAGATGCGGCAGGAATTCCGCGCCGATGACGCCGCCAAACCCTAAGTAAATGGTCGCGGCGGCGGAAGCGAGAGCGACCGTAGCCACCACCCAGCGATGGTCAACCGCCCAGTGCAATCCCTTGCGGTATTGTCGGGCCAGGAATTCCATCACCAGGTTGCGTCGTTCCCGGATCCCTCCCCGGAAAAACACGGCGGCAAGAACGGGGGCAATGAGGATCGAAAATGTCATCGCCCCAAGCAGGGCGAAGGCAACGGTCCAGGCCATCGGCCGGAATAGGCGCCCTTCCACGCGTTGCAGAGTGAAGATTGGCAGATAAGCCGTGATGATGATGGCGATTGCGTAGAAAACAGGCCGCTGGACTTCGTGGCAAGCATCCCGGATCTTCTCCGCCGTGGTTGTCACGGGGGTCCCGTTTTGGGTCTCGTGCCGCACGCGGCTCAGGTGCCGGATGATATTTTCCACCATCACCACAGCTCCATCTACCACCATTCCAAAATCGAGCGCTCCCAGCGAGAGAAGATTCGCGGGAATGTGGCTCATATCCAGAAATATGGATGCGAAGAGCAGCGAGAACGGAATGGTCAGCGCAACAATGATGGCGGCGCGAGCGTTCAGCAGAAAAAGAAAAAGAATGACGGTGACCAGGATCATGCCTTCCGTCAGGTTGTGCATCACCGTGTTGAGAGTGAAGTGGAGAAGATCGCTGCGGTCCAGCATGGGGATGACTTTCACGCCAGGCGGCAGAATGCCGTGGTTGAGCTCTTCCACCTTCTTGTGGATGGCGTCCAGAGTGGGCTGCTCCTCCGCACCCTTCCTCATCAGTACGCCGCCCTGGATCACATCCGGTTCGTCGATGATGGTCCCATCCGCCATGTGGTCGGCCCGCGCCATATGCCCGAGCCGGATTTTGGGGCCTTGCGTCACGTCCGCAACATCCTTGACTCGAAGGGCCGTACCGGTTTGCGTTTTGACGACGGTTTCCTGAATATCATGCACCGTATTGAACAGCCCCAGCGCCCGAACATTCATTTGCTGCATACCAATCTCGACGAAGCTACCGCCGGCGTTGATATTGTTATTCGAGAGTTGCTGTTCCATCTGGCCGATGCCGAGTCCATAGGAAACCAGCTTGTCTGGGTTGACGCGTACCTGATACTCACGAACCGTGCCGCCGAAGTCGGAGACGTCCACTACATTCGTTACGGATTTGAACTGTTTCAGCAGAAGCCAGTCTTCGAGCGACCTCATATCCATCAGGTCGTAACGTGGATTCGTACTCCTGATGGTGTACCAATAGATCTGACCGGTGGTACTCCAGTCTGTACCGATTTGAGGGGACAGATTCTGTCCCTCGGGAAGATCGACTTGCGTCAGCCTTTCGAGCACCTTCTGGCGGTTCCAGTCGTTTACCGAGCTATCGTCGAAGATCATGATCACGAAGGACAGGCCGAAGATAGACTCGGACCGCAGAAAACTCATGTGCGGCATCCCGGCCATTTGGATCTCGATGGGAATGGTAACTTGCTGTTCCACTTCTTCGGCTGAGCGCCCCGGCCATTGAGTAATGACCGTCACATAGTTGTCCGCGATGTCGGGATAGGCTTCCACCGGCAGGTTATGAAACGAGATAGCTCCCCATCCCATGAGAAGAAGCGCTATCGCGATCACTACAAACTTGTTATTGAGCGCGAAATCTACCAGAGCCCGGATCATTTTCTTGTCCCTATGATGTTGCGGTTACTGGCCAAGCACGTGATCCAGAACCAGCGCATTGGTGACCACTCGCTCGCCCGGCTCAAGTCCCGATCTGATTTCCTGCATGTTCGTGTCGTTATCCAGCAGGTCTCCACTGACAACTTCCACCCGGCGAAACTTGGCGCCGGGCGCGGGAACAAACACATAATCGCGGTCGTGCATGTGCAGCACGGCGGATGCGGGAACAATGGTGTGCATCTCTTTGGTTTGACCGCGGAACGTGGCCCTGACAAACATTCCGAGGCGCATCATTCCAGGATTTTGAACTTCAATCCGAACCTTGGCCGTGCGGATACTGGGATCGAGAATCGTCCCGATGTTGCTCACTCTCCCAGTGAATGTGCGGTCGGGGTAAGCATTCAAAGTAATCTGCGCGGTATCGCCAAGCCGAACACCCGCCAGGTCATTCTCATACACGTCGCAGACCACCCAAACCGATGAAAGATCGGAAATTGTAAACGGGTTTGGCGCCGAATACGCCTGCACACCGGACTGGCTCGTGATCTCCTGATCTGTAATTGTTCCTGAAACGGGAGCATAGACGTTAACGATGCCCGTGGGATGGGCCGCATCGACACCTAACAGTCCCAGTTGCTCCTTCGCTGTTTCGAGAACCACGACATTATCGTCCTCGGCATTCTGGGCAATTTCCTGACCGCTCTTTGGAATCGCACCGTGCGCGAACAGAGTGTTGGCGCGGTCGAGCTGGATCTTGCTCAACTCCTCGTTCTTCAGCGCCTGCCTGTAATTGGAAAAAGCTCCCGCGATATCTGTACTGCGGACTTTGAACAGGAGCGCGCCTTTGTTCACCTGGTCGCCAAGCCGTGCGTCGATTTCCACAATTCGCCCTGTGGCCAGCGACGGCACGGGAACCTGGCGCGCCACGTCCGGGGTAACGGTGCCGGTAACAATTAATTCCGAGGTTGTTGGGTGTTCGGTCGCCGCCGCAAGAGGAAACTGGTCGGGGCGTTCCACAGAAAAGAGCGCGGCGTCTCCGAACGGAACGACCTTGGCCGCGGGAGGCGCCCCGGCCGAGCCGTCCTGAGCGTGAACTCCGCCACAACCTGTAACTACCAGGGCCCAGGCGCTCGCGACAAGCAGCCCAAAGATCTGCGTGCCTTTGCGTTTCATACTATAGTCCCATCCTTCGTGCGCCGGCGGAATTGCGAGACTCCGCCGGCGCCTGACTTACTGCTTAGAACTTCACCAACACGCCCGCGGACACCTTTGCTTCGCTGCGACGAAGGTCCGGGAACCAGACACTGCTCGCGCCGCCCCCGCACGCCGCTTCAGCGCCGGCGAGGTTAGCCGTTCCCGAGGTTGCCCCTGTCGCGCACGTATAGTACTGGGGGTCGCCGTTGTTTCCACCCGGAGGCGTAACTCCTCCGCGGCCCGCAAAATAAGGGATATCGGAGTGACGATACCCAACTTCCGTCCACCAGGTGATGTACTGTTTGGGCATATACTGCAAGGTCACCGTGCTATCCCACATATGGGCGCGCTGGCCGGCGTTTTCCGTGAAATACGGCGAACCCGACACGGCGTCAGCCCCGTCGATCGGCGGCAGCAAGGTCAAATAGCGGCCCCAGTTGCTCATCTCTCCGCCGCCCAGTGTCAAGCCGATCAGGTCCTTATGAAACCACATCCGGTCGTAGAGCATCCACCCCACAAAAGACGACTTGTTTTGGCTCGGCGCGCCGGTACAGGTAATTCCTCCACCATATTGGCAACCGGCGTCCGCTGTCAGGGAGAATGCCATCTTCGAAAGACCGGTGCTGGTGGGGTTGTTGTAATAGCGAACCTCGATGCTATCGTCCGTGTGGATTCTTTGTGTCTTGGGAAGACCGAGGTTGTCCTGCCCATACCCGTACTGGTTTGCCACTACCTTGAGCCATTCCTTCGGCATCCAGAGAAGCTGTCCGCCAAGGCCCGGGTGCCCGTTGAACTTCGCGTAGGACTGCCAGCCGTTGATAAACCAAGGCTCGATTTTCAACTTATTCGTGGGGAACCATTGCACACGCACGCCATTAAAGAACCAAGGGGTATTCGAAGACACATACGACGGCTGATAAGTCCAGTTGTCGAAATTATAGTAACTGAACAGGCCGATGTAGGATACGAAGATGCCCGCGTCGATATTTAGCCCGTGATTGACATTGAAGTGGTAACCACCCCATGCCTCCGACACGTACTTGTAAGCGTCGCGCAGGTCCCATTGACCGACCGCAAAGCTGGCATCGTTACGTGGCGTCGTGGTGGCAAATAGCCCGTCCATGTACAGGATGCGGCCACGAACGTTTTGCCAGTGGAAATCCCCGCCGACACTCGCCTGCTCGATCTGCACTTCACCCGAGCGGAACGATTCAGTCGCACCGACGATCGTATGATCGACCGGCTGGTTGAAATCCTCCATGTATTCCGTATCGAAGCGGACCTCCGGCGTAAAGAACTTGGTGTCCAGTATGATGTCTTTGGTCCTCGGGTTTCCGTTGAGCCACGTAAAGTCCGCGTACGCAAAAGGAGTGACGTTGTCGACGCCGGGAGTGGATTCGTTCGCCGTCAAAGCCTCGGGAATCTGCGGCGCCGGGGCCGCGGGCGCGGCTGCAGGGGTCGCAACGGGGGCCGCGGCAGGCGCCGCGGCACGGGCCTGGAGCGCCGCCTCAAGCTGCTCGATACGTTTTTTCAATGAGGTGAGTTCATCCATCACGGCCGCGTCCGTTGCCTGATCCGGCGCTGGATTTGGAGCAGGCGCCGGGTTTGCCGACGGCGACGCGGCGGCGAGCAGGAAGTCGACCTTATATGTAGCGGGCGCGGCCACTTCTACATCCGCGGTGGCCTTCGCAAATCCATCTCCGGCAGCGGCTACCTGATACAGGCCGGGCTCCAACTTCGCAATGTTAAACACTCCGTCAGACCCGCCGATGACGTGCAGGTCTGTCCCTCTGTTCACGTTGTGCGCAGTGATTCTTACGCGCGCAACCGGCTGCTTACTGGCGGAGTCGCGGATGACTCCGGAAATCCCGCCGAATAACTCCTGTCCCAACGCAGAGCTGGGAAAAGCCGTAATCTGGAAGACTACGGAAGTCACCAAAATCCCCAACTGAAATAAGTTACGCGTCATAAGTATCCTTTAGAACGAATCTGCATTTCAACGCTTCAGTGTAGAAATGTTGGTCTGTCTTTTGCATAAAGATAGTCTAAGGATCATCTAAATGCCGATAAGTGTTTTAGATCAAACCGATCCAATGTCTTGATTCGTCTCGCGCTCCGGCTCCTTGACCTGCCCCTTGAAGAGATACCCCACGAAAGGGTGCGTCAGCAGATAAGTGGGGTTCCCAGGATCGTCCTCAATCTTCTTCCGTAACTGGTTGACGAACGTCCGAATGTATTCCACTTCCCCGCCGTACTTGAAACCCCACACTGCGCGCAGAAGATCTACATGCCTTATGGGAACTCCAGGACGCGATGCGAGAACATAAAGAAGGTCAAATTCCTTCGGAGTCAGGTGGATCGGCCGTCCGCCCTTACGAACAGTCCGGTGGACAGCGTCTATTTCAAGTTCGCCCGACACAAGCAAGGGAATGTTTTGCGGTACAACCGCACGCCCCCTGCGAACGACGGCCCGGAGGCGCGCCGCCAGTTCACCCACCGTGAAAGGCTTGCAGACATAATCGTCGGCGCCCGCATCGAGCGCCTCGATCTTGCTCCTCTCGCTATCCCTTACCGTAAGCATCACGATTCCGGCGCTGGGACACATCCGTCGCAATTCCAGGCACGTCTCCACACCGCTGATCCCAGGAAGGCTGATATCCAGCAGTACGACGTGCGGGCACTGGCCCTGCACGATCTCTATGGCCTCTTCCCCGTCGCAAGCGTCCTGAATCTCAAAACCCAGGGACCCCAGTGCGACGCGCAACGCGTGACGAATCCGCGGCTCGTCGTCTACAACCAGGACTTTTATGCTTTCCTTGCGCATGGCTCAGTAGCTGACGGCAGCGCGACATAGAAGGTAGTGCCCCTGGTGTCATTACTCTCGACCCAGATGCGGCCGCCCTGAGCTTCTATCAGGTTCTTGGCGACGGACAGACCAATCCCGGTACCACTCCCCCTACCTGCGGCGCGGTCTTCAAAGGGCGCGGCTCGATAAAACCGGTCGAAAACATGCTCCTGATCGGTAACCGCGATCGGCGCGCCCTGATTCGTCACCGCAATGATGACCTCGCTCGCCTGAAACACAGCACTGAGTTCGATGTCCGACCCGGAATATGAGTACGTGCGCGCGTTTTCGAGCAACTGGGTCAAAGCGCGAGCGCACAGATCGGGGTCCGCTATGACGTCATTCTGGCGGTCCTCAATCCGCACCAGAATGCGGCGATCCAGAAGTTGCGCGCGCATCGAGGAAACTACCGAATCAATGATTTCGCGAACGCTGGCGGGGCGGGAACGAACCTTCACCGAATCGCTTTCGAGCGCCGCCGTTCGCAGTAGTTTCGTGGTGAGCGGGGTAAGGTGGGCGGCTTCGTTATCAATCAGAGTGGCGAGTTCTTTTTGGGCGGAAGCCAATCGCCCCATCTCCAGCATGCCGGAACTCGCCGCCCGGATGGTAGTCAGTGGAGTCTTGAATTCATGCGCGAGCGCATCCAGCACCGCCGCGCGCAGCTGCTCCGTCTGGCGGCCGGCTTGAGCCAGAGTCTCCCGCTCAAAGCTTCGTCCAGATTCAAGCGCGAGCGCGCCCAAAGACGCCAGCGCGCCGGCCACTAGCCCGGTCATTTGAGGGCCGGCCATAGCAAGCACGCCTTCCGGTTTGCCGCCAATCCGCACGAGTTGAAACGATATCTGCCGCTGGTCGTCAAAATAATCGAGGCCTTGCAGAAACGCGTCCCTTGTCGCGCTCTCGAAATCCTGCGGAAGCTCACCCGCCGAATGGACCGAACCCGTGGAGGAATCGAATAAGGCGACGCCGCGCTGGGGAAATTCGCGGCGAATCAAGTGCGGAATCTGCGGAGCCAACTGGTCGCGGCTCACTCCCGGCAACAGAATTTTCGTGCTGACGTTATAAAGGCGCTCCACATCACGGCGTCTCTGTTCCGCCGTCCAGGCCTGTAACTTCGCGGCGTGGGAGAGCCGGCTTACCACCACCGCGGTGCATTCAAACGTGGCGAGTGAAACCCAGCTTTGGGGGTCGGCGACCGCTAAGGAAAACAGAGGCGGAATGAAGTAGTAATCCAGAGAGGCAACTGCGCCCAGCGACAGAATCGAAGCCTGCCAGAATCCGGAATAGAGCGCCACCAGCACAACGATGAGCAAGTCCAGCGCCGCCACGCTGGCCATGTTCATATTGAGTCGCAGGCCGATGATGGTCAGCACGGCCACGGCGAGACAGCCGAGCAATAACCGCGGCTGGAAACTCTGTTTGAGCTGATTCACGCTTCCACAGAATACTTCCTAACTCATAAAGAAGACATAAGGGAGTCGATAAGAAACCTAGCCGATATTTCTATCTGCTCCTTTGATAAATTTTATTGAATCTTAATGTCTTCCTTATGACCCTTCGGTCATACTCTCAGAATCGAAGTTTCAATGGGGCAGCACAGAGCGAAGCGAAGTTACACGGAAACCGTCGCGGCATCACCGCGATTTCATCCTGCCGAGGCTCTGCGTCTCTCGCCCCCTGTGATGAGTCTGCTGTCGCTCAACGGCCTCGACACGATTGAAGATGTGCTGCGCTGGAGGCGATACGGCGGCGGTTCCGGCCTTGACGTACAGAGGATCGAAGAGATAGACAGAGCGCTGGCGCGAGTGGGCCTTTTTCGCGCGGACCCGGTTCCTACCCGAGACTGGACAATCTACAGGCTGCGGAAGCAGGGCGCTACATTTGGACAACTCGCTGATCGTTTTCAGGTGACACCCAGTGGCGCGCGCGTGGTCTACCACCGCGTCGAGCGAGCCCTGGCGACTGAGACTCGTATGCGCGCCGTCAATCGAGGCCACACCGACATCAGCGTGAATGATCTGCCCCTCCCCGCCCGCGCTAAGTTTGCCCTCCAACGATTTAATATCCATACTCTAGGCACTCTGCTCGCCGCCCCGATCGAAAAACTACTCCAGGCGAGCGGTGTGGGAAATGCGACGGTCCAGGCAATCAAAGAAGTACAGGGCTTTTATGGCCGGCAGCTTATGACCTATCGGGAGTAATACCCGTTCCGGGCATAGACGTTGATCTTGGGAACGTCGAGCTTGATCTGGATTTTGTGCCACTTTCGGGAAGAGTCGTCGCGAGCGGCGGTGTATCCAATGATGTATTGATCGCGTAGCGCGCAGCCTAACTCGTGCGCGACTCGTCCCACCTGGTTCGGGAACTCAACAGAGTAATTCAACCCGCCCGTCTGAGCAGAAAGATCGGAGAGAAAAGCCAGACCTTCCCGTTCCTCGCGTAGAACCATTGGCTTGGCGGTTCGGGACGGAGTGCCGATGGAAACGGTGTAGATCTGGACATCGGCTTCGACGGCCATTCGCATCAGCGCGCTCTTTGAGTGGCCGCTGTTGTTGTCCATGCCGTCGGACACGATCAGCAGAGCCTTCCGCGCGTTATGCGCCGAGCGCAATTGAGCCAAAGCCAGGTAAATCCCATCAATCAATGCCGTATTTCCGCCTGGCTTGAGAAACGGAAGGATCCCCCGAACGGAGGCCGCATCGCCCGTGAGAGGAGCTTTGATTTGCGGCACGTCCGAAACGCCCGCCAGCAGAACTTCGTCTTCGGGCTCCATATTTGCCAGAATCTCGCTGGTGGCCTGCTTCGCCAGACTGAGCTGATGGGCCATGCTTTCGCTGGTATCGAGCACTATCGCCAGGGTGCATGGGACGTCTTCCCTGGAGAAGGAGACAATCGGTTGCGGCGCATTATCCTGTAGAACCGAAAAATGTTGCTGGGTCATGTCGGTAACTAGCGCGCCTCGACGATCCATCAACGTTACCGGTACGAGAACAAGGTCGACGCCGGCCCGAAGGGTTAAAGCGGCATCCCGGTGCTCTTGCCCAACCGCGGAAGATACGGCGAGTGACGCCGCCAGTCCCGCGATCCACCCGCCACGCCATCTAGCCATCTCATCTGCGATTGTGAACACTTCCACATAAGGAAGGAATCAAGATGACATAGAAAATAAGTATGCTACCGAAAAACCCAGTCCTTATATGGATCGAACTCGTTCTTCCCGGCCATAGCCACTCCGATAGGCGTCAGAGTGTGCAAAATCCGAATCGAGCCGGCGTGCTCCGCCAGTACCTCAGGCAGCCGTTTGTAGCAATGCGGCGATTCGTCCACGCCCGCGCCGCGCAACTCGACGTGCGCGCCCGACACCCAGGTATCCATCATTTCCTGAGTCACCTTCGGCTCACGAGTGACCACCCCTTGCCTATTCACCTTCCCTTTTGCTTCCATCCGGCTTAGGCGGCGCCCCGCGCCGTGAACCGTTGAGTAAAGAGAATGCTTGCCCAGCTCGCTTTCGACGCCTTCGAGAATCACGGAATTCTCTCCCATTGTTCCTCCGACAAATCCCTTCCGTCCGTCAAATGCCGGCGTGGCGCCCTTGCGGACCACCCACAGGTCACGTCCCTCATGGGTCTCGCGCCACGCGAAGTTATGATGATTGTGAACTTCTTCGACCACCGCCGCGCCTAGAATGCGGGCTACCCGGCTGCACACCCAATCCCTTCCCGCATAAGCATAGAGTCCGGCAAGCCGCATGCATTCCAGGTAGTCGATGCCTAATTCGGACCGCGCAGGAATGACACAGGGATCAACCTCCATCCCCTCTATCGCGCCCGCCGTCTTGAGGAAGAACGTTGCCGTTTTGTGCCCCAACCCGCGCGAACCGAAGTGCACGCCGATCCAAACGCGATCCTCCTCATCGCTGAAGATATCGACATAGTGGTTTCCCGAACCTACGGTGCCGAGCTGTTGGCGGGCCATTTCCTTCAGCTGAGCCGCGGCGGGCAGCGACCAGGCCGGATCGTCAAACAGCGGATGATCCACACGCTCATCGGTGTTCTTGCGGCCAACACCGAAGCTGATGGTTTTCCAGATATCATCCATAATCCGAACGATATCGGGCCGGACTTCGCGAGCGGTCGCGTCGGTGAGCACGGCCTTGTTTCCGCACGCGATATCGTAACCGACGCCCGACGGACTAATTGCATCGGCGTAAGCGACAACCCCGCCGATTGGTACGGCGTAACCTAAGTGGTGATCGGCCATCAGGGCGACGTGGTCGGCCTGCCGCGCGCAGGTCTTGATCTGGCGAAGCGCGCCTTCATCCACCGGAGAACCCCAAACGGGGATGTTATCGATCAGTTGCAAGTTCGCCTTCTTTCTTACTAAAGTTGGTACCGGGCCAGAGAATCGAACTCTACTTTTCCTCTTTGTAGGAGAGGCGCCCGCACCAGCGAGCTTGCCCGGCATGTTGTTACTACTTGAATGGTGAGCTCGTGGCATCCAGACAAGCGGCCCGGGACTCCTCCTGAGTCACTTTAGGGGCTCCTCGCTTGAGCGACGGCTACACTTGGTGCCAACGGGGCGAATCGAACGCCCTTGTCTGGGTTTTCACTCCAGCGCCTTGACCACAACGGCCTCATTGGCGAAATTGTCGAGGCTCTCAACCACCCGGCAGACGGGTGGGGCGCTCGGATTTGAACCGAGAGTCTCTTGCGCCCGAAGCAAGGGGGTTGAGCCGTTTTCCTGCGTCCCAAAATGAAATGGCCCGATCTCTGGTGAGGAGACCGGGCCTGGAATTTACAAGTGCGACTAATTCCGGTGTCAGGTCTCCATGCACGCGACGACGCATGGGCGTATCGCGGCGACTTTCGGTTGGTTTTCAAAATGGAGGGCTTGTGTCACTTGAACTTTCATTTACCCACAGGTCACTTAGTAAGTCAAATAATTATTTAGGCAGGGCGAAGATCAACATCCCGGCGGGCCCTCGGTATACAATTCATGGAATGCGAAGACTATTCATCGCCCTTACACTCACCGCGGCGCCATTCGCCCTCTCCGCGCAGACTGCCGAACCCAAGACCGCCGAGCAGGCTTTCCACAACATCGTCCAGCTAAAGGACATTCCCGCCGACCAGTTGATCCCCACCATGCAATTCATCTCGTCGTCCCTCGGCGTCGAGTGCTCCTTTTGTCACGTGGAAGGCAAGATGGAGCTGGATGAAAAGCCCACCAAACGCTCGGCCCGGGAAATGATGGCGATGATGATGGCGATCAATAAGAACAACTTTGGCGATCGCAGGGAAGTGACATGCTACTCCTGCCACCACGGCTCCGCGCATCCGGCCAGCTACCCGCCTGTACAGGAATCCGACGCGCCCGCGCATGCCGCCCCGGCCATCGCCGAGCCCGCGGGCGCTGTTCCCACGGTGGATCAAATTACCGAAAAATACGTCGCCGCGCTCGGCGGAGCCGAAGCCATTCACAAAATCACCAGCCGCGTCCTCGAAGGCAAGATTCTGGTTGGCGGCAATGAGACACCCATTGAAGTCCTCACGAAAGCCCCCAACAAACGTGTGTCCATCAGCCACATGTCGAGCGGCGAGAGCTTCACTGCGTTCGATGGAACCGCCGGCTGGATGGGGAGCACGGGGCGGCCGGCGCGGGAAATGTCCGCCGCCGAATCGGGCGCTTCCGGATTGGACGCCGAGTTCTATCTCGCCCCGCGTCTGAAGGAGATCTTCACGCAACTGCGCCGCGGCCGACCTGAAGAGATCGGCGGGGTGGAGTGCGAGACCTTGATTGGCACGGGGCCCGGTCGTCCACCCGTTCGGCTGTACTTCGATCAGAAGTCGGGTCTGCTGGTCCGAATGGTGCGGTTCGCAGAAACGCCTCTCGGCCGCAATCCAACCCAGATCGACTACGCCGATTATCGTGAAGTCGATGGCGTGAAAACGCCGTTCCGCTGGACTCTGGCCCGGCCGAACGGACGCTTCACCATTCAGATCGCCGACGAGAAAACCAACGTGCCCATCGACGACGCGAAGTTCGCGAAACCTACCGGTGTTGTGAAATAGCCGCGCCGATCGCCTTCTCCGCCAGCGGTCCCATAATTGCGTAGCCTGCCGGATTCGGATGCACGCCGTCTTTGGAAAGGTTGGCCGGCAGGCCTAACTTGTCATCCACCATGGCCGAGTAATAGTCCAGGTAAACCAGGCCGTTCTTTTCCGCGTAGCTCTTCAGCCAGACGTTGAATGCGGCGATCTTGGGCCCAGGCTCCATACCGGGTTTCCACTTATAGTCCAACGCCGGCAAGATAGACGCCAGCACCGGCTGGATGCCGTTAGCGCGAGCCAACTCCACCATGCTCTTGAAGTTATCCTGAATCATCTCCGGCGTGGACGGCCCCGTGTTACCGGCGATATCATTCGTGCCCGCGAGAATCACAACCACTTTCGGATTCAGGTCAATCACGTCCTGCCGGAATCGCACCAGCATCTGAGGCGTGGTCTGGCCGCTGATTCCCCGATCCAGATAAGGCTTGCCTTTAAAGAACTCTGGCGTCACGTCGATCCATGCATCGGTGATCGAGTCGCCATAGAACACCACGCGATTCTCCCCCGCCGCCGGTGATCCCAGTTGCGCGTTGGCCCCCTGGTAACGTTTCAGATTCGGCCAGTCCGTCGCGCCTGATTGCGCAAATGAATTCGCGGCGCAGGCCATGACACATGCCAGGAGAAGGGCCGGCGCAATAAAATATCGTTTCATGGGTCTTATTCTATTCCTTCAAATTCACTGCATTCAGGCTAACCGAAACCGAACCCCCTCGTCCAAAGCGCAGAAGGAACCCAACATGAAACCATCCTGGAAAGCCGCCGTTTCCCTACTCGCGCTTGGCACAGCGATTCTGCTCGCGCAGTCATCCCGAAAAGGGGAAGAACACGAACAAAACGGAATTGACGATCAGTCCTACGCGATCGTCTCCGGCGACTCGCTCACCATGAACGGGTCGAGCAGCGATGCCCGCCGCGCCCGCATGCTCCGCGGCAGAGTTCAGGGCGATTACATCTGGTTTGAGCGCGACCTGAAGTTCTACTACATTACCGACGCCGCGCTGGTCGCCCGGGCCAAGGAGTTGTTCCGCCCACAGGAGGAATTAGGCCGCCGCCAGGCGGAACTGGGCGAACAACAAGCCAAGCTCGGCGAACAGCAGGCGAAACTTGGCGAAGAGCAATCGCGCGTCGCTGTCCACGGCAACTTCTCCGCCCAAATGGAAGATCTGAAGCGTCAAATCGAGGTGCTGCAGAAACAGGAAGCAACTCACAAGGAGTACACCGAGGATGATCTCGGGGAGTTACAAGGAAAGGTTGGAGACCTACAGGGTCGCATTGGCGACTTGCAGGCCAAAGCCGGCGAGGAACAAGGCCGGCTTGGTGAGCAGCAAGGTAAGCTCGGCGAAGAGCAGGGCAAACTCGGTGAACAGCAGGGCAAGTTGGGCGAAGAACAAGGGCGCCTGGCCGAAATCGCCTACGGGAAAATGAAGACGCTGCTCGATCACGCCATCAGCGAAGGTCTCGCGCGGCCAGTGAATTGAGTTAAGCTCGTCATTTGGGCAAACTGACCTTATTCCTCGCCGCCGCCGCAATAGCCGGTGCTCAGACAGCGGTTCCGGTGGATCCAGCTCTCGCCGAGATCGCCGCCACCCACCGCTTCCTCCAAACCGCGATCGCCCCGGACGGCTCGCATATCGCGTATGTGGAAGCGCTTCCCGACCCAGGGCAATCCGCAATCTACATCGCGCCGCGCCGGCGCGTCACTGCCGGAGATGGGAAATCCGCATTTGACGAAGCCGCCATCGCGTGGTCGCCCGATGGGACGCAGCTCGCCTTCCTTTCGGACCGTGAACACAAGGACCAACTACAACTCTACGTAGCCCCGGCGGAAGGCGGCCCAGCGCGCCAGGTGACTCACCTGAAAGGTTTGGTCGCCGAACCGCGCTGGTCGCCGGACGGCAAGCGCATCGCCATCCTCTATACAGAAAACCTTCCTCATGCGGCGGGTCCGCTTGACCCCGTCCCGCCGGATTCCGGGGTACTTGGCTCTCAGGTCTACGAACAGCGACTTACCGTGGTTGACTTACTCACCGGCGTCGCCAAACAAATCTCACCCATCGATATCTATATCTATGAGTACGATTGGTCGCCCGACGCCCGTACTTTCGCGGTGACGGCGGCACAAGGCGGAGGCGATAACAACTGGTGGGTCGCCCAGCTTTTTACGCTGCCCGCGGATGGCGGCGCAATGAAGAGTATCTATCAACCGCCCATTGAACGGCAGCTTGCCGCGCCGCGCTGGTCACCCGACGGCAATTCCATCGTATTTATCGGAGGCATGATGAGCGATGAAGGCTCCACCGGCGGCGACGTATTCCAAATCGGTTCCACCGGCGGCGAGGCTCGCAACCTCACGCCTGAAATGAAATCTTCCGCCAGTAACATCACCTGGCCTCGAAATAGTAAACAGTTCTATTTCACCCAGCACTACGATGGCGGCAGCGCCATCTCTCAACTCGACCCCGTAACCGGCCAGATCGAGCGGCTCTGGCAAGGCGACGATAGCATCAATCCGCCCTTCGACGACAGCGGCATTTCCATGACATCCGACGGAAAATCGAGCGCCGTTATCCGCCACTCCTGGCAGAAGCCGCCGGAGATCTGGGCCGGCCATGTCGGCGATTGGAAACAGTTGACGCACGAAAACAGCCAGCGCAAACCGCTGTGGGGCGAACCGAAAAGCCTGCATTGGTCGAGCGACGGATTCCAGGTTCAAGGCTGGCTGCTTTATCCCAGCCAGTTCGACCCTGCAAAGAAATACCCGATGGTTGTTGCCGTGCATGGCGGACCAGCATCGAGCGTCAAACCCGCGTGGCCGCGTCCGGGCTTCAACCCCACGCTGCTCTCGCAACAAGGCTACTTCGTCATGATGCCCAATCCGCGTGGCAGTTATGGTCAGGGCGGGAGGTTCGCCATGGCCAATCGAAAGGACTTCGGCGGCGGGGATCTGCGCGATATTCTGGCGGGCGTTGATGAAGCTTTACGAACCGCGCCCATCGATTCGCAGCGCATCGGCATCACCGGCTGGAGTTATGGCGGTTTCATGACCATGTTCGCTGTTACTCAAACCAACCGCTTCCGCGCGGCCGTTGCGGGCGCGGGCATCTCGAACTGGCAGAGCTACTATGGCGAGAACTCGATCGACACATGGATGCTTCCCTACTTCGGCGCGTCGGTCTATGACGACCCGGCCGTCTACGCCAGGATGTCCGCCATTGACTTCATCAAGCAGGTGAAGACTCCCACGCTGGTGTTAGTGGGCGATCGCGACGGCGAATGCCCCGCCCCACAATCCTATGAGTTCTACCACGCGTTGAAGACCCTGGGCGTGAAAACGGAGATGGTAGTCTATGCCAATGAAGGACATGCCTTCCACACTCCCGCCGACCAGAAAGACGTGCTTCTGCGCATGATTGCCTGGTTCAACGAGAACTTGAAATAGGACCTGAAGTAAGGATTGGTTCCATGCGACGAATCACACTGCTACCTTTTGTTCTTATCGCCGCATCCCCCTTGTATGCGCGGCACGGACCTGTACGGATTCTGGAACACCGTTCCGACGGCTCGGTAACCAGCACCAACTGGAGCGGGTATGCCGTAACCGGCCTCGAAGGCTCGATTTCCTCCGTTACCGGTTCCTGGATTGTTCCCACGGTCAACTGTGAGGGAACGAATCCCGCCATCGGCGCTGCCTCGTTCTGGATCGGCATTGACGGATACACCACGGCCACCGTCGAGCAGACGGGAACGGATTCCGACTGCGCCAATGGAACCCCGCTCTACTACGCATGGTACGAATTTTTCCCTGACCCCGGCATCACCATCACAACGATCTCAGTACAGCCCGGCGATGTGATGTCCGCGTCGGTGACTTATAACGGAACAGAGTTCACAGCGACGATCGAGAACCAGCGGACCCACCAGACATTCACCAGGTCGAAAGCAGTCGCCGCTGCGAAACGTTCCTCGGCCGACTGGATTGGCGAATCTCCAGCGGGTCCGCTCCCCAATTACGGCAGCGCTTTCTTCGGTGAGGACGAAACCGGATTTCTCAGAACCTGCGAGGCCACGCTGAATTCCGACACTGTTCCGATCGGCAAGTTCCCCAGCCAGATTGTCCACGCGATCACCATGGTTTCATCCACCGGCGCAACGGAAGCCGCTCCCAGCGCGCTTTCGCCGGACGGGTCGAGCTTTGCCATCGAGTGGCACTAACCTTTATGAACAAGCATCTTCTTACTCTGTGGTTCTTCGTTGCAGCAGTATCCCCGGGCGCGGAACCGAATTGCGGGCAGAGCCTTGTGGATGGTTCCACGCCGCCTTCAACCGTTTCTTATATTTATCCCCGACAAACCGTGCAGCCTTTCTACCAATGGGAGAACAACGACGGTTACTGCGGCGAAGTTTCCATGATGCAAGCCGGCCTCAACAACGGGCAGTGGATGTCCCAGTTCAACGCCCGTCTCATCTGCGGCACGGGGCTCTCTCAGTCCGGCCCAAATGGCGCTTGCGCGGCGCATCACAACCAGGTGAATTACAACGCGCAACTACTGATTGAAGACCCAGGAACGGGCGTCAGCGGACCAAATACTTATGCCGCCGCCGCTCTGTGTCTCTCCAACTCGCGCCTGGCCGCAACCACCTTTAGCTACACCGGCGAATCTACAGGAACGACGGGATACCAGCAATACATGTCCTGGGTGAAGCAGCAGGTGATCGCGGGGCATCAGGTAACCATGGCGTTGTTGTCGAACGGCGGGACCGACCCGCAGTATGATCACGAAGTCTCCGTCATCAGGATTGGCACCAATCACTCGCCCACGGATCCCACTTACTATCCGGATGACGTCGTTTACTTTGACGATCATGGAGTGTACACTCTCTCCGGTGAAAAATTCACCAACAACCCCGCCATTCCGCCCGGCGCAGGCTCCGATTCTACCGGCTGTACGCCATACGTGTATGGTTATACTTTCGAGTCATTACCGCAGACACGCGCGGGAGCGAATCGCAAGGGCGCTCAGGGCTATTCCATCATCATCCCCGGCGATGGGACCATTTATACATCGACGGGCGGCGACGGTTACTCCACCGTACCGATTGCCGGACCTCACAATTACGGCTTCTCGGTCGCGGGTCCGGAAGATCCAACCTCCGTCACGCTGCCTGTCGCGCTCACCATTGTGGGGCCTACCGAAACAGGCGGCCTCTGGAATCCGCTCGATCCCATCGCCGGGTATGACTATGAGAATCCCATCATCGGAACCAGCCTCCTCGGCAAGAGCTGCACCAATACGCCGCCGGCCGAGTGGATGACGAACGTCGTGCTGCAGGCTACCGTGAGCGGGCTTGTGCCGGGCGTGTCTTATAACTTATACGAGTACGAGTTGCCGTCGGTCCAGGGCGTAGGTTCCGCTGCGGCGCTCCCGGTGCCAGTACGGAATTTCAACGCCAACCGGCGGCTCGCCACTTACAACACGCCTTTTACGGCGGTCGCTGCTTCCTTTGAACAAACCATCACGACAACCTCAGACAAGATCATCGTCTTCCGGTGCGTACCCGCCAGTGCTCCCTGAATCGCGTGTCCCCTCTTTCGAGGGGAATGCGCTATAACCATTGAGAGGACGACTTCAGAGTCAAGTCCATGAATCCTTCCGAGCTGATTGACAAACAAATCGCAGATCTTGCGGACTGGCGCGGTCCCATGCTTGCGAAGGTTCGCAAGATCATACATGAGGCTGACCCCGGGATCATCGAGGAATGGAAATGGAGGGGCTCTCCCTGTTGGTCTCACGATGGACTCATCGTGGTGGGCAACGCGCACAAGGATAAGGTGAAACTAACTTTCTCTCAAGGCGCAAGGCTTCCGGATCCAGACAAGCTCTTCAACGCCGGCCTGGACGGCAATCAGTGGCGGGCAATCGATCTCCACGAGGGTGACCGGGTGAACGAACGGGCTCTGAAAAATATGATCCGTGCCGCCGTGGCCCACAATCTTGCCGGGCTGAAGGGGAAGCCCGCGGCATTCCCGAAAAAACGGAAAAGGCTTACCGGCAATACGGTTCTTGGAGGATAATTCGCATGGCTTTTCAAGCGTTGTTTCTTGGCGATTCCGTGGTGTGGGGCCAGGGCCTCACCGACGCGGAGAAATTCAGTTCGCAGGTTGTAGCGTGGATCAATCAGTATCATCCGGCCCAGAATGCTTACAAGACCGTCGTGGCGCACTCCGGCGCGGTCATCGGCGTTGGCGCAACGGTACAAAAGCCCGCGGTGGATGGCGAGGTGCCGGACGCGTACCCAACCATCCTGCAGCAGTGCTCCCAGACTCCTGGTAATCCGAATGACGTCAACCTGGTGGTGGTGAATGGCGGCATTAACGACATCGGTGTCCAATACATCTTTAATCCCTTGACCGACCAGCAGGAGTTAGCCGATACGATTAAAAGATTCTGCCATGACGACCTGGTTACCGTGCTCCTCCAGGTAGCGGCGAAGTTCGCCAATCCGAATACGAGCATCCTGGTGACAGGCTATTATCCCGTGCTCAGCACCCAGAGCGATCCGCTCAAGATTCCGGCGCTGCTGCCTCTGTTCGGAGTGAGCATCGCGGCTTTACCATTCCCAAACGATCCCATCGCCAAAATTGTCTCCAACAGCCTGTTGTTCTGGCAGCAGTCGAAGGCGGCCATGTCTCAGGCCGTCGCCGATGTGAATCAGCAGTTGGGCGTCAACCGGTTGGAATTCGTCGCGCCCGGTATCTCGGAGGCCAACTCGGCCTTTGCTCCAACTCCGTGGGTATTCGCGGTGAACGCCAACCTATCCCCGCAGGACGATGTGATTGCTACCCGCCAGGCGGCCTGCATACTCGACGAGCCCGATCCGCTGCAGCGGGAATTTTGCTTCCGCGCCTCCGCGGGACACCCGAACCGCTGGGGCGCGCAGGCGTTCTTCAACGCTGTCTACCCGGTTCTACAGCGCCGTTACGGATTCTGAGGCCGCGTGGCTGTTCACTTCGTCTGAGACCACGAAAAACCGGTTTAGCGTGTGGCTTCCGAACGACGTTGTGATCGCAATGTCCGTGGCGTCCCGGCCCGTAGCCATCAGAACACGGCCAATCCGCGGCTGGTTATGCCGCGCGTCGAACGTCCACCAGCGGCCATCCAGATAAGCCTCGAACCAGGCGCTGAAATCCATGGGCGACGGCGGAAGCACAATGCCGATGTCCCCCAGATACCCGGCCACATACCGCGCCGGAATATTCATGCACCGGCAAAACGTGATCGCCAGATGTTGGAAGTCGCGGCAAACGCCTGTGCGATCCAGGTAAACATCCAGCGCAGTCTTCGTGGGCCGCGCATAGGCGTAGCCGAACTCCACCTTCTGATACACCCAGTCGCAGATCGCCTGCACCCGCCCCCAGCCCGGCGCCGTATGGCCGAACAGTTCCGATGCCACCTGCGAAAGCAGATCCGTTTCGCAATAGCGGCTGCCCATCAGGAAACGCAGCGCTTCGCTGGGCAATTCCTCCACCGGATGTTGCCTGGCTTCCGGCGCCTGGACGTCCGGCAATCCGGAATCTTCAATCAACGTTGAGTTGTATAAACGCACAATGCCAGCCGGCGCCAAGAACCTGCTGCAATGGTTGCCGAACGAATCCACATACCTTTCCACCGGAACTTCAGGCTCAACCTTCAACTGATCCGGCTCGCGCAGATCGGGGATTCGCGACGGATGCACGTCCAAAAGAGCGACAATTGGAGTGGGGTATGGCAAATAAAATTCGATGTCGTATCCTAAGCGAATTAGCAAGCGGAATCCTTGTTTGGATCAATATGTTTTGCTCAATCTTACCAAGCAATTTTAGAGCCTTTTCCCGGGGTGATACGTGAGAAAACCTGTTTTGCTGCTTTATCGCGAACTGGATGAGACAGGTCCCTACCGGGCCGCCATCGATGCCGCCGGGGCCGAGCCTGTACTTGTGCAGGCCGGCGAGCCGTTCGACCCGAGCGCGTTTGCAGGAGTTTTACTCACCGGAGGTGAGGATGTAAATCCCGCCCTTTACGGCCAGAATCGCCATCCATTAACGGAGGCCTCTGATGATGTTCGCGATGCGGAGGAATGCCGCGTCATTGCAGCCGCCCTTTCTCTCGACATGCCGCTGCTGGCTATCTGCCGCGGCCAGCAGATTCTGAACGTGCAGAACGGCGGCACATTGATCCAGCATGTGGAGAACGTGAGCCTGCACCAGACATCGCCTCGGGATAAATCTCAACCGGCCCATACCGTCGATATCGTGCCCGGAACGCTCCTCGCCGGAATCGCCGGTACGGAGCACAAAACGTGGCAAGTGAACTCGCGGCACCACCAGGCCCTGGATCGGATTGGCCCCGGTCTGCGGGTGGCCGCGCAATCGCCTGACGGCGTCATCGAGGCCCTCGAACGGCCCGGAAAGCGCTTCATGCTGGCGGTGCAATGGCACCCGGAAGACCAGAGCCCGGTGTCGGCGGAACAGCGGAAGTTATTCGATGCTTTTGTGAGTCAGCTTTGAGGTTCATTCCCAGGCAACGATAACGTCTGGAAAGTGCTTGAACTCGCCATCGAACGTCGCAACCGGAATAGAGCGCCCTGCAGCGGTCGCTGCCAGCAAACAGTCCACGAAGTGCATCTCGCTTCTACCGTAGCGTTCCAGCGCGGCGCTGGAAAAACCACCAGCCCCAACTCGCCACTGTCGGATGCACTAAACAGATTGGCCGCTGTCTGAGCGTGTCGTTCGTGATTCCGAACGCTGGCGGCTAGGCTGTGCGGCGGCGAGTGCCTTTCTCGCTCGCAAGAGCTCCTTTCAGCGTTTTGGCGCCCGCGCGCGGGATGGTCGTCTGCCCTTTTCTGGTTACGGTGGAATGCGGCGCGCTCCTCCTTCCAAAGCAAGGTCGCCTTGCATTACTATTATGCCTACCCTCGTGGATGGCAGTCCTTGCTGTCACAAACGAAGAAAAATATCTTGGCGGTATTGGCGCGGGCTTCCCGCACTTTAACACCGCCGGCTGACTCGAAGCGGTGAGATGATTGGATCGAAGGAGGGTTAGGAACTGGGTTCGTTCCTCGCATTTCAATTTCCGCGAAAGCGGGAGCGCTCTGGCCCTGGGCCAAAGTCACCCGTTCGCTTCTCAGCATCCCTTGCAAACGAAACATAATAAGCTAAATAGGGGGAAAATTTGGTTTGCAATTTCCGCCCGTGCGTACCGGGAATCGTGAGGGTGATGGCTTCGGGGCAACCCGGCGGCAACGCGCCGAAAAATCCAAGAAACCCACCAAAGGAGGCCGGATAGCGTGACGTCTGTTTTGCAGATTCATCGTAGCGTTATAATCAACTCTCAGCACCGGACAGATTCCGCGTAGAAGCCATCCGGTAAGAAGGAACTTTCGTGCCCATGGCTACCCCCGCGGAACCTGTACCAATGCGCCCTTCGCCCTTCGACGGCTACGAACTCGACGTCGCGTACGACGAGATGTTCCGTTCGAAGGATAAACCGCGCGGCGCGTACAAGCACCTGTACACCCAGTTGCTGAGTATGGAGCCGGAGGAATTGCGCCGCAGCAAGCAGCAGGCCGACCTCTCTTTTTTCAATCAGGGCATTACCTTCACCGTATACGGCCGCAAGGAAGGCACGGAGCGCATCTTCCCGCACGATCTGCTGCCCCGTATCATTACCAGCGCCGAGTGGAAGACCATTGAACGCGGCCTCACGCAGCGCATTACCGCGCTGAATCTGTTTCTGCGCGATGTTTACCATGAACGCAAGATTCTCCGTGATGGGGTCATCCCAGGCGAAATCATTTATACCTGTAAGCAGTTCCGCCGCCAGATGCGCGGCGTGAAGGTTCCGCGCGACGTTTACGTCAGCATCAGCGGCTCGGACCTCATCCGCCTGCCGAACGGACAGTTTGTCGTCCTGGAAGACAACCTGCGCGTCCCCAGCGGGGTCTCCTATATGCTCACCGGCCGCAAGGTCATGAAGCAGATCTTTCCCATGCTGTACCGCAAATCCGGCGTGCAGCCTATTGAGCATTACAGCCAGGTGCTGCTCTCCACGTTGCGGTCTCTGGCCACTGAGACGCGTTCCACCCCGACGGTAGTCCTGCTCTCTCCCGGAGTGTATAACTCGGCCTACTTCGAACATGCCTACTTAGCTCGCCAGATGGGCATCGAGTTAGTGGAAGGGCGCGACTTAGTGGTGCACGACAACATTGTTTTCATGCGTACCATCGCGGGCCTCCAGCGGGTGGACGTCATCTACCGCCGCGTGGACGACGATTTTCTGGACCCGCTGGCCTTCCGTCCGGACTCCTCTCTGGGCGCGGCCGGCCTCTTCAACGCCTACCGAGCCGGGAACGTCGTTCTCTCAAACGCGCTCGGTACGGGCGTGGCTGACGACAAAGCCATCTACGCCTATGTCCCGAAGATCATCAAATACTATCTCGGCGAAGAACCCATCTTGAATAACGTGGAAACGTTGTTGATGACCGACGACAAGGAGCGGGCGCATGTGCTGGCAAACATGGATAAGTACGTGGTGAAGGCGGTGGGCGAATCCGGAGGATACGGCATGCTGATTGGTCCGCATAGTTCGCTCCA
>Ga0182030_10003546_pt1 | contig 33325 bp, 35 predicted proteins | sample 812S3MmetaG_FD_121299 | JGI IMG/M metagenome (GOLD analysis project Ga0182030, IMG submission 121299) | Permafrost microbial communities from Stordalen Mire, Sweden - 812S3M metaG (Illumina Assembly) | ecosystem: Environmental > Terrestrial > Soil > Wetlands > Permafrost | place: Sweden...
TATTGCCCGCATTGGCCAGATTAGGAGAAGTGGTAAGTTGCATAATAAACCCTTCTGTGGATATACTAACAGCTATAGATTTCGAACCTCACAACCCTATTCATCGTCACGGCGCCCTCTCCGCACTTCCTCCACACTTCTGGGATACCATATATACATTTCCCACCATATTCGAAACCCGAGCTCCTTCATATTCTCGCCCTGACTGACCCAGTCCCTCAACTCTCTGGGGGTACAAAAGAAACCCGAGAGGTTTGGGCGCATTTCTGCTCGGCCGTGTGGGACTCCCTCGCCAAACAATCCGGACGTGACGTCCTATCAATGACAAGCGTTTGTCTTCGTCTCTGGCCGAAGTTCATACGACCAATCCAGGGCGGTACCATTTACGCCAAACAAGTCAGCCGTCTCATCACTTTCAATCGACCCTTGCTCCAGAATGAGAATGCCTTGAGCTCCAATATCATCCCTGAACCCACATCAAATTGTGTCATTCCCATTGCCACTTCGATACAACGGGATGACAAAGGCATCACAGCACAACTTCCCTACTACTCCCGTCTCCTTCTCGTGGCTGCCTACCTCGCTTCCTTCAACCCACCTCGTACTGATCAGCTCTTCTTCATGAAAGTTGCTGCTGCCAAGCGGCGTAAGAAGGGGGGCGGAACCGCTCTAACCAAAGGACGACCAGGCGTAACCAAGCACCGGAAAATCTCTCGAAAGTTGCTTGGACCACAGGCTTTCGTCTTAGAACGCATGTTGGCAATATTCCATGCTATCAAAGAGGATGCTGACGGGCGTGGGAAGTACCTCAAAGTACGGGACGATAAAGTTGCGGGTTCAGCAGATATCCAAATGGCAATTGCAACGCTTGCAAGCTTACGACTACTGGTCAAGACAGGAGCAGCCGATGGATTAGACGCAACGGGTAAATATCGTATTGCAGTAGGATGGGAAGTCATCAGGGGAGTAGCAAGAAGTGTAGGAGTCGAAGCGGAGGATTACCTGGCTGAGTAAACTCGACCACAATGCAAAAAGTTTGTTGCACATCGCTCGATCCTATCTATTTTGATAAATTCACCTTACACAATGGTAGCTATGTTTGTTGCACATTGTGAATCCCACGAAATAAATATATCGTTAGTTTTTACTCATTTGGTGTATGGGATCCCCTCAGCCACCAGATGTCCCTGAACCAACATAATAATGTAAAAATTTGTTGCACATCGCTCAATCCTGTCTATTTTAATAACTTCATCTCAGAGAGTGGAAGTCGTGTTTATTGCATGTCTCAAATCCCACGATATAAATATCTCGTTGGTTCTGTCTATTTAGGAGTGTGGGTCATCCTCAGCCACCAAATCTCACTGAACAAAAACAACAATGCAAACACTTGTTGCACATCGCTCAATCCTATCTATTTCTATAACTGCTTTCTCAGGGCAAAAGGGATGGTCTTGTTGCACGTCGTAAATCCTACGATATAAATTTAGGTTGGTGGATCATCCTCAGCCTCATCCTCAGCCCCATGGAAGTGAGCGCTGAGCCTCAATACGCACGTGGTCTTGATTCTTTCCTGTCCTCCATCTGAGGTTGGTTTCCGCGATAGCTAATCATTTGCTGCAGATCGCCTGGTTGGGGCAGTGTGGAGCGGAGCGGCTTGCGCGCAGCAATTACCTTACGAACGAGTGGGCATCATGTATACGAGTAGCACGAGTTGACCAATGAGGACCCATGCTTCGTTTATTTTTGATCTTCCAGACTGACTTCCTTAAAGGAGTAATTTCCGACTGTTGAAATACCAGTAATCCTTGTAAAATGCGGAAGTCCCCATCAACGGCGTTCTTCTCACATCTGCAGCCAGCGACTAAGTCCCTCAATTTCTACCCGAACCTCAGACGAAGAGAAAACCGAATAGCCTTGCGAACTAAAAGGTACCGATAGCATCGATAGCATCGATAGCATGCTATAAGCACATACGAAAATAAGGAAAACTCCTCGTAACCATTAAAACATCAACCCCCCAAACAATCCCTAATTTCCATCCCGAGCCGCCCTTTCAAAATATGTCTCCTTCAAAAGAAGACTCGAATCCCCATCGTATGAAAACCTCTGTTTTAAATATTTCACCCCTCAGGCATATCACACCGCACTAACGCCGATGGGCACATAAATATTGCACAAGTAGACATAAAGTAACCTGAGTAGTACTCTACAATAATGCAGGCCCTTCCTTGCAATTGTGAGACTTGCCAATCCTTCAAGTATCCAGTAAAACAACCCGCTTCTCCTCATCATTCCCATTTACCTTCTTTCTCTCCTGCTTGGATGAACGGCTAGCCAGCATACCCCACGCCAAAAAGTGCAGCATAAACGCAAAACCCGTATCCTTGGGATAGACGCCCGCGAGTCTCTTCAGCCCTACACACTCTAATTCACCACCAGCATCACTTTCTTCTTTGATGTTCGATAACGCCAAGAACCAAGCAAGCCACCGAACCAACGGAAACTCAAATATCGTGGTTTCAATGAAGAATACGAGGAATAGGATTATGTTTGGTAGGCCGTCGCGGGGGCTGAGGAAGCTGCCAATATCATCTGGCAGGAGAATCGTTACGATGTCCGTTAGAGATATCTGCAATTTTTCTGCACCTTTTTCGGTAATTTTGATACGAAGGGGGAGTATGAATTTCGTTGTTTCGCTCAAAAGCTGGTGTTTTGCTCCTCAAACCAGCCCCAACCACTTCAAATTAAGTTACAGCGAATGCTGAATGTTATGTAACTTTTCAATTTACAATTTATTGATAATTAACATGTTATTTGAAGATCAGATATATATACGGAATTAAATACCTTTACTCTAATAAATTTCGCACCAATTCCTCCAGCACCTACCTCGGCAGCCCCAAGCCCGTCTCAATATTCTAAAATTAATCATTGATAATCATATATCCGATTGCGGTACTTTTAGAAGATCGCTTTTAGTCTTTAATCGTAGTTTAAATAAATAGGTCATGGTTTCAGTTTCAGAATTGACGCAACTATCCGAATCAGAGCTGGATCTTGCCTCATTCGTCCGTTCCTTCGTCCGGCTCCGATATTGCCTCCAGCTTTTTTTTTATCTTTTCCAGAATGAACTTACAAATCATGTCCCTTAGTTACCCTCTATTTTGCTTTAACTACTTAACTATGCACTCTTTTCAGTCACTACTCTTCAAATTCATCTGTTATTCTCCTTTCCTCAAATTTCACCCATCAACTAGCACAAAGATTAAGAAGCAGCCTTGGAAATTAGACGAGGTAGAGATACCCTCTGTTCTATTTCGGTTAGCACAATATGGGCTGGTTTGCTTCGTTCCTCTACTCACAGCTGCTTGTCAAACTGCCCAAGCCCACGAAGGATTTTTCCGGCCAAACAATCATAGTAACCGGTTCGAACACTGGCCTCGGACTTGAAGCAGCTCGACATCTCTCCCACCTCAATGCAGATCTCATTATCCTCGCTGTGCGAAACCAAGCCAAGGGCGAAACAGCAAAGCAATCCATCCTTGCAAGCACAGGCCGTGTCGACACCAGTATCGAGGTATGGGACCTTGATATCCAGTCGTACGACTCTATTAAAGCCTTTTGCGCTAAAGCCAGCAAACTTCGTCGACTCGATGCCGTAATTGAGAATGCAGGCATAATGACCAAATATTTCAAGATGGTGGCCGGGTACGAATCTACCATCACCACAAATGTCATTGGCACGTTTATCCTAGCTTTGGGGATATTACCAAAGCTCAAGCAGTCGGCGGCGGAGTTTAATATGCAACCAAGGCTCTCTCTTGTGGCCTCTGATTTGCATTTCCTTGCCAAATTTCCACAACGGGAGGACAAGGATATTTTCGCGGCTTTGAACAATGAGAAGTCAGACATGTCTATGGAAAGGTCGGAGTCTATGTACCGCTACTGCACACGTTGCTCTTCATGCTAATATACCTTGAATTAGATATGCTATATCAAAACTCATTCAAGTCTTCGGCGTGCGCGAGCTAGCCGCCCGTGTTGCTCTTGAGCCCAAGTCGACACCGCCGACTGTTATCATTAACTGCATAACACCAGGAGCTTGCAAGTCGGACTTTGACCGTGAATCCACTGGCATTGGAAGAATCATGAATAGCATCTTGGCAGCATTAATTGCACGTACCACTGAGGCTGGAAGTAGGACTCTTGTGGCGGGGGTCGCTGCTGGTGAAGAAAGTCATGGATCGTACATGAATGATTGCCGGGTTTCAGAGTATGCATATAATCTTCCAATTTTGTACTTTGAGTTAGGAAAGATAGGTACTGATATAATGATTAGGCCAGGCCCCTTGGTTATAGGCTCTGATGGAATGGCTTTGCAGAGGAAAGTATGGGACCAGCTAGTTTGTCAACTAGAGATTATTCAACCTGGTATTTCTCAAAACATTTGATCTTAGAACAATTATAGACCAATACGAAACTATGAAGAGGATGGGGCAAAAGATTGGGTCGTGGTAGTATTATAGTCCTTGCTAATTTGTCAGCGCAATTTTGGCCTCATGCCATAATTAGATAGAATTGATCGAAGTTGTTGAGCGAGAGAAAATTATGTTTACCAGCTGCCACCTTTACCTGTGATAGGGGATACGATAGGCAGTATATATAGCTATTTCCAGCATCTGTAGCATCATTACTCCTATTTTATATCTATGAACCACATCATAAGCTCTACGCTTCCCTGACAACCTGAGCAGAGACTCAGCGTGATTACTTAGGGCATGGGCGCACTGGGGTCATCCTGCCACCCATAATACGGACCATGTCAATACCACCATACTTTCGTAGGCGATGTTATGGTCGCGTATAGGAGGACCTGTTTCGTCGTTAGGCACATATTAGTCATCGGACGAAAAACCGGACGAAACCCGGACGAAGATTAAACTTATCCACCCATGCTCATCTAAAAATGTCCAAGGAATTTCATTTTTATTTCTCTTTCTTCGTCCTTCACGGACGAGTGTTTAGAAAGGACTTGAATTGCTAAGAAAGATGCATACGGATGAGGTACCCCAACCAACCCTCCCGGGTCCGCGCAAAGGCATGAGGAAAGGAACTCGCAGTTGCTACGAATGCAGAAGAGCAAAAGTTCGATGTGTCTTTGCCAAAGAATCCACAATATGCGAAATCTGTGTCGCGAAAGGGAAAAGATGCACTGAGCAAAGGCGAGAACTCCTTCAGGAGGCTGCTCTTGACTCCAGAGAGAGCCTCAAAGAACGGATTGCAAGGCTTGAGGCTATCATTCGAGCTTCAAGCAGTGACGTTAGTAGTGTGGCTGTGGACCAGGTCTCTGACCCATCGAAACTTAACCCTCGAAATACACAACCCGATAGAATTAGAACGGAGTCTGCGCTGTCATCAACTGATAGCAATCCAACACCAGCATCTGTACCGTCACGTGCGCGCACTGCTTCCGTTTCCATTGACAAGGATTCTCCGCAGAACATAGACCCCATTGTCACACTTTTTGACAATGCAATTGTAAGCTTGATGGTCTACTTGAGTTTATGGCTACTAAGACCACACGTAGTGGAGACGACATGGCTCTGATTTGGCCCAAGAGCGTGTCTCCAAAGTTGACGATAGCGGAAATCCAACAACCACGACAAAACGCATACGCACCCGCGAATCACTTCTTTCAGGTCTTATTCCCTCAGAGCTCCTCGGAATGATATTGAGCGCAACTTGCTCATGGTGGCACACATGGTAGGCTCCTTGGATATACGCTGCGATTGCTGCTAAATTTGAGTAGGAGACCTCTTGGCCCATGGCTGTCGGCATCGATTGGTGATAGAAACACCTCAACACTACATGATTTTGTCCTTTGGGCATTTGATTCTTCTAATCCGTCGATCATTGGCCTGGCTATGCTTTGCATCGCTGTGTGTCTTCAGCAATTAGACCCAAGAGTTCATCAATACATTATACGCCAACTTCCCCGTTTACCAGGAGAAATCTTCCAGGAGTACTTCGAGAAAGTGAATTGTCTCATTATAAAAGATTCGGATTACGCCAGTACTGAGGAGGGTATTGAGGTAATAATACTTTCAGCCACGATTTATAGTACGTAATTTGGAAACCCATTCCCCAGCCATTGCAGGTTTTACCACTACGTTGATACCCATGGCCACTTAATATTCACATACAAACCTCCCTCAAATTCTCGATTTGTACTTCTATTTCCTTCTTTTTTGGCCTTGGGAGATGGAATACTTACTCTCGCCAGTGAATCTGGGCCTGAACAGAAAATCTTGGGTACTTTTCCATCGAGCGATCGCCTATAGTCAGCTGCTTGGGTTTCATCGTCCAGAGCGCCTCTCCTTAGGCGAAACCGAGGAAGAAAGATATCGCCGAAATCAGTCCTGGCTATCGTTGTGTTCTGGAGATGTATACACATCCCTGATCATCGGCCTACCTTATGCCGCAGACGGGCGTACTATTCCGTTTACGCATAGCCAGCACAATGCAACATCATTGTTGCAACACAATTTAATATTGATATCAGCTAAAGTTATTGATAGAAATCAGATGGGCTTGAGTTTGTCAATTTCACGCACTGAAGAAATCCAAAAGGAGCTTGAAACCGCAACAAAAAATCTTGACGAAACCTTCTGGAATTCACCAGCCTCTTTGGCCAGCGGTAGAATCACGCGCCAAGAATATCTGGAGCAAATTGCAACTCAGTGTTGGCATCATCAGCTGCTAGTTATGCTACACATGCCACTTATGATTCATTCGGTCGAAGACAGCCAACTCGAAAGGTACCGAATTGCATGCCTCGACGCTTCTCGAAATTTACTGAAGATCTATCATACCATGCGTTCTGATGCATATTCAGCCTTTAGTATGGTCAAGTTGATTGACTATCAGGCCTTCGTATGTTCCGCCTTATTGGTTCTCGGGTTGCTTGGCTATGGGGGCTCTATACATCATAACGCAAACCAAGACAAGGACCGAGACTTGATAGAATTGACGATTGCCACCCTTCGGCAAGCTTCTGGTACTGTCAACAATCCAACCGCGTCACAGGCAGTTCAAGGACTAGAGACTTTAATGTCGATGGACCGAGCGGAATGTTCGCACAAAATAGGAGCTGTCCAGGCATGTGTGAATCCCTACGTAAGAATAGTCGTCCCTCACATAGGAACCATTAAAATATCGCCTGGAGAATATTTTACTAACTCACGACCTGAATCAACATCGCCTGGTATCCACCCTCTCCCGGTATTCGCCCTCTCCCATGACATGTTTCAGGGAATTTCGGGCCACGTCAATCAGGCTCCTACACTAGCATCAAATGATGGATTCGATGGCGGGCAAGCAAATGGGATAGAATTTGGTGATGGCATACTTCCAGAGCTAACATCTATTGATTTTGATTGGACTAGCACTATGACGCCTAATTTTGAAAATGACTGGGCGTGGCTGAATGATCTGAATGATTGAGTAGTAAGCCTCATCCCTAGCAGGCGTGGATTCATGTAGATTATAGAAACATCATTTCTACTTGATTTTCTAGCAGAAGGTGAAACAGGTGAAGTTCGAGACTGCCGCATCGAGTATGGGGATGAATCTCGACAAAAAGGCGGCTTTCTCAGTGATGTGCTTCCTAGACGTGCGGGCTTCGGGAGAAGCGTTCCCAAGCCATGCCGATTACCATAACACAAAGATCAGCTTTAGTTGCGCTCTTTTCTCCTTGGACGAGCATCAAGGACAAAGTCTCTGTGGAAGTTGCTTAGCTTAAGATGTGCCGCCTTGGATTCTAGACACGACAGAAGAAAATTGGGATCTTATTTATTGGTGGGGCAATCAAGATGGAGATAGAGAACGATAGTTGCTTGTTTGAAGATCAGATGTGTATAAGAAACTAAATACTTTCAATTTAATAATTTCCTCACAGATTCCTCGAGCTCCTGCGTTGGAAGCCCCAACCTCCTATTCGCCAACTCCTCATCCCTCGTGTAATTAGCACCATACCCCTCTCCCAAGAAACTCGCATTCAACAGCAACCCCATTCCACCAAAATCACCCTTTCCCAACCTCTCCTTCCCCTCTCTCACAGCCTCGTCCGTGATCCGTTGTTTCACCTGCCATTTGCTCGCCGTTACCTTTTCCAGCACACCCAAAATCTCATTCTGCGTCACCGTAAAAGAATCAACATATAAATACCGATTCGCCGTCTCCTCAGGTCTTAAAAGAACCGCGACCACGGCATTAGCTACCTGACTTAGATTCGTGACTGAGAAAGCGCGGTCACCGCCGTCGAAGATCACGGCGCTGTGAGTATTGATGTTGAATCCATACAATCCATTTTGAAGACCCTGTCATGCCCATTAGCATAGCAAAAAATGCCAGGAATAGATATAACATCAAGGAACAGAAGGACTCACCCAATCAAAGAAAGGACCAGTCGCGATCCCTGTCCAACTCAATCCCCTACTCTCCTGCTCCTTCAAATACTTAAGCACACTAACCTTCAGATCCAAAGCCGGAGAAAACAACTCCACAACCCGAGCATTCAAAGTATTACTCCCAAACTCGCTAGGGATAAAGCGTTTCACACCCGTGGCCACAGCTGCGTCTATGATTTTACCTTCTTCACCCCATGCAACATGTCCAAGAGCGCAGATAACTGCATCTTGGTTTTGGAAAGCGGTGATGAGACTCGAGGGGCTGTAGTCGGATTTAAAGATTTTGACTTCTGGTGGGAAGGTACTAGTGGATTGGAGGCGGGTGAGGATCGAGATGTTGAATTTGGCGGAGGAGATGAGGGAGGTGAGGATTGAGGCGCCAATATTACCACTGCCCTGGCTTAAGGTGAGTTCGGGGTAGAAGGGTTGAGGGAGAAGAGAAAGAGTGGACTTACGCCAATGAGTATCACGTTCTTGATCGTTTGGACCATTTTGAGTTTTTGAGAAACGAAATTTGTGTCTATTTCTTTTTCTTGAGATCAAACTACGATTGATCAGGATTTGCGTGAATGGGTTTGGACTTATGCGAATAGATCTTGAACCGGTTTTCCTTATGTGAATATAAAGACAGTTGACCCTATAAGTATTGCTGCACTTAAAGCGGGGCGCTTGGCATCGTTGATTTCAAATCAAGGATATTACTTACGGCCCGTACATCTTACCAATTCCCAAACTCTAAAACACTACTGTGCATGTTTAGTTTGAGAAACGGGTTTCTTTAAGTCAAATATAATTTATAAGAACGCAAAATAATAAAATACCATTTGCCAAGGCTGACCCAATGGTCGGATGAACTGAGGCCGTTCGCAGCGCAGACAGATGTGTTGGCTTTTAGTTCAAGAAACCATCCAGAGGCATCAAAAAAGGGTAACTCGAATGGAACGAAGGTGTACTGCAGTAAGAACAAATGCTCTGAAATGGAAAAATATTGGGACCCTCCTCTCCAATCTCCCAGCAACCCGATGCTTGTTCTCCTTTTACTCAAACATCCAACAAAAGCTCCTCCTTCTCTACCCCACCTTTTTTTGTCCCGTCTTTTCGTCCCATGGAACCAAAGACCAAAATACCCAATCCAATAAAAAGCGGGATGATTAACAAAATCATCTCGTCGGCATAAATATCTGTCCCAATCCAAAGCACCATACTCAACAGTCCCACTGCCAGCATAACAATTCTTTTAGCCCTTTGAATCTTCCAATCAACAAGCCATAAACTTGTGGCGAGAGTAAAGGTCGCTGTAGCAGACATGAAAATGTGAAATAGTGCTCCGTTTGGATATATATCAGGTGTGCTGAGAGAATCGCGTATGGTGTAAGGAATGATGGATTTTATGAAGTTTTCGATCTATTCGTCTTTAGTAATCAGCCTATCTGACGTGCTCGAGTAACTTACTGTAGCGATAGTGTGGCTTGATTCTCGGAGGTTCATATTGTGCTTTATCCAGAGGAAGGTGGCACTCATAACGATTGCGGCTGGAAGCGCAAGCATACCAAACTTCCAGTTGGGATGGGAAATTGAGCCACGGCTGCAAGATTGAAAACACTGGGAGATTATTTTCCAAATGCGGTGGGCCTGTTCACTACGATGCGTGAGAACCGGAGGAATTCTCTTCTCGTACAAACTCGCTAGGCGATTCTCGCAGAATGGAAAATTGGATGTCGGCACCATTTCGATTTGTGGTGTTTGGTGGTCAGAGCTTGGAGAGTAGAGCTGTTTATAATCGTCCTCATCTATTCCAGGAATTGAAAACATTAGTGACTTGTTGTGGAGTCTTTTGCTGCGGTTGCTTACCTCCGTCAGATGGCCAATTTCCTGCCAGCGAGCTTTTTCGAGAGCTAGTAGTTGAAAGCAGATTACTGCTAATTATGCCTCCCACGCTATGACAAACCACGAAATTTGGCTTACGACTTCCTTTCCCATCTTCGTTTTTGCTGCGGGAGTTATTATCCAAGCCCGACACAAGGTCTCGCGCTCGTTCCTCAACCAAAGATTGCCTTCCCTTATTGCTGCCAAATACGTGAACGTCCGAATTGTACCCATAGACGAGTATTCTTGGGCGTGGCGACGCTGCTGGTAGTGGTTGAGGGAAGAGTTCCTTTGGCCATATATGGTTACAAGTCCATGTTGACTTTGGGCAGCCGCTCAACCCTTGGACTAAAAAGATCTCTTGAGGATCATTTTCCACTTCTTTCCCAGGTCTACCTGTGTCGGGGGGGAATCGAGATATGTTATTGCTTTCGTTGGCCATAAAACCCTTTGTGTTATATGCAGGTATGAGGGCTGTATATGGTTCGAGAATAATGGGTGTACCCGTATGTATATGTTGATGTGTTGCTGCTAGTCTATCTTCAATCAACGTAAAGCTAATAATAGTCAGCGCTGTATGATCTAGAGGGTTATCTGACTTAACATGACTGATGTTTGGTGAAATTTGAGTTGAGGGTAAGTATCACCAGCGTCCTGGAGTGGCACTTCGAGGACGAGATAAATTTTGGCTGATAGCCGTGTGAACGACGATGGAAGTATGATGCATGTGAGACCTGTTCCGGCACCGAATAAGGGTCACAAGAGCGGAAACGAGGCTGTGAAAACTTGGGAGATTCAAACCAGTTTGACGCGTCAGCTAAAGTGCGGTAAGTGAGACATGGCCGCCGGCTGTAAAATACTATTGGAGTACAAAGGCCTATGACGAAGGCTAGGTAGAGATAGGTTGAAGTTCAGGTAGATCTTCGTGGCGAAGCAATAAATGCTGCACAGAAGGCTCCCTAAGCATGCCCTGTGACATCCCTCAGTCTCCAAGTTCGAGTTGGAAAATTCCGACCTCTCAAACTTGATTTTCCGAGGACCACAGACATACCTAGACCTGAGTCAGCTTTTCCTATTCATTTAGGATGAAGACTTCCCTCTGCTTGTCATTCTTCACATTTCATTCCACAGATGGTTGAACGACCGCCATTACCCTCGCGCCCAACAAACGATACAATCGTCGACATTAGTCCTCCTCTAGAGCCCATGAGCATCCAAGAAGCTCCAGAGGAGGACAATCTTTCCGACTCGCCTCGAAATGTGCGATTTTACATAGCTGTTGCAGTCACTGTCCTGGCACTGATATGCATCTTCGCCGGCATGATCGCCAACGAGGGAGAACCGTGGAGGACCATTTTCTTTGCGTGAGTGCTCATTCGACTCCGATATGTTCACTGGCTAACGTTCATCTAGGATCTGCGTCAGCTGGTCTGTGTTGATGGTCCTAGGTGTCGTCATCGACGTCCAAGGACTCTCATCCCAGGAAATGAGCATGCAAATTCTCAGTCACGTATTGTGCTGCATGGCCATGCTCACGATAGTCATTAAGGTCCTCCAATTGCCACCAGAGTCACTGCAACAATGGCTTCCCGCTATTGTTACAGCCGCAATTGCGGTCAGTAAAGGGGTACGTTATTCCTAGAATGTCCAATATGCCTCAAGCATTGAGACTTCAGCTCCTAGATCATCGCTTAAAACCCATACTGACGTTCTCATAGCTGCCATCCATGTCTCCGCCTTCGAGACGCGAACTAGGAGCCTGGGTCGCGTCATTGCTTGGAATTGGTGTGCCAGGTCAAACGGAAGATACAGCTCCTGCGGATTGAGGGAAGCACAAGATCAATGGACACGACATGCCAAGGCTTCCAACGCTCAACAAAATGCATAATCTGGTTGGAGCAAATGATTTGAAATAAGTAACTTACGCGTCATGGGATGTTGAGTGACTGTGGGAAAAGCCTTGCTCGGGTGCTAGGAGGCAGAATCGAGGCTGAGAGACAGATGAAAAGCCTGAATGCCCGCATTAAAGGGGCTTACGGATTGTGGGCAGGTGGTCAGCTAGAGAAGGAACAATATTACGCGTGTACCTTGCCAATTTCAAAAGCCTCAAATACTAATGCTCATTTGAGGGCCACAGACTCTGGATTTCTCACAAGCCTAAAGTGTATCATTTGATGAGATCCTCAGCCTCGTTGCCTACGTGACATGCACAGCCACACCACAGACGCCTAGCGGAAGCCACTTTCATCATTGAGCCTCAAACCTTCCCAATTATTTTCAATGAGAAACATTCAAAGAAACAGAACGCGTGTCAGAAGAACTTCGTTTCGTCCAGTCTGCCTCGTGGTGGGCCGGTATATTTGAGCCCCATGAATACACTAGCACCATCCCTCGGTGAGACCAAAGGATTATCGCATTGGCAAGCCATCTTCATCATCGATAAGACACATCGATCTGGTCGCCTTCCAATGTGTCGGGTTCTTTAAGCCCCAGTGTTTTGGTACTCGGTCTCAGAATTCCCATGAGTGCTAGATGTAGAACAGCCGTCACTGGAGAGGCTGGGTCGAAGAAATATCTCGTTATCATTCGTACACTAATTTATACTATAACAATCCTTTTGATATCACATGCTGTGATGTATGTTTCCCCAGCCATGAACGCCATCGCTGACTTCTCATCTCTGTCGAGATTGGTAGAGCATCAGATAAAATGGAAACCCAATGTGTCTCAATAAAAGTTGGACAATCTGATACGCCAATGAAAGTCGACCGTCGAGCTTAGAAAGCTGCACCCCCAACTCCCTCGCCAGCTAACATCCTAACGTGCCTCTCGCTCAATTCACTCCTCAAACCCATGCTTGCACTTTCTCTGCTCAATTTCTCATAGGTTTTCAGACCTTTCCTTAACTTCTCCTCCTTAGCATACAATTCCGCTCTCAAAATTGCCGCTTCTTCTCCTCTCTTCTTCATTCTTGCTGCTATATCTGGGGCTATTCCTGACGCCGTTGGATCAATTCTGCCTCCTGGCATGATTTGTGGGAGGTTAGCCATTGCGGGATGTGGGCGAGGACCTGATGCGGTCGTCACCGATGAAGCGCGCGAGCCATAGATACTTGAAGAATGTTGTAGTGATGGTCGTGATGGAATACCAGTGCCAGCTCTTGGGCCCGTTGGAATGCCACCAGACGGCCCCGATGGAACCGAAGGTGCAGGAGAAGCCGATGGACCAGTTGGAACTGAAGGAGATGGTGTCGGAACAGTGCGATTAGCAGGAGTAGTACCTCTTGCAGACGTATCTACTGCAGGTCGACTCGGAGGTGCAGCCCCCCATTCAGGACGATTCTGACGATCGCTTCCAAAGGAGCCTCTACCACCTCTTCCACCGAATGAGCCTCTCGCAGGTGGAACGTATCCTCGAGGTCCAGCAGGAGGCACAATAGGGCCAGAGTTCTCTGGTCTATTGTGGGCTGACATGGAGACTGAAGCATTACTTGAGGTAGTGGTAGGGGATCGAGAAGGAGCGGTAAAGTTGCGGCCACTGCTTGGTCCAGTCGGCGCTCTGAATGAAGCAGGTCCACGTGGAGGTGATCTTGGAGCGGCTACGCGAGCGGGAGAGCGTTCTCTTGGAGTTGACCTTGCCGAATCTCGCTCTCGGAATGCCAATTGAGGAGGCGAGCGGGGAGCGGGAGACCGGGCTCTAGCCTCACGATTGAGGGCTGGTGTAAGAGCTGAGCGACTTGGATGAATATGCGGCGAAGAACGGCGGGACGTGCTACCAGACGTTCTACCGGATGATCTCTCCGAGTCCCGAGCAGCGGGTGAAGGTGATCGACGTCTCCAACTTGCAGAGCTAGGACCAGTCGGAGCACGATCATCTCTGCGATCAGTGCTCCGAGAGCGTGCACGCCATGACCCTCTGGGGCCATTGGGTGGGGATCTTGATCTTCGAGGCAGTGGAGATCGAGCACGCGGAGCTAGACGATCACGATCGTAAGGTGACCTGGATCTTCTTCTACAAATTCTTATTAGTATTAACGCAGAGACAATCACCATCCCAAGCATACTTATCGTCACGTCTAGGTGACCGAGCCCTTTCCCTCCTGTCATCATCTCTTCTGGGGGAGAATCTGCGTGGACTTCTTGCTCGGGGTGGGGATCTGGGTCTTCCACGCCAGCTGCTTGGAGGAGTGCGTTCTCTTCTGTAGCCAGGAGATCTGGATCTACGTCGATCGCCTGGATGATAACTATCGCTTACTGGTGGTGACCTTCTTCTCGGTGAACGATCTCTGTCAGATGACCGGAAAGTGTCGGCTCGCGGTGGTGAACGTGGCCGAGCATTTGGTCGATACGACTCCCCTGCTCCCATTTTGGTAACTTGGCCTTCGCCGCGATTATCAATTCTGTCCTCACAATCATTAATTAGCAATAAATCCTCAAACTCATCCAGGTCTCCGAATGCAAGGCTTCTTCCTCGCAGTGAGACTTCGCTATCAGCATGATGGTCTTGTGTTCGTTCCTGGTTAGCGGTTATGATAGAATCTTCGCCTGTATGACGGCTAGATTCACCAGATGGACCGGAACGCCCTGCGTGTGCCTTCAATGCCTTCAACTCTGCCTCCCTTTTTGCTTTTGCCTCCTTATTCTTATCACGGAAGCCTGTAAAGCGTGTCTGGATAGAGGACATTGATCGGTTGTGAGCAGGTGTGCTGTAACGTCTATTGTCTACTTCGATAGAGGGATCTGGTTCGAGGGGACGTAAGGCGTCCTTTCCCGTCCAGTACCGGAGCATATTGTGCTGCGAAACTGAAGGGCCTAGTTCAATCCTAGATAATTGATTTCGGATCTGAAGATTCGACGAGGCCTACGACGTCCAGCTTGCCCGATGCACATGGATGGGCCAGCGCGGCTCTGTACGACTGAGCAAATAAAAAAGCAGAACCCAAGGAATAGGATGGTCGTAAGAACCATTCTCCTTTTGGCGATCCACCCGCTTCACATAGGGGGAACGCGAGTTAACATTAGGCCAGGTGGAAGGATGCGATACGGGATGCCCCGCAGGTCTGGCACGGATGGCAAGGACAAGCCCGTTGAGTTGCTGATCCAATCTCATCAGGTGCTCTAGAACGTCTATATCTTTATTGATGGCTTCTCCAATGGAAGCCTCTTTGCGTTCGTCGAATTTTCCCTTGGAATATTCTATAAAGCTCATCATGCACTCATGGAGCATTTTCCGAGCTGATGCAATGTCCTCGCCAGTGTGGCTGCTGCCCATTAACAATGTCCAAGTTGCTTGGACCATGTTGCGCGCCGCGTTAAGGAGTACTTCCGAATCCTGCTTCTGTATGTTCTCTGCAGGAAGTGTGATAACATTATTCCGTCCAGGAAAGATATGTCTAAATCCTTCGTATGGTGCTGGAGCCCCAGGCGGAGCAGGGAGAGGCCCAGGAGGTATTGGTGCTGGAAACGGGGGATCTGGATCTGGATCAGGTGCAGGAAATGGTAGGTTTGGCGCCGGATCAAAGCCTGCTCGTGTAGGATAGGGTAGATATGTAGCTTGACGACCGGCTGGAGCGAGCAACGGTTGAGGAGTCAATGGCGGAGGATAATATGGTAGCGCTCTATAAAAAGGAAGAGTCGACGTAGTAGGTAGAGGTGTCGGTGTAATATAGGGTAGATTTGTCGCTGAATACCCAGGAGGAGCTTTGGACGCTGGATATGCATTCGGAAGAAAACTTAGTGGCGGACGATTGGCTAATTCTGTTGAATGTTCTTTGTACGAAGATCGGCCATGCTGAGCAGAACCGTTGTCCCTCGACCTAGATGAAGTCGCAGGGCCAGATCCATCCCGTTCCACATACCTGTCTGGAAATAACTCCTTCCCCTTATTGCGATCTACATCTTCCCCCTTATGGCGCTTTGCAGGACTCTGTTCCTCCTCCCCCATATGTTTCCTCTTGATGCGCCTCGCCGGGCCCTCTTCCTCTTCTTCCATATTCGATATCGTGTTGTAGATACAAAATTAAAAGCTTCAATCAAGGTGGTAGAAAAAAGAAATTGTTAACGAACCTTCTATCGCGATCACGGCTTCTTTCCATAATCGAGGGGCGGTTGTGGTGGTCAAAGTTTGTTTCAAGTCAAGCGTAAGGTATACGGTGCTTGCAAGCTGAGTTGTCGTTGCTGTAGAGAGAGTTTGCGATTGCCAAAATATCTTGGGGAACTTCTTTCGACGTGACGACAGAAACGCGCTAGTTAAGGTAGATAAGGGATAAGATCACGTGCATTGAAGAAAGGGGCGAGGGATATAGGGCGCTCAGTCGGGTGAGGGTGCTTGTATTATAGGAGTGGGGGGCAGGAGCATTTCATTTAAAGTAGATACTAGGCACCTTCCAATTGAAGGCGCCACAAGAAATTGAGCGAAGGCTTTCAGACAGGAAGCGGGAAGCACTATTGAAGAGGTACTATGGTCGAATTAATGGGAAAGTCACAGTAGGATGTTTGATAATAGTCCAGGCTATTGATATTACATTCATACTACAAGACCAACCTTTGATTCCGGTGAACGCCAATAATGCTACCATGTTATGCTATCCATCCCTAGAACCGATATGATCTCTCTTTCTTTTCGCCTCTTCTCTCTTCATCTCGCTTTTGCCTCTTCCTACTTTCCTGCGCAATCATATCACTCAAATCCTCCTCAAAAGCCCAAGCACCTGTGCACGAAGAATCAGCGATAGTTGAGGGAGACTCTGGAGAAATACATACCCTTTTCTTCTTTCTTCTGCGCCTCGAATCTTCTCTTCACCTCCTCCTTGCTAATACCATCTTCACTTGTCAATGAATCCGGATCAAGGGCCACATCAACATCTCCAGGCTTCTTCCGCTTCCTACTCTCATCTTCTTGGCCAAGTACTGGAAGATGAGCATTTTGCGCATTACGAACATCGTATGCACGTTCGCCACCAAAGAATCCTTCCGCTCTGATTTGACGCTCAGGAATAACAGTATATGCAGATCGTGGATGGGTCGACTCCTCAGTCTCGGTTCCACGTCGTTGTTTGCGAAGATCAAAATCCCCGCCAACACCCATGTCGCCAGGGTATTCCGAAGGAACAGCCGAAGCTAACCCGCCAGGTGTCTCCATACCACTTGGGGTCTGTAGACCAGCACCAATGTCTTCCTCATCGCCCTCTTCCTCTTCCTCATCACTTTCTTCCTCCTCCGACTCGTCCTCTGGTGCTTGTAGTTCTCCCCAGAGAGTTCTCTCAATGGGTTCACCTGCTTGATTGTTAACTTGAGGCTGTAGAACACCAAAGATATCTCCTCCGTAAAGTGGCCTATTGAACTCATCAACTGGAGGTTTTCCGTATCCACCAGGATGGAAACCCCATGCACCACCCGGTGGGGGAGGAGCATTCAGTCCAGGGATTTTAAGAGAAGGATACGAGGGTGGAGGACCAAATCTCTGCTGGTTGATCAGCCATGGTGGCGGAGCTCCAGGTGGGATATTAAGAGCTTCCTTCAATTCATCACTCAGCTCGCCAGGACGCAGGTGTCGTAGGTTGGTCTCGTACTCCTTGCCCTCGTAGTAAACCTCACCATAGCGCGTTAGTTCCGGCTTCGTCTGGAACCGGAAGAAGGCTTCATACAGCTTTTGGTAATCAATATCCAGCTTACCCATCTTTGGCTGAACTCTTTCCCTTTGCTTCTGCTTCAAACTTGCTTGATCTTGCTTTTCGAGCACTGCATCACGCATCTCTGCAATTCCAGTTTCTTGGATAAACTTCGGGAGAGCGAAGGGAGGTTTCTCAACACCACGTTTCGAGGAGAGATACTCGCGCTTGAGCGACCAGTGACTGGGTACAGGCACGACATTTCGATATGACTTGATGTGAACGAGTAATCGAGGGTCCGATGCTGAAGTATCTGTCCAGTCCACCAGCTCTGGCTTCTTAACGAGAGCCTTCAATTCTGCAACTGACAGCTTATCTCGCTCCTTCCGCTTCTTCTTTGAAAGCTTGGGTTCCGCGGCCTCCTCGTCCTCATCTGGGATTTCGTCATCATCATCATAGAAAACTTCGCCCTTCTCTCCTCCTTCAGCTTCTTTCGCAGCTTCATTTTCTTCTGCAGTCGCGCCGAATCGCTCCATAATATCCTTGAACATAGCATAATTGGGGTCATCTTCGCTGATGTCTAACAAGGAAATGTCTGGTTGCAATACATCTTCCTCTTCGATTTTGGCTATGACAGGTTCAGGCTCGGGTTCTTTCGCAATCTCTGGTTCGGGGGTCGGTGTAACCTTGAAGTTGTGAATAAATTGAAGAACAGAAGATGAAGGGTGATTCAAACTGACCTGCTGAGCTTTTTTCTGCTCCTTCTTCTTGGCCCGTCGCATCTGGTTCTTGGTCATTTTCGGGGCCATCTTGACGGCCGAGGGCATAAGGCCCGGATAGACAGACGAAGTTGCGCGACAGGTAGAATGGAGCCTCAAGCTAGAGTCAAGAATTCAAACGTCGATGGTATTTCGAGTTTGCCGGTTGATTTGTCGCGTTGTCGAGAATCTTCAATGAGAGTTTGTTGAAGTTCTGCAATCTGATAAAATTAGCGGCGGCAATCTCCGTTAAATTTTGTGGCAGTTCACGACCTCGTATCGAACAGATTTAGACATGTTAGTTGCAACAATTGTGAACGGCATTCCTGATCCAATGCAATCGGTCTTGAAACTCTACAACATCCTGCGACGACGATGATATTGCTATAGGGTGGGATTGTCTTGATTTCACTACGATGCCGCATTCAACTAGAGGGGCGTCTGCGACTCGAGTCCCAACCTTCAAATTTCCCGCTGACGAGCAGACCTCCGTCCGGACGTCGATGGAAAGGTTTCCAGACCTGCAAACACTAGACGGTCAATCGCCGTACCTATCAAGCCCTGTGAAGAGTAATGGGTATACAAATGGAGCGCCGTCGGCAGATCGCTGGCAACCTCGAAAAGACAGCGGTTTGCAAGGGTCATCTTGGGGGACTGGAATGGCGAGCACGGGAGGTCACAGCAGGCAGAAAAGTTTGAGTGATGCATTCAGAACAATACGGACGCGGAAAGGAAGTGTGAGCGCCAATGTACATGAGATATCAGATGCCTTGAAGGCACCAGTTTCCCCCAAGTTAATAGTTCGTAACTCCTACATCGCAATGACCAATGCTGATGAACTGGCTCGTAGATTCTTTGCATAGTGTGGTACATGTCAAGTGCCCTTACAAATACGTCTTCGAAATCTATCCTCAATGCCTTTCCCAAACCTGCAACACTCACCCTTATTCAATTCGCCTTCGTTGCCTCGTTCTGCCTCTTCTTCTCTTGGCTATCGACGATCTTTCCCTCGCTCAAGGCTAATGTACCCGCTCTTCGCCATGGCATTCGATATCCTACCCGCGACGTGATCATGACGACTCTCCCTCTAGCAGCTTTCCAAATAGGGGGCCACCTCCTTTCTGCCACTGCCACTGGGAAAATCCCCGTCTCCCTCGTCCATACCATTAAAGGGCTCTCTCCCCTTTTCACCGTCTTCGCATATCGTGTGATCTTCGATATCCGGTATCCAGTCTCTACATACCTGTCTCTGATCCCCCTGACGCTGGGCGTCATGCTCGCTTGTTCCGCAGAGTTTAAAGGCAATGTCTTCGGGATTATATATGCCTTCCTCGCCGCTCTGATCTTCGTAACGCAAAATATCTTCTCGAAGCGGTTATTCAACGAAGCTGCAGCAGCTGAAGCTTCGGGTGCTCCGCCAACACGAAAACTAGACAAGCTCAACCTTCTATGCTATTCCTCCGGGCTTGCATTTCTACTCACTTCTCCAATTTGGTTCTGGTCAGAAGGGCTGGCACTCCTTGGAGATTTCTTTCACGATGGGGCTCTGGATTTAGTGCAACATGAGTCAGCATTTGATCACGGGCGCCTGGCATTAGAATTTGTTTTCAACGGCACTTTTCATTTTGGACAAAATATTATCGCTTTTGTCCTATTGAGCATGGTCTCGCCAGTGACTTACTCTGTTGCGTCTTTGATCAAAAGGGTGTTTGTAGTTGTGGTGGCGATTGTATGGTTCCAAAACACAACGACCAAGATCCAAGGGCTGGGGATAGCTCTAACATTTTTCGGTCTCTACTTGTACGACCGAACGAGTGGGCGAAGCAAGGCGGACCGAAAAGCTAAGATGATGGACATCAGGGAGGAATCAATACTTCCTTTAACGAATCTCACAAATGGCTCAGCAGTCCGACCGAGTTTTGAAACACCGCAAAGACAATATACCAACGGGTACGCACTCAACACCGGCTCTGAGGATAAGAAGACAGATGATGTAGGGGGGCGGTTAGGACGCGCTAGAGGCGTTAGCAATGTAACATGGTTGCCACCCGGGACCAAACAACAAGAGACTTGGACGACACGGGAGTTATCTGTTAATGGGAATGGGAATGGGAATGGGAATGGGAATGGGAATAGTGTAGCAGTATCCTAAGGATCAAAAGCTAGGGAATCATAAATTAGATACCCAGATATGCGGGTTGCACATATAGAGGCACTAAGGCGTTGTTGGATGTATTATAGTTGATGATAGACATGTAGGATCAGGTTAGTGTATGAAATGCGGTTTCACGATCAAACCCCGAGAGCTTCAAGTGATAGGCTGATTCTTCCTTACGTTTGACATATTCCGAGAAAATGATCCCAGTAGCTCACATCTCTCCAAGTGGAGCATACCCGAATATTTTCATGGAAGAGATCTTACCTTGTCTAAAAATTTCGCCGTGGGCATTCGAGAATGAGGAACATCACTAATGACTGGGATCTTTGTTGACATCGTTTTCTTCTTGTTTGGTTTCATGTTGACTTGAATCCTCGCCAAGAGTTCTCGTAGTCCTGCGACGTCGAACAATGAAGGTCTAAAAAGGCAACCTCTCGTCAGTTCATTGCATTAGCTCAAATGCAGAGGCCTCGGTATTGAGACAGTTGCAGGTTTTGCCTATACATCTGTCCATTCTTACTTCCCCTCTGGTAGCACGAAGCATCGATCTCCACCATCGACTAAAATTACAAGAACAATTTTGTAATATTTATATTCTCTCGTTGGCTGTAATTAGAGGGATCAAACAAATGTATTTGTTAGACCTCTTTTGCAATTTCTCAGGCAAGAACGAACGATTCCACATAAGCCAGGATCGATGATACCGAGATATTCGTCACAGGGTCTTTCAAGAATGTATATGTAGGCGTGTATGTTGAAGGTGCTTGAAAGGGCGAAGTGCGTCACAAAAGAATTCAAGACTGGCTCAGTAGTCAAGGCACACTATTTCCAAGAAGAACTCACCATCATTCGTCACATTCAAAGAATTACTGACGCCTTTATCTCCGCCAACGTCTTGACCCGACCTATTCGTCTTAATACGCCCCAAAGTATGAACATAAGCGTCGTCGTTGAAGTACCTCCAGCCGTCAGCGAGGTATCCCAGCTTCGTCGGGTGCCACTCGTCATCTTTTGTACGTGGTCTGCCCCTCTTCTTAAGGCTTTTGCCAGTGCCCGCCGATTCCCGATTCGCCGCCTCTACCTATTTCTTCTGCGCTGGCGGTCTACCCCGTCGTTTATTCTCTAGTGCGAGCGGTTCTTCGACGTTGTCATCGTCTGGTGACTCCTGCTTTATATTTCTTTGTCTGCCAAATACCTTCTTTCCCGTTACTCCTGACTTAGTTACTTGGGGTCCTTCGCCGTCGGAGGGGACTTCTTCGTCGGGCTGTTTATCGTCGGCGTGTTCTCCGCCAGGGAGTACGTCGTCGTGTTTCTCGTCTGCCATGCTTTTTGCTCGGCTACCTTCATGTATGGGCTGGTCACGAGGGCCAGTAACTTATTCTGCATTCCCTCTCGAGCAACATACACTTTCGAAAACACGTACGAAAACAATATTCAGACAATGAACAAATCAGTTGGTCAAGTCACCGCTCTGAATGTTACTTCGCCCACGGAAACTGTTATTCCGAGGATTGGTACCGTCAACATCAGTGGTTTCTGGACAAGTCCATACACCGAAATGCCGAGAACTGTACCCATGAATTGGATGACTAGTCTTACGTCCTGATATAGGGATACTAATCCGATAAATATCTTCCATACCGTCACAATGCCCCTTCCGGGAACATATCCAGGAACGCCAGTTCCCCAGAGTAACAGCAGTGAAGCTGTCCCTTCTGCTGAAAACTTCTTGCCTCTGCCAAATTCCACCTGGCTCAACAATATAACATGGGCCGATTCAATTGGACGATATGCTCGAGGCAGCTGTGAGTGGATATCAACACTCTGTTCCCCTAACACCAAGTCCCAGGACTTTAATTCTTTTGTATGCAGACACTCAAGCCAGCGGCCTCATAGCCAACACCCCTTTTAGCAGCTCATTCGATTGGGCAACAAAGCAGAATATTGTATACGCCAGAGAAACATTTACGCCAAAATCCTTTAACGTCACGCAAAAATCTCTCAACGATGCGCTCCTAAACGTGACCCTTTCCGCGATCACCAAATTTGGATACTGGAGCACGCCCACGAACGTTACGCAAAGCAAATCGATCAACATGTTCCGATTTTTGAAGCCGCTGAATCTCTTTCTGCCTTACTTCATTAGCTTGGTATTGAGTCTCCCGACACTTATTGTTTGGGGGGGGGGGGCTTTATTCAGACCGATGATCGCGACGTCGACGAGGAGTGCTACGATAGAGAGCCACTGCTGGTGCATGCTTGCGCGGGCATGAGGGCGTACCAAATAAGTTGAGTGGTTTGAGGATTCGTTACGGTGAGCTGGTGTGTGATGAGCAAGAAAAAGGCGTTGTAGGGCGGGCGGGTTTTGGAACCAAGGAGGAAACCGTGCCCTTGAGGAAAGGGGTGCCGTATGGAATATAGAAAGAAGGATCATGAAACATGTCTTGCTACTATATGCGTGATTGTTGTTCGAGATCTATCGACAATTATCTGGTGGTACATCCTGTAACTTGGAATACCGTCGAAAGATCTAACCAGAGGTTCAGTGAATCATCCCCAGAGAAGGCGCTAAGGACCAGTATAAATATTTCATCTCTCTCCCTACAACATTACTAATCTTCAAACATTTTTCAAAACATGCTTGGTCGAGATAACAAGGAATTCGAAATAATGAACAGAGATCTTACCCCCCTCTATGCTTGTTAACAAATCCCAAAAAATCCAGGAAAGATACATCTTATAGTTCGAATTTTCGTGACGAATCACCTGGAATAAGATACGAAGAGGTAAGAAATGGCGGAGAAGAATCACTTCAACATCACACATTATTACAGGGACGAGACAATTCCATGGGGGAAATGAGCATTGCTACCCTAATATCGTATACACCACTGCCAGTGTTTCTCACATTCACTTGTCATTCTCCTAAATATTTCAAGTGGCAGCTTGTCCCGTGTGTACGCTTTCCTCAAGCGAAACTTATAGTAGGGATTCATACCTATCACAAGGCAACAATACTACCCAACTAGCTCACATCTTCGGAGTTGTTGCAAGGCTCCTGCAACCTTCCGAACTACCCTGTGTATCATCACATTTCAACTCGGGTATCACTAAGACTTTCGTGACCTATTGTATCCAAGTACAGGTAGTTTAGTTTCGTAAACCGCGAGAATGTCGCACATGAGCGGGGAAGTCAATCTCTAGACCTTGAGCTATTTCGAGAATTCAACACTGGGCCGGAGCCCAAAGAAGTATAAATACCATGGTTTTCTTTCTTCAAGTCAATAGAGAGTCCCCCTCAAGCACCGTCAGCGCCTATTAGATATCCTTTCTTCCTACTATCCACTTTTCAGTTGCCATAATGCTTCAACCTTTCGGAGTTTTTAGTCTTTTACTCAGCCTTCTCCTTGTCCTCCCTGCCACTTATGCCCAAATTCAAGCCCCACTAAGCGATTACCACCCAGGATGCAATTCAGTCAACCTCTCTCGCGATCCAGCCTGCATGGCCGCCTTCCATCGCTACTGCCAGGATAACAACTATGGCATCGCGGGCTACCCGCAAGAACTCGGGGTTGCTGAGATTGGATTTCTGTGCGCGAAGACAATATTTTTTGGGAATGTGGCTTATGGTATGTTTTTCACTGGTTCTCTGAAAAGGAGTCTTTATCTTCCCGATTATAGCCTTGGCGGCTTTCCACTATCAAGCTCGTTATTTTCTTACCTTCTCCAATTATTACTGCTTTGCATGCAGCCACAACTAATACCCCTTTCCAGGCGATCTTCCCAACTGCTTCGGCGCAACTCAATCCGTGCCTTGCTACTCTTCAGCTCATCGTTTTTGCATTGAAATTGACAAGACTGGCATTGGCATGATCCAAGAAGTCGGCGACGGTGTCGTGGGACTGGCATGCGTTCCCTATGCCTGGTACGGGCTCATCGATATCGCCGATCTGACCGCCCAACATCCTGGATGCACTTCACCGTCGCAGGCTCAAGATCCAGCATGCGTTGCTGCGACGCATCGGTACTGTACTGTGAATAATCTGGGTGTAGGAGGTGCTATTACGGAGGTGAGGGTCTCGCAGGTGGAGCTGGGTTGTATTTCTGCTGCCAATTATCATATTGATAGAGTGGTGGGGATTAGTTAGGAGATTCATAGCTTGGAGGAGGGCGAAGTTTTTCTATAAATCCATGGAAGTTTTGGAACGTAGCAGTTGCATTTCAATTTCTTTAGCCGTATTCTTTTTGAGTAAACACTCGTCAATTTACATAAGCATGCCCTTCCCTTGACATTACTGCACCCGTTTGCTTGCCCTCAAGTGATCTCTGATATCCCATCCAGTCATCTAGATCATTTTCAGACAATGAAAGAACAACCCACCTATTACCAACGCCTACAAAATCACAACAACAGCCAAATCTCCTCACCATCGTACCCTTCGCTCCCCCTATTTCGTCATGATAATCAGCTCCAACTTACGGCTCGCTACAATAGCTTTCTTCCCTACTCACCCCAGATTTGCGTAATCATTACCCTCCAATTGGAATAATCAACAGCAGATCACCGTTGACACTCAGAGCTGTAATATCCTTAGTGAGTATGAGGGTTGGGTGTGGAGCACGAACTGCCCATACTATAAAAGTGCTTTATTTTCTTTATCTTCTGTGAGCGGGAATGGAGCACCACAACTTGGGAAGGGGCAGTGGCTTTTATCGAATGGCGACCTTTTCAATGAAGTTGTAGTGGAGAATAAAGATGAATGGCTTGAAGTTAAGCTTGAGTTTCCGGTGACGGAGGGAGATTCTATGGATAGCGCCAAGAACTTGCATCAGAGATTGCTTTTCCTCCACCTATGTTTGTCTTATTACTGGAACGAAAATGGAGGGTTGGAGGAGATGAGAAAACAACCAGTGCCGCATGAGGTACGCCGATTTGCACATATGTTGCACAGAGTAGGACTTACCATATGACAATATGAAGATTTCAGGTGCCCGATACTCATGAGGATAAGAATGTCTGATCAAGTATCGCTGCATTTCTTGAGTTGCAGATATCATACACACAGTTCATACACACAGTTCCGTGCAAGACCACGAGATCACAGCCAAAATACAACAATGTCCCGCTCCCCGCCAACCAGTCCCGAACGGGCACGCCGACCCTCAAGACCCACCGAAGGCTGTAGAATAACAAACCCACCAGCCTAGGATCGCACAAAAAACGGTTGCCCCTGAATGGTCTCTAGAAACTAATAAATCTTGAAGCTCGAAAAGGAATCAGGGGCTGGGCTACCTAGCTGACTAATGACACGTGCAAGAATTGGTTTATATCACGTGAAGCGAGAATGATAGGTAATTAAAGAACTTGGAACATAAAGATCAATGTAGTGTTCAAATGAAAAACGTCGTGCTTTGGTATCCGAGCCCAAAGTCCTGAGATTTAGTTACTTTTTGGCGTAGATACTCATTTCTCAAGGCTCGAAAGTTTCATCTATTCATCCTTTGTTGACTTCTCCGGTGTATGGTCACGTGAGGAGGCTACGTTAGCTCCTACCTTAGATTTAGATCGAGAGCTTCTTTTTCTTCTTTCTTAGACGTCTAGAATACCAATAAGCTTGTACTGTCTCTTTATTTGCACCGAATTAAGGTCTATCTATATAAAGCGAGTACTGCGAGTGTGACATCCGTGGCCCCTTGATAATGACGAAATCAGAGGTATGAGACAACTGGGCACTGTTTTTCACATCATCAGAGCGTTGAAGCGTCTCTATGGCGAGTGCTCATCCAATTTTCACTTCCCACCCGGGTCGGGAGTTCCCACATCGGCATTCACATCGCAGCTTGCAAAGCTGAATTAAGCTGGAGAGAAAAAGAAAGCATATGCAGGTCATATGAGCATTTGTAGCAGTCAAGTAGGTAGAGTTCTGGACATTTTGAGATTGTGTGATCATGCGATTTTGTACTTTATTTAGATAATGTGGAAATTGTTTCAGAGAGGAAGGGATTGCGGCGGCTCCCACCTCCGATGGCGATTGGCTAAAATTGATTTGTGGCTCCTGTGGCACCCTTTTTGTGGCTTGGGGTGGCTTTAAAGGTCAATAGTTCCAAGTCAGCTTTCCGTTTAGGGACTTCTTCTATCCACGGGTTCAACAAAAGAGCCTCAATCTACTTGCTGTACAAATAGTGTTAGGTCGAGGATACTGAGGTGGTACCCTTTCGACCTGCAGTCTGCTTTTTCGGTGGTTTTCTCTGCACACATCTTGCTTCACTTCACTGCCTTTAAACATGGGAGCCCTATCTCCTGTTCTGGGTGTGAAAGATAGATTTTCAAATATCTATTGCTCGCACCTCAAGGATCAAAATCGTGCGTCCAAAATAAACAGCATATGGACCACTATCTTTGGAGTCGGTACGTGCGAAGTTTTCAACCAATATTCACAAGGTACTAAATAATTGACCGAGAATATTAGTGTCTTTGAGTCTAGCTATTGCGTTTTCAATCAGCTGCACCTCGGATACAACAAGCTCAACCCATCTTATATCTGTTAATACAACACAGTTCATTTGGGACATCACTACAAACAACACTTTCGTCAACGATACTTCCAATGCAGCCCGAGCAGATCTGCTCACCAGATTCCAAGAATATGAGGCTGAGACTCCAGGCCGATATCTTTTCGGTTTCTCTGGTAGGACTTCTATGATACTCTGGGATCAGAGGAAATGAATACTCATTCGTTCGCTCACAGGATGCTGCCGTGTTTACACCAACAACTCAAAACAATGCACAAAGGCCTTTGCCCAAAGTCCCGATATATTGACGACTATCCTAACTGACATCAATGCTCTGTCAAATACCAGCAACCCAATCAGCTCCATTGACATCAGAGGCCCTGCCTTCGCTTCCATGAAAAGTTCATACATCACCACAAGTAAAGCTTACACAGCTCTCATCATAACTTCCATCGCCTGGACCCTCATCGCTACCATCTTTGTCAACATATTTGCATCCAAGAGCTTGTATCATCTATACTTGACGATCCCAGGGGCCATCATGGCAGTTGTCGGCACAGTAATGTACACCTGGTGCACCATAATTCAATTCGGTACCTACGAGATCAGCCAGAGCTATGCAGCGATGGCCTTTGGCCCCGGGGCCTTCCTTCTCTGGGTATGGATGATTTGCGTCATGCTACTCACACCCCTCACGGCGATGATTTCAATTGTCGTGGTGTTGGCATTGTTGCTGATTATGCTTTGGATTATGTTCATTTGTGCCATTTGCGTGTTGGCTTGCTTTGCAGGTGGTGCAGGTGGTGGGAATCAGAACGATAATCGTGATTATATTATCGATGTTCCATACCCTGACAACACTCAACCTGATTCCTAGCACCGCTTCAAGTCCATGACATAATCACGAATTGGATATAACATTTGCGAAGATGGTTAGTTTTGGGTAATCCTGTTGGCAAGGCAGAAGAAACACCACTCTCAGGACGGAAAAATGCGTTGGTTAAGAAAGCTTTGTAAAAAACCAAAAAATTTGGTTCGTCTTGAACTCTCAATCCTTGAGAGGGAAACAGCAAGCGAGGTGGTGTGGGTATTATTTAATTTGAGCTGTTTGAAGTCTTGCAATACCCTGTGTAAATAGTTTTCACACATGATTTTACCCATGATGGTGTGTAAATTGAATGCTTTCATATCTACCTATCTAGGAATATAACATTATCATGACGATGAATCATTGCAAATCTTCCCTCTCCTCATAACTCATATTCCAAATCTGTCTTCGTGTTCATTCTCTATGGATATCCTCCTGATACGAAAAGAAACTAAAAATCGATCAAACGATGAGATTAAATAAGGAAGGAATTCAAATCCAAAAAATTACCTGGTTTGAAGTTGAATTCGCCAAAGGTACTTTTCTCCCTAATACTCTACGCCTCTTTCTGTTCTTTAGGACCACCTGGACTATGTGCACGCTCACTTATTTGCCGTGAGGAAGCTAATGGCAAATGTAGCTTTGAGCAATCTACTTCAGGTTGAGAAAGAGAAAATGAAGAAAAAGAGTTCCCAAATGTAGATTTTGACCCTGTTCCACGATTGAACCCAGGCGGGTCAAGTACAGCTTCCCCCTCTGAACGCCTTCCCCCACAAGATTACTTCACCCCGCAATCTCCTTTCTGGGAATAACCCTTATCCGGCTTCACTTTCCGCACTTTGGATGGTTTTCCTCTCTTGACTGTTCTACATCTCTGTTTCACCGGCGGTACGGTGCCTCCCAACTTTACTGAGATACGTATGAGCTTTACGCGGAGGTAATTTTCCCGCCCTAGGACCCGCAGCGTTCTCTTCAAAGGGCGGTACAAGAGTTTCTAGTCAGCTCAGTGACCATAGTATCCAGCTTTAAGCGAAATACATGAGATTGAGATTGAATGAATGCCGAATCTTCGCTAGGTCTAGAGGACTCTCTACTGAAAAGGATAATAATCTCCAGATCTTCAGTTCAAAGTGGTTCTAAGGCGCGGGCGCTAATGGTTTGGCAAAAGAGCATGAGATGGTCAGTGGCTTTAAGGCTTTGAGCTGCAGATGGCAGGGCCGATGATAATCCAGTCGTAGCGGCTGGTTTCCAAGACTTCGTTTTTAGAACGTCGTTTGAATACTAATGAGGCCCTCTCTTGGCATTGCTTGTGATCCCTTTCAGCTTCGAAGTCTAAATCAATGGACCTGGGACCTGCAATACATGAAATGTGAAAAGGTCATCTGAACTCTGATTCATCAAGTTGTGTATCAAGGTCTGTTCCTTACACAATGTTGATGATGTATCTTAAGCGTTTGGAACCCTCTCGATCCCGAGTTTGTGATAGAGCCCTTTCCGGAAGCTCCCCCTGTTCACCTGGATTTCGTCGAGGCATTGGAGAAGGTAGATTTGAACGATATTTTAAATCTGAGGCTTGAGAAACTTCTGCATGAAGAGTTTCATCGGTTTCAGTCATCTTGATCGGCCTGGCCAATATTGGCTGATTCGCAGCAGCGCAAGGCTCCGCATCACTTGCTGGCTGTTCCTTGCTAGCTTCACTTGATGAGGAATCCACCTGACCAGAATCGTTCGTTTCAAGAGAATGCGGATCTATCCAGGTATAATCTTCTTTTTCAGAGTCTGGATTTCCTTCATCTATTGTGACACCGGCATAAAGATGTTCCATCAGGCCACCAGCAGCATCGAACGCAGCCATTGCTTTAACCCAAAAATCATAATGCCCGCTTTGAAAATATGAAAAATATCCCAATCTCTGATACTGACCAGCTTCATTGTCTGTGGGCTGCAAAACCAAGCCCGCAGTTCGAAAATAATGGTTTCCAGTCATGGTTTGTACTGGTAGAAAAAAAAGCCCGCTAGTTGTGGTCTTCCATGCTTCGAGATAATCCCAAAATATATTTATCTTGCCCGAGAAGTTCGGGAACTGGACAATTGGGCACTTGGGAAGGTGAATATCGGTCGAGATTTGGCCCGGCAACAGGACATCGCAATAGAGCTGAAGATAACTATCCTGTACTGGTCCAAACTGGTCACCATAGTTCTTAACCCACAAGTCAGTGATTTTAATATGGAGGATTTCCTGAGCTTCAAAATGGGAGATTTCAATCTGACCATCGACTGAAGCCCAGGACCAGGTAGGCGCACGATAGGCAGTGGGCTTCCGAGTTGGACTGAAAGTGAACCAAAGTAATGAGCCCGGAAACTGTTCACGCCAAAGCCCAGCAACGTACGTTTTGTGGAGATCTCGCCCCCAAAAACGTCGGGCGAGTCCAGATATTGCAACCAGTTTATCCCCGCTGTACGTCAAATCGGCTGATGAGTAAAGCTTAACTATCGTCGTCCAATCAAGCAGTACCCCCTTATATAGGAAATCTCGTGCGTTGTACCTTCGCATTACAAAGGCCTGCGGATATGTTTCGCAGGCACTCAGATCTCGGCACTCCCAAAATAGCTCCGTTTTCGAGAAGTGCAGCGTTCTTGGTGAGAGAATTCTCTCTTGTAAAGCCCAGCCACGCTTCATTAGGGGCTGAGTTGAAATGCATCGAGAATACGTATGGGAGTCGACGCAGATATATTTCTGCTGAGCCCCGTTGACCTTGATTGAGAACCGGTATTTGCGCAAAAGGTGTGGTGCTCTGCCAAAGAATAGCCCTTGACTTCCATCAGTTGCCCCTGAAGCCGCTATGTTTAAGCTGGAACATCCATACACCCTGCTCATGGTCTCCGCTTCATGCGCCCTATCTTTTTTATCATCCTGAATGATACAAAGAGAATCAATCCATAGGTAAGAGAAGCCAAAGTATCGAGCTACAAAGATTGCATCCTGAAAGGTCTTGCATAGATACTCCCTAGGAATGAATTGTTGAAAGTCATTTAATCTGTCCTTAGTAAGTCTCAAGGTCTCCATATGTCCCCAACAATGGCTTAAAGTTGCGTAGTCTAGCTTGCCTGAGTCTTGGTTATTGATGAAAAGTCGTATTTGATCAGGCGCTATGTATAACAGTCTCGATGGATTTTGCCGGTCTCGTGAAACTCTGCAACCTGAGTGAGCCAAACAATCATTGAACCATCTATTTGCTAGCTCGAGAGAGCTTTTGTAGTCCATCGATACTTCAAGGGTCGCTTTTTCATCGCCGTCCTCATCTCTAGTAAGGATAAGCTCAGTCTCCGTTGTAAGGTCGGGGCGGATCTCTATGCAGTCCCGTAAGTGAAGGGCGTCGTTGCCAGTAAGATTCCCTTGCAGCCTAATGCTGCAATGGAAGGGCTGAAGGGTTGTATCAGTATTATAAATTTCCAATCTTAAGATGCTGCTGACACGATCATCAGCAGCAACCATCGGTTTCGTGCTGGAAAGCCTCTCTGGGTGATCGTTAATGTACTGAAGTAGTAACCAGCAAATCCTGCATCCATGAACACTAATCGATTGAACTATACTAGGTACCTCTGCATGATATGGATAAGTGTGCGAGCCGATGAGCTCGCCGGCTTCATTATTGAGGATGCGGCCAAAGTCATCGATGAGGTTCTGACAGTAATCGCAAAGACTTCGTCGTTTTGAAGGACTAGCCATCATTGGGTTGTTTTGGTAGTTGGGTATGAGCTTGGCGCTTATAAAATGCAGAAGATGATATGAGAGTTGGTTTCTCAGCCTCGCCGCCGCCTGATTGAGAATGGGATTAGGTACGGTGACACGGCATAAGGTCACCTGACCCAATATAGAACATTGTCGCTGTATACCTAACTACACGAGGAGCATCAGAGATTTTTGAGAGCATAGGATTGCTTCTTGAAATTCGGAAATCGAGCAACACAAGGTGGTGGGCTGGTTAGGGTCCATGCCGAAGGGAGTCGTGAAAGGTTCGAGACTTGATCGATGGTTCATGAAGGCCATTATGCGCTTGCATCAACAAGCACATTCAGAGGTCCTGAATCCTTGTCCTAATTTTAAAGAAGAGGATTTTTCTGAGGTCGGATAGAAAAATAGAAGCCTAGTAAGCGTTCGAAGTTGCGGAAAGAACCATCATCTCCGAATCACGTGAAGTATCTCCGGGCGCAAATCCGGTCCGAGAGGGTGCAAAGTCCGGAGGAAAAGACTAAATGGGTGAAGTTGAAATCGGGCATATAAAGATGTGTCTGCATCTTCTGCTTTACTCATACTTTGGTCAAACATCACATCTAGCAAAATTGGATCCAAGTTAGAGCCAAGCCTAGTCTTATCCTAAGTCCGATTTACCAATCTTCAACCATACATTCAGTCAGTCCATCCCCATCCTCCCCTCGAAATGCAAATCCTCATCCTCGGCGGCTCCGGTCGGACCGGGCAACTCATCATCCAAGAGGCTCTGAATAAGAAACACACCGTCACCGCTCTCGTGCGTTCTCCATCCTCTATCCCAGCCCAACCCGGCCTCACCCTCGTCCAAGGAACACCCCTCTCCACCACCGATATCCGCACCGCCTTCCTCGCCACACCCTCCCCACCGGACGCCATTATCGTTGCTTTAAGCTCCCTCCGCAAAACAGACAATCCGTTTTCAGAATCGATTTCGCCCCCACGATTAATGGCCGATTCACATCGGAATTTGGTGGAGGTCATGAAGGAGTTTCCAGGGGTCAAGAGGATCGTTACTATGCAAGCGCTGGGTGTGGGGAGTAGTATTGGGAGTGTGGTGTGGCCGATGAGGATGGTGATGAGGTACAGTGCTATGAGTGTTGGGTTTAGGGATCATGGGATGGTGGAGACGGAGATGAAACTGGAGATGGAGAATGGAGCGGTTGAGTGGACCGGGGTTAGGTGTGCGATGTTGACGGAGGGGGAAGCGAAGGAGGTAAAAGCGAAGGAGGTAAAAGCGAAGGAGGTAAAAGCGAAGGAGGTAAAAGCGAAGGAGGTAAAAGCGAAGGAGGTAAAAGCGAAGGAGGTAA
>Ga0182030_10003550_pt1 | contig 33316 bp, 24 predicted proteins | sample 812S3MmetaG_FD_121299 | JGI IMG/M metagenome (GOLD analysis project Ga0182030, IMG submission 121299) | Permafrost microbial communities from Stordalen Mire, Sweden - 812S3M metaG (Illumina Assembly) | ecosystem: Environmental > Terrestrial > Soil > Wetlands > Permafrost | place: Sweden...
CGCCCGGCAGGCCGCTCTGGGCCGTGAGCAAGTACGAACCGGACCCGCCGCTCACCGCGATCGTGCCGGGGAACCCGGCCTGGCCAACCGTCCACGACGTCACACTCAACGACCCGAAGCCGAGCGCGGGGACCACGGGGCCGCCGGTCACCAGCCGGATACGGAAGTTGCCGAAGTCGGCGATAACGAGGTCGCCTGCATTGTCCACGGCTACGCCCGTGTCGTCGAACAGCGAAGCCGAGGTGGCCGGTCCTCCGTCCCCGGCGTACCCGAAGTAGCTGTCACCGGCGATGGTGTAGATGTCCCCGGCGGTCATCGTCTGCCCGTAGAAAGTGCCGGAGCTGTCGGCGACGACGCGGACACGGCCGTTGCCGGCATCGGCGACCACTACGTTGCCGGCAGCATCCTCGTTCACGCCCTCGGGGGCACCCAGTTCGGTGGCCGTCGCTGGTCCCCCGTCCCCCGAATAGCCGGCTGTGCCGTCGCCGGCGATGGTGTAGATGTCCCCCGCGGTCATCGCCTGGCCGTAGAAGGTGCCCGTGGTCCCGGCGACAACGCGGATACGGCTGTTGTCGGTATCCCCGACCAGAATGTTGCCGGAGCGGTCCACCCCGACCCCGGTGGGCTCGCTGAGCTCAGCCGAGGCTGCCGGTCCCCCGTCCCCTGAATAACCGGCTGTGCCGTTACCGGCGATGGTGTAGATGTCCCCCGCGGTCATCGCCTGGCCGTAGAAGGTGCCCGTGCTCCCGGCGACGACGCGGACACCGTTGTTGCCGGTATCGGCGAACACCACGTTGCCGGAACCGTCCACGGTCACGCCCCAGGGACCGCGAAAAGCGGCTGAGGTCGCCGGTCCCCCGTCCCCCGAATAACCTTCGGTGCCGTCGCCGGCGATGGTGTAGATGTTCCCGGCGGTCATCGCCTGGCCGTAGAAGGTGCCGGTGCTTTTGGCGATGACACGCAGACGCTGGTTGCCGGTGTCAGCGATGATGATGTTGCCCGAGGCGTCCATTCCCACGCCAAAGGGGAGGTCCAGCGTTGTCGCGGTCGCCGATCCCCCGTCGCCGGAGTACCCCTGTGTCCCGTCGCCAGCCACGGTGTAGATGTCGCCGGCGGTCATCGGGACGCCGTAGAACGTGCCGGTGCTGTTGGCTACCACACGGATGGCAGACTCGTAGGGCTCGGCGACGACATAGTTACCGTAGGTGTCCACCGCCACTTCGGAGGGGAACCGCACCTCGGCCTGGGTGGCCGCCCCCCTGTCCCCCGAGTACCCAGGGAAGCCGTTACCGGCGATGGTGTAGATGTCCCCGGCGCTCATCGAGATCCCGTAGAACGTACCGGAGGTCGCGGCGATAACGCGGACCCGGGTATTGCCGAAGTCGGAGATCACGAGGTTGCCGGAACCATCGATCGCCACGCCTTGGGGACTGCTCAGTTCTGCCGAGGTTGCCGCCCCTCCGTCGCCCGAGAAACCGGCGGTCCTCGAGTCGCCGGCGACGGTGTAGATGTAGCCCTCCGTTAAGCCGCCCCCATTCCCGCCGGCCACCACGCGGACGGCGTTATTGCCGGTGTCAGCGATCACGATGTTCCCGCCGTCGAGGGCTACGCCCTGGGGTACGTTCAGTTGCGCCGCGACGGCCGGCCCTTGGTTGCCCGAAGCGCCGGCCCCGTTCCCGCCGGCGACGGTGTAGATCTCCCCGGCGGTCATGGAGATCCCGTAGAAGGTGCCCGTGGTCGCAGCGACGACGCGGACGGCGCTGTTCTCGGTGTCGGCGATGACGAGGTTGCCGGCACTGTCCACGGCCACCCCCTCGGGATAGTTCAGCGTGGCTGCAGTCGCTGCTCCGCCGTCGCCCGAGTCGCCGGCCTCGTTCCCGCCGGCGACGGTGTAGATGTCGTTTACGGTCATCGCGACGCCGTAGTAGGTGCCCGTGTTGTTGGCCACCACACGGATGGCGTCATTACCGGTGTCGGCGATGATGACGTTGCCAGCACGGTCGGTCGCGACGCCGAAGGGAGCGTCAAGCTCGGCCAAGTAATCCGGCCCTCCGTCGCCGGTGTAGCCGGCGACGCCGGATACGCCGGTGAGGGTGGAGATGTGCCCGGTGCTGGCGACGGCGACCCGGACGGCGTTGTTGCTGGTGTCGGCAATAACGACGTTGCCGCCGCTGTCCACCGCGACGTCCTGGGGACCATTGAGCTCAGCCGCAGTGGCCGGCCCCCCGTCGCCCAGAAAACCCTGACTACCGTTGCCGGCGACCACGGTCTCCGAGCCCCCGCCCGTCGCTATGGCCCGGACCACGTGGAACTGGTCGTCCGGGACGTAGACGTTCCCTCCCAGCACCGCTATTCCACCTGACACTTCCATCGACACATCGGTGGCGGGAGCAGGACCCGGGGCGTCCCCGCCCGCCACCGTGGTGATAACGCCGGGGGTGGCGGCACTGGATGGAGGTGCCGTGACGGCTATCACCGCGGCCGTAGCGAAGATGGTGGCTGCTCCGACGGTGACCGCCAGCCAGGACCGCCGGCGACGACTTTGCGCACCGGGCTGCGGCCGTCCCTTGGAGGCGGTCCCGGCAACAAGGGCAGAGGTCGCGGCCATTATGCGAGCGCCCGGATGAGATCGCCAGCAAGGCCTGGGGCCACAATGGTGCGAACGGTGTCGAAACGCGTGCGCCATCTAGCGAGGTGGCTGTCCTTCATTACGCATGTCCCCTGGGAGCAGGCTGGGATAGGCCAACGCCCAGCAGAATGTCCGGGGACCTTAGTCCGCCGGAGCAGCTCAGGGTCACAGACCGCCCAGAGTGTCACCGTGAACACTACACGTCCACATCACCCCTTCTTAGGGGCGGGCACGATCGACTGACGCCAGAATATTCGATCACGAGCGGCGTGGAGTCACTCACCCTTTTTGACGCGGCATACTTACTCGGCCTTATTTGCTCCTGTTCCGAAGTCTGGCAGACGGCTCTGTTCGCGCCAGAATGATCCGGCCGATCGGCACGAATGGTTTGTCCAAGGCGGCCGCGTTCGGTAGTCAAGGAGCCTTGGTCTCTTTGTCTCGAGCCACGAGGACATATACGCCGGCGACGACCATGGGCGCGGCCATTAGCGCGGAGGACAGAGCCCGTATCCCTGTCGTCCGGGACCCCGCCAAGCCGGCAGCAACATCGAGGGTGTCGCTAAACAACCCGGCTGCTATCCATCCCCGGAGCTCGTCGCGCGACGACGTATACAGCGCGGCGGCCGTGCCAACACCGACAGCGAGGTCCCGTATCCCCACTGTGCGCAGAAGTAACGGCATCGATGTGGCACCCGCAACGGGAGGTTCCCAGCGCAAGAACTTCCCCGGTGCGGCGCCCAAAGCCACGCCGGCGCCCAATCTCACGGCCGCGATTCCCGCGGCGATCGCCCTAGCCCGGTTTGTCATACGGCCCACGATAAGACCGCACAATCCGCCGCCTAGTGCTCGCTCGGCATCGCTGAGCAGCTGGTCCCCATGGTTGTCGCCGAAACAGGAGCAACGACCTCCGTCGGCTCGCGTAGGTACGGGTCCCCGTTTGCACCGATCGCTAGCTCTACAGCTAAACATCCCTTTTGTTTCTGTCGCAAAGATTTTCCTGCTACTCAGGAACACGACCCCTGGGCCGATGCCTCGCGGTGGCTCCGCTTCCCCTATGGGGATCAGCGGCGTCATCCTGCACCAACGGGCGCGGCAGGGCGACTACGGGAGATGAAATGAAGAAGCAACTGACCGCGTTGGCCGGTGGCCTGTTGATGGTCGCAGCAGTGGGCGCGTGCGGGTCGAGTTCGTCGTCGTCCGCCGACGCCAGCGGGCCCAGCAGCTCATCGACATCAACCGACGCCAGCACCTCGACCACTGCCCCCAATGTGGGGCAACGGGTTTTTGGCGACTCCAACCCAGCGAATGCCGATCCCTCCGGAACGTCGGCTCAGGCTGCCTACACCCCGACTGGCACCATCGTGGCCAGCGACAACTTCGACCCGGCAACTAACGGCTTCGGGTTCGCCAACTACGGCAGCATCCTGCCGGACGGGTCGACCGCAGCCACTGACCTCACGGCACAGACCATGCAGCAGATCTATGGGAACGCGGTATGCGCCGATACGCAGTGCGATCTCACCCCCGAGGCCCAGTCCTGGATGAGCCAGGTCAACCAGGCCATGGCAGGCGGCCACTGCTTCGGCTTCTCCGATGCTGCACTGCAGTTCTTCGCCGGCAAAGCGGATCCCAACACCTACGGCGCTTCGACGGTGTCACAGCTCAACTACAACGGGAACAGCAACCTGCAGTCGTTCATCGCCGAAAACTGGGCCTTCCAGGAACTCCCCAGCGTTCAAGGCGCGCAGATCAAAGGTGATCCCAACACCATCCTGAATGACCTGAAGCAGGCGTTGACTCCCAATCCCACCGAGATGTACACAATCGCTATCTTCAAAGCGGACGGCACCGGCGGTCATGCCATCACGCCTTATGCCATCGAGGACGACGGGAACGGCCAGTTCCATATCCTTGTTTACGACAACAACTGGCCGGGGGTAACCCGGGCTATTGCTGTCGACACGAATGCTGACACGTGGCAGTACAACGCGGCAATCAACCCCAACGAATCCTCCGAGCTGTATCAAGGAGACGCCCAGAGCCAGAGCCTCTCCCTGTTCCCGACCACCCCTGCCCTGGCCACCCAGCCCTGGCCTTACGGGGGAAACGCCAGCCAGGGCTCGGGATCGTCGACTTCGACGACCGCCGGCAACTCCGGCTCGGGCAACTCAGGAGCATCGTCCGCGGCCTTCAGCCCGGGACCGCACGACACCCCCGCGTTTTTGGTGGATGACCAGACAGCCACCGAGCTTGACGACATCTACCTCGACGGGGGGGACCAGGAGCACGGCCACCTGCTCATCACCAACCCCAGCGGGCAGCACGTCGGCTACGTGAACGGGCAACAGGTCAACACCATTCCGGGTGCCATTATCGAGAACCAGACCTCTGACGAGGATTGGAGCGAAAACAGCGAGCCCGACTACCTCGTCCCCGACGGCGTCCAGTACACGATCACCCTTGACGGTACGGCTCTGACCGAACAGGATCCGAGCGAGGACGTCGGGATCGTGGCCCCCGGCTACGACCTCGAGGTCGACAACATCAATCTGAACCCAGGCGAGACCGACACCATGAAAGTCGCGGCCGACGGCTCCTCGGTGTCCTACAACGCCTCGGCCCAACAGGCGCCCGTCCTCAACTACGGCGTCTCCGATACGACCAGCGACTACAGCTTCGTGGTCAGCGGCGACGACATCCCCGCCAACGGTACGGTCAACTTGGATCTGCCGGCGGGGGGCAGCGGACTCGCCATCTCGACCGCGGACACGGGCGGTGCGACCAACACCCTTTCGCTTTCCCTCGACAAGGAAGATGACAGCGGGTCCCACACCTTCGCCCACGGCGGGATTGCCCTGGCCGACGGGGACAGCGCCACGCTCAACTTCGGCGACTGGAGCCCGGGCCAGTCGATGCCGCTGGTCATCACCCAAAGCGGCGTCACCCACACCGAAAACCTCAGCGACGGTGGCGACAACTCCGGTAACACCGGTAACTCCGGGTCGTAGCCCTGCAAGGTGCGCCGAGATCCGACACTTAGCTGCCATCAGGGCAGATGGCAGCTAAGTAGCCGGCACCTCGATCTCCGCCACCGTGCCCGAATCCCCTGTCCGGATGCGCAACTGCCCGCTCGCGGCTTCCACTCTGATCCGCTGGGATGCCAGTCCGATGTGGCCTTCCGCCAAACGGCGCGTCAGTTCCTCTTGGGCGAAGCCGACTCCGTTATCGCTCACCGTAAGGCGGATCAGGTCGTCGGCCCGCCTCAGGTCGACTTGTGCGGAGATGGCCCGGGCGTGCTTGGACACATTGAAGAGCAGCTCTCGCGCTGCGGAGTACAGAAGGTCGTCAACGGGGCTCCGCCACGACGCGTCCCATCCGGGAGCGGCGAGGCCGACGGCCAGCCCGCTGCGCGCTGCGGTGGTGCGGGTCAACTCTTCGAGGGCGCCGAGCAGTCCCGCTTGTTCGAGCACCGCCGGGTGGAGCTGGGTCACCTTGGAGCGGCCACTGTAGGTACGGTGACCGCGACGCCCACGCCCGGTCGGAGCTGGGTGGTGGCCAGCATGGGGATCACGAAGAACCCGTTGACCAAAATGTCCGCCGTCCAGCTTTGCTCGGAGACGCTGGCCAACACCGACAGCACCGCCAGCGCGACGAGGTCGACGAAGAGGGCCAGCCAGATGTAGCGCACGGGCCGCTCCCCGCCCTGGCGCGACAGCCACACCAAACCACTCGCCCACAGCGCGTAGGCCCCGGCCGTCACCCAACAGCCGACCCGATCGTGAACGGGCGGGACGATGATGACCGTAAGCACAACGAAGACCACCAAGGCGCTGCGCAGCAAGAGCTGGACGCGTATGCCCCGAAAGGCATGATCGAGCAGGATCCGGTAGAGCTGCGGGTCGCCGCGCAGGTCGGCCGGGCGTACCTGGCCCTGACGCTCCGCGGCCGCCGACGGCCTGATCACCGAAGACACCCGCCCAGGACCTGCTACTCGAGTAGCCCAAGGCGCATGGCTGCCGCGACGGCGGCCGCTCGGTCCGACACACCGAGCTTCTCGTAGAGCCGTTGCGTGTGAGTCTTGACCGTGCTCGGTGCCAGGTACATCTCCGCGGCCAGCTGAGGATGGATCGGCCGCTGGCGAACCCCTTGAGCACTTCGCGCTCTCTCGTCGTCAGGACCGGAGCCGTCGACCCGGCTCTCATGCGGATCTGGTCCGCCAGCCTGGCGGCCAGCTCCGGGGGGACGACGGTACCGCCGCGAGCCACGGCGAGGACCGCCTCGATCAGTTGCGACCGAGGGGCATCTTTGGCCAGGTACCCCGCTACGCCCTCCTTCAAGGCCCGGAACATGACGGCCCCATCGGTCACTGCGGACACCAGCAAGACCTTCGTTGGCAGCTGGTCACGGCGGACGGCGTGGACGACGGCAATGCCGTCCATGTCCGGCATCTGATAGTCGACCAAGGCCACGTCGGGGGTCTCGGCCGCGATCACCTCGAGCGCCTCCTGGCCTCCCCCGGCCTCACCCGGCCTCACCGACGACTTTGAGACGCCCGTCGAGGGTCGCCCCCGCGATACCCCGTCACGAAAGAACGGATGATCGTCAACCACCACGACTGTCACTTGCGGCGCCGCCGGAGAAGCTCCCCCTTCTGCTGGCCGGCGGTCAAGCCGGTGTGCCTCAGCATAGAGAGCGGTCTGCTTGGCGGTGCCCTAGTTCGGTGAGCGACAACGACCAGGTCGCCACAGGTAAAACCACCGCTGCTCCCGGCCTCTATGCGGCGCGGCGGGTCGGCAGGTCCCGAAGCTGTTCGAAGCGCGCGGCGTAGCGATCCAATCCGGCTTCGAGCATTCGCGTCACGGGCATGCGGGAGAGCCCAGGTTCGGTTTCGTCCTGCTCGACGGCGGCCAGCACCGCGTCGGGGAAGCGCCGGCGCAGGCCGGCGATCGTCTGTGGGGAGCACGGCCGGATGATGACCACGTCGGGGTGGACGTCGCGGGTGTCTGCATCGGTGAGGAGCCACGAAGAGCCCAAGCACGCACGTAACGACTCGGAGTCGGACGGGGCAAGCGGGAACATCACCGCCGCCACCCTCGACGGGCGCGGGGCACGGGGCCTGGGGTCGGTGCCACGAACCAGCGTGGAAGTTGTCATAGGTTGATCTTGGGTCGGTGGGCTGGGACGGACCCAAGATCAACCTGGGAGTTCATTGAGAAAATCCGGGACGCTACGGCGCCTCTACCCTCCGGTCATTTCTGCTCTCCTCGTGTGCACCGGGTGCGCTGCGAGCCACCCGCCGGGCACCGCAACGCGACCGCCGCCGTCCGCCACCACCCTGACAACGCTCGCCTCCACCACCACCACCTCGGCGCTGCTGCCCCCTTCCACCACCACCACGACCGCGCCGGCGCCGCCCACCACGGCGGCTGCCGCGCCACCCGCCCCTATCGCGCAGCCTGGGTGGACCCCCGGCCCGGGCTACGGGCTGTGGACTCCTGTGGGGCGCACGGTCGGCTCGACCGCCGCGGTGTACACCACCGTTTTGGACCACGACAGACTCCCCTTGGGGGTGGCCTGGATGGATACCTCACGCTTGCGCTTCGTACTCTACGCAGGAACCTCAGAGCCCCACGGGGTGTGGCCCGACCAGGGAGCGGTACCGCCGTCGCTGTGGAACGGCTTGGTGGCCGCGTTCAACTCGGGCTTCCAGTTACGGCAATCGGCGGGCGGGTGGTACGACGACGGGAGAGCCGCCGTGCCCCTCCGGGCGGGGGGCGCGTCACTGGTCATTTACGCCGACGGGTCAGCCACCGTGGCCGACTGGGGCCGTGATGCGTCGCTCACCGCGCAGGTGCGAGCGGTACGCCAGAATCTCACGCTTCTGGTCGACGGAGGCAAACCAACCCCCGCGGTCTACAGCTCCAACCCCATCGCCACGTGGGGCGACCCCCTGCACGAAAACGTCTACACGTGGCGCTCTGCGCTGGGAATCGACGCAACCGGCCACCTCCTCTATATCGCCGGGCCCGGCCTCGACCCCGAGACACTGGCTGCGGCCATGGTGGCGGTCGGCGCTCTGCGGGCTATGGAGCTCGACATCAATCCAGAGTGGTTGAGCTATGTGTCGTTCACCGGGGTCGGCAGCGCAATAACAGGGGTCAAGTTGCTCGACACGATGTACTTTCCCACCGACCACTTCCTGCAGCCATTCTGGCGGGACTTCGTCGCGGTGTTCGCCAGAGCCGATTAGGCCTCAGGCGGCCGGTCTCATGCGGAGCGGTGCTCTGAGGCGAGCTCGCCCGCGGGGCTGGCCAACAACGTCAGGTGGCCCCGTAGGCGTTGGCGCAGCCAGGCCTCGAAGCGGTCAGCGGGCATGGCCTTGGCCAGCAGGAAACCCTGTACCCCGTCACAACCCAACGCAGCGAGTTGGTCCCACGTCTCTTGGTCCTCGACCCCTTCGGCCACCACAGCATGACCCATGTGGCGGGCCAGGTCGATGGTCGATCGCACGATGGCCGCGTCATCCTGGTCCCGGCTCATCTGCATCACGAACGACCGGTCGATCTTGACCACCTGAATGGGCAGCCGCTTGAGGCGTCCGAGCGACGAGTAGCCGGTGCCGAAGTCGTCGATGGCCAACTGCACCCCGAGACCGTGGAGCGCCTCGATGATGCGCCGCGAACGGTCCTGGTCGGCCATCACCGACGATTCGGTGACTTCCACGGTCAGCCAGTGGGGATCCACGCCCGCCGCCCCGAGCAGCGACTCGATACGCCCCACCACGTCGTTGTCGAACAGCGTCCGCCCCGACATGTTGACGGCCATCTTCAACATCAGGCCCCGATCGTGCCAGGCCCTGATCTGCCCGATTGCCGTCTCCAAGGCCCACCAGGTCAGCGGGATGATCAGGCCGGACTGCTCGGCGGCCGGTATGAACTCTTCGGGCGATACCTCCCCGTGGATGGGATGGTGCCAGCGCAGGAGGGCCTCACAGCCCACGATCTCGCCGGTGACCAGTGAGGCTTGGGGTTGGTACCAGACCTGGAGGTCGTCGCGCCCAATGGCCTGGCGGAGGTCGGTGGACAGCAGCAGGCGCCGGGTGGAGTGATGGTCGATACCCGGGTCGTACAACTCGATGCCGCCGCCGCGGGATTTGGCCTCGTACATGGCGACGTCGGCTCGGCGCAGCAGGAGCGAACTGTCCTCCCCGTGCTGAGGGGCATGGCTGGCGCCCAAGCTGGCCCGAAGCGCGAGCTGCAGGCCGCCTACGGTCAAGGGGAGCGACAAGGCGCCCAGGATCTGGCGGCCGATGTCGCTCAGCTCGGCGATGTCTGTCGGCTCGGTGATCACGAAGGCGAACTCGTCGCCGCCGAGGCGAGCCACCAGGCCGCGGGCGCCCACGGTGGCCATCAGCCGGTTCGCCACCTCTACCAGGATGGCGTCTCCGGCGTGATGGCCGAGGGTGTCGTTGACGTCCTTGAACCCGTCGAGGTCGAGCAACATGACCCCCACCAGCGAACCAACCTCCCGCTGCTCCAGGCGGTTGCGCAACGTCTGATGGAACAGGACGCGATTGGCCAAACCGGTCAAACCATCATGAAGGGCTTCGTACTCTCGGGCCGCGGCTTGCTGGCGCACCTCGGCCAGGAGTTGTGCGCTACGGATAGCGGTTCCGGCGTTCGCAGCGACCGTTCGCATCAGACGCAGGTCGTCCTCACCAAAGCCCACGTTGTCTCCGAGACGTCCGAGCACCAACACCGCGGGCGCCTCTGCCCCCACATCGATGGTGGAGGCCGTCGCCTCCCGCAAGCCACGGACGGCAAGGACCTGGGCCGCGGCGGACGAAAGATCGCTGCGCCCATCCATGACGACGAGGTCATTCCCCCCGAAGACACTCATGAGATCTGCGCTCTCGGTGATCTCCGCTTCAACGGGGGCGGCATCGCCGGCCGAGGCGTAACTGTGCCAGCCCGCACCCAGCGGGAGGAGCAACTCGGCGTAGTCGACGGCAAGGACCTGGCGAGATGCCTCGAGCAGCGTGGGCACGACCTCATGCTCACCGATCTGACTGGCCCGCAAGGTGAAGTGGTAAAGGCCGTCAAGGCTGGCGTAGCGCCGGCCGAGCCTGGCGAAGGCGCGCTGGACCGCAATACCGCACGCCACGAGGACTATCAGCAAAACAGTCGCCCAACGGCTGGCCCACACCAGCAACACCGCTACCAAGCCAAGACCGGCACTCAGACCCGAGGCAACGACGCTGGCTTCCATCGGTGCTCGCGCCAGTATCGAACGTGGTACCGACCGCCCAAGAACACTGAACAGGATGATCATGCCCAAAAGGTTGGCGGCACAGGCGGCGAGGACGGCCAGCGCGCACGCCCCCCATCCCAGGAGCTCAGCGGGGCTACTACCTCCAGCCACGAAGTGGAACACGGCCAGAGCTGCGGCGCTCTCCGATGCTCCGTTCGTCGTATTGAACAGTACGCGGACCATTGGCTGACCGCGCAGCAGATCGCAGCACAGCACCCCGACCAGAACGGCCAGGAGCAGTCCGCTTGGACGGAGGTAGACCGTCCCTAGGAGGACCGGGATCTCCCGGAGATTAAACAACACGCGGTCACTGCGGAACTGAAAGGAGATGCTGACCATGCTGGCTAAGGCCACCCCCGCCGCTACTTCGACCCAGGCCAGGGGCTGGGGATAGGGAGCGCTGGCTGGAAGGACCGTCAGCAGAGCCGACCAGGCCATCACCGCGACCGCTGCCAGGCCGATCACTACGAACCACGCTCTGACGGGAATAACCTGCTGGTGCTTGGCCGAGCGGGCCTCGACCCATCGACGGAGTGCGTGTCGCACTCTCAAGCTCGGGCCCTTGAGGCTCAAACCCGCCCTTGCGACTTGGGCGCCGGATGGAATGGGGCTTTTGTCGATTCCGTCGGCTATGTCACCCAGCGCATTACGGCTTTTGAGCAAAAGGGGGACCTCGCCTCGAAGGAGTACTCCCGGGGTGCATCGGCACTCAGGCTCGAGATCTGTGGTTTTCCTGGATTTCTCCGTCCGTGAGTGCCAAACTGCCCAGCGTGGTTTCTCGTATTGCGGAAATTTCCGGTAATGGGACACATCGGGCCGTGCCTGGTCCGACGTCGTTCCTGCGGAGTTCTGCCCGGGCCGAGGAGGAGGTGACCGTTATGCGTACTCGCGGCGCTGACTGGGGTTGATCATTTGGTGAGTTTGCAAAGTTTGTGAACTCAAGCGAGCGCTCTCTGATCGTGGCCTCCAAGCTGACCAGTGAGTGACCTCTCATAGGACATAATCGGCTCGGTTGGCCTCTGACTTAAGGGTCCAACCGAGCCGAGTCCTGGATATGCAAGCTTGTCGTAGGAACTCTGTCCGAGGAGCTGGGTTGAGCAAACCGTCGGTCGCGGTGAGACCCGGGGCCGTCAAGCGATTGCGCCGACGATCCCTGCGGCACATCATATGGGCCAGTGGGGTGTCATCCCTCGGCGACGGCATGGTGCTGGTGGCGTTCCCCCTGCTGGCGCTCACCAAAACTTCGAGCCCCATCGCCATCGCCGGCGTGGCCGTGGCGGGCGCGCTCCCTTCCTTTCTCTGCGCCCTGCCCGCCGGGGCGCTCGTTGACCGGGTCGATCGTCGTAGATTGGCCGCAATAGTCAACATCGGCCGCGCCACTGCCCTGGCGGCTTTTGCGCTCGCTGGATGGTTGATCGGCATCGAGTTGTGGATGATCTACCTGACGGTCGCCTTCCTCGGCGTGATGCAGGTCGTCTTCCTGGCGGTCTCGCAGGTCAGTCTGCCGGTCTTGCTAGCCGGGGACGGCTTGGCCCGCGCCAATGGACAACTTACGGCCGTCGAGATCTCCGGACAACAGGTCCTCGGCCCCGCCCTCGGCGGTTTCTTGTATGGGGCAGCACAGGCCATTCCCTTCGCAGCCGACGCCCTGTCGTTCCTGTTCTCCGGAGCGGTGCTGCAAAGGGCGCTGCCGGACACGCCGTCGCGGATTTCCAAGCAGGGATGGGGGGCCGACATCGCCGAGGGACTCAAGTGGTTCCTCGGCCAGCCCGCGCTCCGGCTCTGCGCCGCCCTGATCAGTTCCCTTGCCTTTTTTCAGTCAATGGTGATGGCCCTCCTGGCCATCTACGGAGTGCGGGACTTGGGACTCAGCCACACCGGGTACGGGCTGCTCTATGCGACGATCGCGGTCGGCAACCTGGTCGGCGCCTTGGGGGCGCGGCGTGCCATTGCCCGGCTCGGAGCGCCGACGTCGGTTCTGCTGGGAGCGGCGCTGGCTGCGGTTTCGTACCTGATTCTGTCGACGACCCATTCGGCGATCACCGCCGCCGGCGCGCTTTCTCTCGAGGCGGTGGGAGTGGCGGTCGGCAACGTGACCACCATCACCGTACGCCAAGAGGTCATCCCGGAGCACCTGATGGGAAGGGTCATGACGGCGTTCCGCATGACCATCCTGGGGTTCGCCCCTCTCGGCGCTCTCGCCGGCGGCGTTGCTGCCGCCAGCATCGGGATCCGTTCCACTTTCCTCTTAGCGGGCCTCGGGGCAAGTAGCTTCGTCGCTGTCCTGGGCCCGTCGACCTGGCGGCATCTGGCCCGCCTGCATCCCCGCGAATCGCTGACGCCCGCTGGAACTTAGACCCGGGCTGCACCCTCGAGGAGCAATGTGGTCACTGCGGCGCTGGCCTGCTCCACCCCGAGGCCATCCACGGTCGCCATCTCGATCCCCACCTTGAGCAGGCCCCCGAATAAGCGGACCAGCGTCTCGGCCGATAGATCGCTGCGCAGGACGCCGGTCTCCACCCCGCGAACGAACACGCTGCGAATGCAGGCCCCGAGCCGGCGGTCCACTTCCGCGTGATCGATATGGGCACCCTCCGCCACCACCACCGAGTAGTGGACGCCGGAGGCAACCAGGGCCCGTGACAGACGGGCAATGGCCTCCTTGACGCTCACGCGGTCAAGGTCGGCCTCCATCAGACGTCGCTGCGCATCGTCGACCGCTGCCTCCACCAGAGCCCGCAACAGATCATCCCGGCACGGGAAGTACCGGTACAGGGTGGCTCTGCTCACCCCGGCGCGCCCAGCGACCTCTCCCATGCCGGCGCCGTTGCCCCGTTCGGAGAGCACGATGGCGGCCGCGTCCAAGATGGCGGCGGACACCCGATCATGCAGGCACTGGTTCCTCCCCATGGCCCCATAGTGAACAGCACGAAGCCCTGCTTTGACAATCGGGCCTAAGAAAGAGACACTTGTGTCTCGGCAGGGATGCCCAGGCGCCGCGTCCCGGTGAACTCGAGAGGAGCCTCCCCGAATGCGAGCCCTGGCAACCTGGTGCGTCCGTCACCGTCGACTGGTCGTACTTTTCTGGCTGGCCACGCTGATCGGGGTCACGTTCATCGCGCATGTGGTGGGCAACAACTACTCGAACAGCTTCTCCCTACCCCGCACACAGTCGACCGAAGCCATCGACCTCCTCCAGGCCGCGTCGCCCAAGGTCTCTGGCGACGTCGAACAGGTCGTCTTCGCTACTTCCGACGGGGCCCGTGTCTCCGACGCGGCCGTCCAGACACGAATCACCGCCGCCCTGGCCAAGGTGTCTGCGGTGCCCCACGTCACCAGCATCGTGTCGCCCTACTCGACCCAGGGTGCGGGCCACGTGAGCGCCGACCGCACCGTGGCCTTCGCCACCGTGACGTTCGACGAACAGGCCCAGAACCTCAACGCGACTATTGCCAAGGACCTGGTCAAGAGCGCTGAGACGGCCGACGCGGCCAACCTGCACGTATCGGTGGCGGGCCAGTTGGCCGAGGAGACGGTCAAGCCCTCCCTCGGTGGCACCCTGCCCGGTGTGATCCTGGCCGGCGTCGTGCTGCTGCTGGTCTTCGGATCGCTCTGGGCCATGCTCCTGCCGCTTGTGTCTGCCCTGGCGTCGCTGGGAACGGCCGTCGCCTTGGTCGGCCTGCTCAGCCAGGTGATGAAGATGCCCCAGTTCTCCACCGAACTGGTCCTGTTGATCGGCCTGGGGGTCGGCGTCGACTACGCCCTGTTTATCGTCACCCGCCACCGCCAAGGCCTCGTTGCCGGCCTCGAAGTGGAAGATTCGATCGTCAACTCGGTCAACACCTCAGGGCGGGCCGTGTTATTCGCGGGGATCATTGTCTGCATCGCACTGCTCGGGATGTTCGCCCTCGGCGTGTCATTTCTCTACGGCTTGGCCCTGGCCGCCTCCCTGGGCGTCGCCCTGACCATGATCGCCGCGCTCACCCTTCTGCCCGCCCTACTCGGATTCATCGGTCCTCGCGTCCTGTCACGAAAACAGAAACGCGACCTGGCCGCCAACGGGCCCCGCATCATCGGCACAGGCTCCAAGGGATTCTGGGCCCGCTGGGCCAACCTGGTGCAGCGGCGCCCGGCAATACCGGCGGTCATTGCCCTGGCGGTGATTGTCTCGGTGGCGCTTCCGTTCTTTTCCCTTCGCTTGGGCTCGTCCGATCAGGGCAACGACGCCAAGGGCACCACCACCCGCACGGCCTACGACACGCTGGCCCGCGGTTTTGGACCCGGGTTCAACGGTCCCCTCCAGTTGGTCGCCCTAGTCCAAGGCTCAGCCGACAAGACCGCCCTGAGCAGGGTGGTCAGCGCTGTCAGCCATGAACAAGGCGTAGCCAGCGTCGCTCCGCTGGTGGAGATCCCGGCCGCCGGCGGCAAGGAGGTGGCGTTGCTCAACGTCTATCCCACGACGTCGCCCCAAGCGGCACAGACCACCACGCTCATTTCGCGCCTGCGCAACCAAGTACTCCCCACCGCACTGAGCGGCTCGCCACTCGTCGTCTACGTGGGTGGCTCGACGGCCATCTTCGTCGACTTCGCCCACGTGCTGACGTCCAAGCTCCCGGTGTTCATCGGCCTGGTGGTCATCTTGGCCTTCCTGCTGCTGGCCATGGTGTTTCGCAGCTTCGTCATCCCGATAACGGCAGCTTGCATGAACCTCCTGTCGGCCGGGGCGGCATTCGGGATACTGGTGGCCGTCTTCCAGTGGGGGTGGCTGGGGGCGATCTTCGGCGTGAACCGGGCTGGCCCTATTCAGGCCTTTCTCCCTGTCATGCTCTTTGCTATTCTTTTCGGCCTTTCTATGGACTACCAGGTGTTTCTGGTCAGCAGAATCCAGGAGGAATACCTGCGCTGCGGAGACAATCGGACCGCCGTGCGAAATGGGCTGGCGTCCACCGGCAAGACCATCAGCGCAGCGGCGCTCATCATGATCCTGGTTTTCGGCTCGTTCATCCTGGGCGGCCAGCTGGTCATCAAGCAGTTCGGCCTGGGGCTGGCCGGCGGAATCCTCATCGACGCCCTGGTCATCCGAATGGCCATCGTCCCTTCCCTGATGTTCTTCTTGGGCAGGAGCAACTGGTGGTTCCCCCAACGGTTGGATCGGATATTGCCCCACATCGGCGTAGAAGCGCCGCAGGCCACTCCGGCAGGCGACCCGGAGGGTCCACACGACCTGATCAAGGTCTGATAGCGAGGTGCTGATGCCGATGTGGCGGCCTGTGCACTAACCTGATCGGGCGCCGACAACCGTCGGCAGAAGCTACGAGACGGTCATCCGCTGTGGGGCGAGTCGCCCGATCAGGGCTGACGCCAGGAGCGGCATGGCACGAAATGGGAAGCTACAAAAAAAGCGGAAGCCGGCTGAGGTAAAGGGTGGCCGGGTCCGGCGCGGGCGGCCGAAGGTCTGCATCTTCTGCGCCGAGCACATCGAGTGGGTGGACTACAAGGACACCAACGTGCTGCGCCGCTTCATCAACGACCGGGGTCGCATCAAGGCCCGTGGTGCCACGGGAACTTGCTCCCAGCACCAACGCGATGTCGCCGTCGCCATCAAGACCGCCCGGGAAGTGATGTTGCTGCCTTACGTCGTGCGCACCCTGGCTGCCGATAAGGGTGACCGCCGCGGCGGACCCCGCCGTGGCCGACCCTCAGATCCGGCGGCAGCAGCCACCGGTGGTGACGATGCAGCCGGTGTCGACGATATCGACGCGGACCTCGATCCCGCCGATGTGCTCGACGACGCGGCGAACCTCGTCAGCTGAACCGCTGGGCCACAGCCGAACCGCTGGGCCGACGGGATTTTGTGGGGCGCCGGACGCTTGCCAGAGTGTCCGGCGCCTAAACGCGTGGTCAGGCGGAAGGTTCGGGCGTCAGCAGATTTCGCAGCCGCTCGATGGCCACGAGACGTCGCGCCCGATCTTCCGCTGAACTGCCTTCGTCCGCGCTGACCTGCTCGGCCAGCCGATCGAGACGGGAAGACTCCTGCTCCCGGACCGCCTCTTGCTCACCCTCGGGCAACCGCCGCACCGCCCGTTGGAACGCTCGCTGGGCGTCCACCGGACGCTTGAGCTCTAAATCCCTGCTGATGCGCGCGAAGGCACGGCCGGAGCGGCGCAGTCGTAGCACTTCACCATCGAGTCTCTCGTCGAGCGTCTCGGACTGGTCCGTCATGGTCCTACCTCCCCCGAGCCCCAGGGGCCCGAACGGCGCACCGGCGGTCACCGACGGGCCCTACCATCATACCGGGCACTCGGCGCATTCCGGCAGGTAGGGCACGATATTCGCCAACGGGGCACGGCGTCCGCCGACCCGACAGTATCGGTCAGGTTGCTACGCCGAAGATGAGCGTGCGCAGCTCTTCGAGGAGTTCGCTCACCCCGTCTGCGTCCACCTGCAGCTGCCGCTGGTGCGGTCGGACCCCATCGCGGATCACTCCCGCTTCGCGCAGCAGCCGCACATGGTTGCTGATGGTGGGCTGGGCCATCTGCAGGTCACGAGCCAGCTCACCGACCGCCCGGGGCCGCACGGCCAACTGCTCCACCACCGCCAGACGGGTGGGGTCGGCCAGCGCCTTCAGCCGCCGCGCCGCGGCCCGGGTGGCATCGGAGGGCAACGACACCTCGCCTGTCCCGCAGCCGATCAGCACCAGATCACCGAACGACAGCAGGAAACTCTTTCGGGCCAGCCACGACGGGATGAGCACGACCTCGCCCCCCGCGGCCAATGTCCGTTGCCCCAGGTCGGGGACCAGGGTCCCCCAGTTACAAGCAGGGTCGCGCACCAGGTCGGGCCACCCGTTGGACCGGGCAGCGACCGGGCTTTGGGCCCGCACTGCAAGCTCCACCGCGACACGTCCTTCCGCCTCCCACTGGGAGGCAAAGGCCGTCGCCACCTCCTCCATCAACGTCAACCAGGCGATTGCTGTTTCGGGGTCCTGCTGCAAACGCCGGAGCCGCTGGCGCATGATCTCGGCGATCGGCGGCTCCTCTGAGTCAAACGTCTCGGATCCGACACCGGTGGCCACCACGGAACGCAGGCCATCGAGAATGGGCTGGGGCTCAACTCCCCACAAGCAGCCGGCACGCTTGGCCAGCACCACGAGCTCGATGAACTCGCGCCCGTCGTCGTCCCAGAAGGACTGAATCCGCTCGACGAGACCGGGTGCCCCGGCATAGAGCGCGCGCCGCGCCGGGAAGTCGTCTTCCGGTGGCCGCACGAGCAGGGCCCAGAACCACTCCACCACCAACGACGGCCGGACAGTCCACGACGGCACAACCGCCCTTCTAGCACCTCCGGTAACCCACTCAGCCATAGTTAGATAACTATATCCGAAAATACAAGTGACGGGTGGGCTCGGGGTCGCTACCCTGGGGATTGACGAAAGGAGGATGTGATGAACCCTTGGTTATCGCAAGCTGTAGCCGACGCCCACCGGGACGAGTTGCTTCGTGCCGCCCAGCGCCGCCAGCCCAAGGTCACCATCAAGCGGTCACACAAACACGCCTCCGGCACCCCGTGGGATGCCCGGCTGGGATGGATGCTGATCCGAATCGGTGCCCACCTGGTGGCGCAGCGCGCCCAACTGCCACAAGTCTGACCCGACCGTCCCCGGTCTGCGTCGGATTTGTGGCGAGGGGGGCCGCCGTCCGAGCATGAGGGGATGACCGTTGCCGAAACCCTGCTGGACTTCGTAGGCGCCGGCGGTATCCGCTTGGCCGCCGATGCGGCCGGCGATCCTGCAGACCCGCCGGTCCTGTTCCTCCACGGGGGCGGCCAGACCCGCCACTCCTGGCGGGGGACTGCCCGCATCGTGGCCGAACGGGGTTGGCGGGCCTACACCGTGGATCTCCGGGGCCACGGAGAAAGCGAATGGTCGGCCGCCGGCGACTACGGCATCGACTCGTTCGCCGGCGACGTCGAAGCCGTCGTCCGCCACCTGCAGCGCCCGGTGGCTGTAGTCGGCGCCTCTCTCGGTGGCCTGGCATCGCTGGTCGCTCTGGGTGAGCACCCTGATCTGCAGGCATCGTCGCTGGTACTGGTGGACGTCGCTCCCCATATCGAACCATCGGGAGCGGCTCGTATCGGCGCGTTCATGCAAACCAACATGGAGCATGGCTTTGCCTCATTGGACGAGGTGGCCGACGCCATCGCGGCCTACAACCCTCACCGCCCCCGCCCCGCTGACCTCTCCGGGTTGCGCAAGAACGTCCGTCAACGCAGCGACGGACGCTGGGTGTGGCACTGGGATCCCCGTTTCCAAACCGGCCCCCGCGAACACCACCTCGACGGTCACATGTCCCTGGCCCACCCCGACCGTCTCGACGCAGCCGCCCGGGCCCTCGACCTCCCGATCCTGCTGGTGCGGGGCAAGGTCAGCGACCTGCTCAGCGAGGAGGGCGCTCAGCAATTTCTCGCCATCGTGCCGTCCGCGGAGTACGTCAACGTCGAGGGGGCCGGTCACATGGTTGCCGGGGACCGCAACGACTACTTCAATAAGGCCATCCTCGACTTCCTGGACCGGCACCGACCCGCCTGACCAACTAGCTTATTTTCGGTAAACAGCTCGTCAAGGTACGGCAGGGAGGGAGAGCGATGAGCGACAACATCGAGGCGGTGACCACCGCCGGCACCGTTCGCGGCGCCAAGGCCCAAGCGGGAAGGTCTGGGAAAAGCGTCAAGGTGTTCCGCGGGGTGCCCTATGCCGGGGCCCCCGTCGGCGCCCTGCGGTTCAAGGCTCCGCACCCTGTTGAGCCGTGGTCGGGAATCCGGGAGGCCACCGAAGCGGCCCCCTCGCCGATGCAGTCGACCAACAACCCCTTCAGCGGCGTCATCCCCGGCAACCTGGTCGGAGCCGTGTCCGAGGACTGCCTCACCGTCGACATCTGGAGCGCCGGGAGCCCCGGCCAAAACCTCCCGGTCCTCGTATGGGTCTACGGCGGCGCGTTTTTGACCGGCGGGAGCACCCTGGTGACCTACGACGGTTCCACATTGGCGGGCGACCATGACGTGGTGGTGGTGTCGGTCAACTACCGACTGGGAGCGATGGGCTTCCTGTGGCTCGATGACGAGCGCGCTGAAGCCAACTGCGGCCTGCGCGATCAACTGGCCGCTCTGGGGTGGATCCGAGACAATATCGCCGCTTTCGGCGGCGATCCCTCGAACGTCACCGTGTTCGGCGAATCGGCTGGAGCCGGCTCTCTGGTGCACCTGATCACCGCTCCGGGGGCGACCGACGTCATGCGGCGCTGCATCCTGCAGAGTCCCGGGGTGGATCACACCTTGCGGCCGGACGACGCGGCCAAAGTAACCGATATCTTCCTCAGCCACCTGGGCGTGGGACGCGGAGAGCTGGAGCGGCTGTGGGATCTGCCAGCCGAGGCCATCGTCGATGCCCAGGAAAAAGCGTTGCTGGAGACGCTGCTCACGGTCAGCTCGATGCCGTTTCACCCTGTGGTCGATGGCCGGTTCCTCAGCGCCACGCCGTCAGTAGCTTTCGCCAACGGCGCAGCCGCCGACATCGATCTCCTGGTCAGCTGGACTGCGGACGAGATGCGGCTCTACCCCAACCCGGCAGCCGACGAGGCCGGCATCGAAGGGATCACCCGATGGGTGCAGCACTACCTGACCGGCCGCGCCACCACTGACCCCGGCCGCGAACGGGCCCGACAGCTGGTCGCCTTCTATGAAGACCTCTTGGCGGACTGCGGCCGCTCTACCCCTGCGGACATTTACGCAGCGATCCAGACCGATGGAGTGATGCGACTCCCCGCTCGGCGCATTGCCGACGCGCACGCGGCGAACGGGAAGGGGGCCACCTACGTCGCCCAGTTCTCGTGGGGCGCCCACGTCGAAGGCGAAGCCTGGGAGCGGGGCGCCTTCCACGCCATCGACCTTCCGTTCAGCTTCGGCACCTTGGATCGGGCCGGTTGGGCCGAGTTCCTGGGGGCGGGCCCCGAGGCGGAGCAACTGGCACAGTGGCACATGGCAGCCTGGTCGAGCTTCGCCCGCAGCGGCGATCCCGGCGCCCCGTTCGCCACGGGTACGAGTGGAGCGCCCGGACCCTGGCCCCGCTACGACGACCAGCGCCGGGCGACCATGATTCTCGACGCCACGTGCCGGGTCAGCGACGACCCCCTGGGCGCTATCGCCGACGCCTGGGACGGTCTGTGGTCACCTGAGAGCCGGGCCCCTTCGATGGGTGTCGAGTGACGCCCGGAAAAGGCCTGGTGCGCTAGCTACCGGAAAGGATCTCGTGGATGAGCGGCGCGAAATGTTCGAGGGGCTCGCTGCGGTAGTCCGCGTCAAACGCCACCTGGTCGTACTTCGCGCAGAACTCAGCCGTGTACTCGAACCACGGTGAATCACGGAAGGCCTCCCGCGCCTCGCGATCCCCGCCGAGATGGTGCCAGAAGTAGTAGCCCTGGAATACGCCGTGCTGCTCCACCATCCAGTGGTTGGCTTCCGACACAAAAGGCTTGAGGATCGCAGCGGCGATCGCCGGATGGTTGTACGGGGCGAGGGCGTCGCCCATGTCGTGGAGCAGGGCGCACAAGACATATTCGTTGTCGCGACCATCGCGCTCGGCTCTGGTCGCCGTCTGCAACGAGTGCTCCAGGCGGTCGACGGGGAAGCCGCCGTAGTCATTACGGAGAAAGCCCAACTGCTGAATGACCCTCCCCGGGACCAGACTCTGGGCGTAGGGGAAGTGCGACGCGATGATCGCCCAATCCTCCTGCGTAGACTCCTCGAAGGTGCTGAACGAGGCGCGCGTTGTGCTCATACTCATAGTCCCAATGTTAGGCCCGGCTCAGGCCTCTCCGAGCTCCGCTTTGAGGACCCGGCGCAACAGTTTGCCGGTCTCGTTGTAGGGGAGTTCGCTCCGGAAGGCCACCAGCTCGGGCGTCCTTGACGAGCGCAGGCGGTCCCGCACCCACGCCTGCAACTCGGCTTCGCTCACCTCGCTGCCGTCCACGGTCACCACGGCGGCGGCTACCTTTTCTCCCCATTCGGTGTCAGGGAGACCGACGACGGCCACGTCGGCCACCGCCGGGTGAGTGATGAGGACCTCTTCGATCTCGCCCGGCGACAGGTTTTCACCACCGCGCACGATGACGTCGTCGAGGCGTCCCTCGATGAACAGGAAACCTCCCTCGTCGAGGTACCCGCCGTCATGGGTGGGGAACCACCCGTCGATCAGTGAACTGGTGCGGCCCAGGTACTCGCCGGCTACCTGCTCACCTCGCACATGGATCTCCCCGTGCTCGCCGGGGGAACAGACAACCCCATCGGCATCGCGGATCTCCACTTCGAGACTGGGCAGGGGGCGACCGACCGATCCCAGTCGACGGCGGACCGCGGGATCGGTGCTGCTGATCGCCTCACGATGATCGTCGGGACCGAGGACCGCGATGGTGGAACTGGTCTCGGTCAACCCGTAGGCGTTGACGAAGTTGACTCCGGGTAGCAGCTCAAGGGCGCGCTCGATGACGGCCACCGGCATCCGGCCGCCGCCGTAGGACAGGTGGCGCAATGCCGGAAGGCCCATGCCGTCGGCGGCCACCATGTCGAGGATGCGACCGAGCATGGTGGGGACCACCATGGCGTGGGTGACCTCTTCGCGGCGAGCCAGCTCCACCCAGTTCTCCGGGGAGAACGCTTCCAGCTGCACCACCCGCCGGCCCGTGTACACCGAGCTCAGCACCGCGGAGATGCCGGCCACGTGGTAAGGAGGGACGCTGACGAGTGCACACTCGTCCTCACCCGCACCCAGGAACTCGACGGTGGTGATGATGTACGACACCAGGTGGCGGTGACGAAGGACGGCGGCCTTGGGTTCACCGGTGGTGCCACTGGTGAACAACAGGACCGCGATGTCTTCGGGATCGCCCGACCACACCGGCGCTTCGTCCTCAGATGCGTCCGCCACTGCGGCCAGGAACTGCTTGCGGGGGACCAGTTCGAGGCCCTCGATGTGTCCTACCCGGACCACGACGGGCTCCTCCACCACGGCCACCGCAGGTGCGGTTCGTTGCAGGATGACCCGAAGCTGTTCGTCCGCCAAACGGTAGTTCACGGGGACGAAAGGGCGCCCGGAGACCGCCGCGCCGAACAGCAGCAAGGGGACGGCCTCGGAGTTGGTATCGACCAACGCCACCCGCTCGGAGTCGCTCTTTCCGATCCATGACGCAGTGCGGCGCGCGCCGGCAGCCAGCTCGGCATAGGTCATCCCGCCGACCCGGGGACCGAAAGCAACACGGTCTCCAGCCCCCTCAGCAGCCATCTCCAACAACATCGCCACGTTCACCTACGCATCCTCCCATGCCGCAACCGAACGCGGCAACGCCGAGGGCACCGTTGGCAGCGACGGCCCGGTCACGGAACGGCCACGTCTATCAGGGCTCCTGCCTCACGGAGCGACTCGATCTCCTCGAAGCTCAGCCCCACTTCCCGGAGCACCTCGGTGTTGTGCTGGCCGACGAGGGGGGCGGGCCGGGAGGCGTCACTGGGAGCGTGATGGAAGCGAACCGGAGGAGGAATGGTCTTGTACGAGCCGCCCACAGGATGCTGGGCCTCGGGGAGACCGTCCACCAGATCCTCGAGGTTGGCCACCTCGGTAACCGGGATGCCGTGTCGGCGACAGAACTCCAGCCAGTAAGCAGTGGTTTGAGGGCGTACGAGGTCGGCGACCCACTCGTAGAGGAGGTTGGCGTTGGCGATGCGGGCCTGGGGGGTGGAGTAGCGGACCTCGCCCACCAAATCCGGGCGCCCGCCTCCCCGAAAGAGAGCGTCGTAGTGCTTCTGGGAGTAGGGCAGAACGTGGATCCATCCGTCAGCGGTGACCTGAGGCCGACGGTTGGGCACCAGTATCCGGGCATAGCCCGCCGGGCCCAACGGCGGGCGAGGGATGGCATCCCCACCGTGTTCGACGAGGGTGAACGCCACCATGGTGGGTTCCATGGGAACCTCGACCCATTCCCCTTCGCCGGTGACCGCCCGGCGGTAGAGGGCAGCCAGGACCGAATAGGCGATGGTGAGCCCGCAAACCTTGTCGGCCATGATGGTCGGGGAGATCTGGGCTCTTCCGGTCTGGCGGCGAGCGGCGTCGGCCAGCCCGCTGGCCGACTGCATGATGTCGTCGTACGCAGGGTCGTCGGCCCTGGGCGAATCGAGCGGGTAGCCCTGCGCTTGGCAGTACACGATGTCAGGACGTACCGCCGAGACATCCTGGTAGGTGAGCCCGGCGCGGGCCAGCGCCCCCGGCCGCAGGTTCGTCACCACCACATCGCACGTTGCCGCGATGCGCATCACGGCTCCCCGCCCCGCCTCTGACTTGAAATCGAGGGCCACGCTGCGCTTGTTGCGTAACAGATTCAGGGCGGTCCCCGACAGGTGCGGATGGGGTCCCACGCCCATCAGACGGTTGATGTCGAGGACAGCCCCTTCGACCAGGATCACTTCGGCCCCCAGGTCCCCGAGGATTTGGGTGGCCAGGGGTGCCATGATCACCGAGCTGAGATCCAGCACGCGAATCCCCGCCAACGGTCCGCTACGGGCCGGTGGGGCGGATGTCGTCGGGGCCATTCACCCATCATGGCCACGGCGGCCACCGCCGCACCACCCTATGCTCTGGGCGGATGAGCGATGTCGTCTGGGATCCCAGCGGTACGGCCCGCCAAGCGCTGACCACCGCTGTGGCAGAGCAGGGGGTGGCTGCGCTCTCCAGCCCCAATCGCTTGGAGAACCTGCTTAAGGACCTGCTTCCCGACATGCCCCGCGAAGCCTCCCTACTGGTGGCAGCCGCGCAGGTCAACATGGCCGCGATGTTGAAGGACCGCATCGACTCGGGAGTCGATGCGGGTACCGCTATCCGTCTCGGGGCTGCCACTTTGGGCCAAGGTCGTCCGTTCGACCCCTCGGCCTGTCAATGGGTGGCCCGGGAGTTCGCCCTGGCCATGGGGTTGGAGGTGGGGCAGGACGCAGAAGTGGGGTGGCCCACCGGTCCGACCCCCAGTCCCTCCCCACCGACCGCCGTCCCCACCCCGGCTCCAACTCTTGATCCGTGGGTAAATACGACACCCGTGCTCGGCGCCGCCCCCCATCCCCGGGAAGATGCGCCCACACCGATCACTGCGCCAGCCGCGCCGGTCCTCGCCTGGCCGTCGGTCCCGTCCCAACCGTCCGGCCCGTCCCAGCCGTTCGGCCCGCCGCAGCCGTCGGGCCCTTGGGCTCCGGGTCCCCCCGGGCCGTCTGGTCCCCCGGGCGCGCCCCCTCCCCGGTCGCGGCGCGTCCTTATCATCGCCACCATCGTGGTACTGGCCCTCATCGTGGTCATCGGCGGGGGCGCAGCGGCGCTGGAACTCAACCAGCACGGCACGTCGAGCACGACAACCTCGACCGGCACGGCCACCACCACGACGATCGGCCCTGGTACTTCCACCACGGGGACCGTGCCCCCCACCACTCCTACGAGCCTCACCACCGACACCACCGCTCCAGCCATCCCCCCGGGCCTCACCACCATCGCGGGCTACCTGGCCCAAAGCGCCGCAGCCCGTGCCGAGGTGAGTCACGCCACCGAAGGGGTACAGAACTGCACTGAGGACCCCACCGCGGCGCTGACGCCCATAAGGGCGGGCCTGGCCATTCGCCAAGGAATCGCCGGCAACCTAAAGAACATCGATTTGAGCGGCGTTTCGGGCGGAACCCAGCTGCTGGCCAACCTTCGCGCCGCGATCAACGACTCGGTGAACGCCGATCAGGCGTTCGTGGCCTGGGTGATGGACGTCGAGGCGGCGAACGCCCAAGGAGGGCAGGGCCAGCCCTCGGCGTGCAGCCAGTACCAGAGCGACTCCAACTGGCAGGCGGCCAACGTCGCTTCTACCGCAGCCACCAATGACAAGACACAGTTCGTGAGCGAATGGAATCCCTTGGCCGCCACTTACGGGTTGAAGCAGTACCCGGCGGACGGCTTCTGACGCTTAGCTGAATCCTCGACGGCAACGGTTGCGAAGTTCGCCAACCCCTTCGATCCGGGTGACGACCTCATCGCCGTCCTCCAGCCAGCGAGGCGGCGTACGACCGGCTCCGACTCCCGCCGGGGTACCCGTGGCAATGACGTCGCCGGGGCGCAGGGTCAGGATGGTCGAGCAGTAACGCACGATGGCCACCGGATCAAAAAGCAGGTCAGCGGTATCCGCCTGTTGCATCAACTGACCGGAGACCTCGCACGAGAGCGGAAAATGGCCAGCCGCCACGGCCGGTTCGTCGGTAGTGACCAGCCACGGGCCAAGCGGTGAAGTGCCCTCGAAGGTCTTGCCCTGCAGGAACTGCGAAGTCCGCCACTGCCAGTCGCGGGCAGAGACATCGTTGAACACGCTGTAACCGGCGATCCCAGCCACCGCTTGATCCGCGGTGGCCCGCCGCAATGGTGCGCCGACGATCAACGCCAGTTCCGCTTCCCAGTCCATGGAAGTGGACTCGGGGGGCAGAACGATATCGTCACCTGCCCCGATCAGCGCCGGCGGATACTTGGCGAACAGGGTGGGATAGTCCGGAAAACCGTGCCCCATCTCGGCGATGTGAGCCCGATAGTTGAGTCCTACACAGATCACCTTCTCGGGCCGGGGCACCAGCGGCGCGAAATCGAGGCCGCGTAACGGATGCGACGGTCCGTCAGCCGCCGCGGCCCGCGCCTGCCATTGGTCGTCACCAAGCAACTCGCCCACGTCGACGGCGTCGATCTCGAGCGCGACCTCACCGTCGCGGCGCACAGCCACAGTGCGGCCGGCGGTGCGGATAGTGGCCAACTGCATGGCATCTCCTCCGAATCCGGGACGTCAGCTCCCGCCGTGGGGCGGGACCCCGTAGCATCACCGGCGTGTCGGCGCGCGAGCAACTCGGGCGCCACACCGCCTTCAGGGCCTCAACCTCGGGAGGGCCCCCACTCCCCCTGAGCAAGCGGCGCAAGCGCCTCGCCCTTCTAGTGGCATCCGTGTCCATCATGATGCTTGGAATCGACGGAACGGTGCTCAATGTCGCCTTGCCGACGCTCGAGCGGGAACTGCATCCGTCCAGCAGCGGATTGCAGTGGATCGCCGACAGCTACGTGTTGGCCAATGCGGTACTCCTCCTGTTCGGAGGTGCCCTAGGCGACCGTTTCGGGCGACGCAACGTGCTGGTGGGCGGCCTGGCCGTCTTCGGCTCCGCCTCGCTCGGCGCCTCCCTCGTCGATACCGCGGACGGACTGATCGCCGCCCGCGTGGTGCTGGGTTTGGGCGCGGCCATCCTCATGCCAGCAACCCTGTCCAGCCTGACCTCTGTGTTCTCGGAGCCACGGGAGCGGGCGACCGCCATCGGGATATGGGCCGGGGTAGTGGGGATCGGCTCGGCCATCGGTCCACTGCTGGGCGGGTTCCTCCTCACCAACTTCTGGTGGGGATCGGTGTTCCTGATCAATGTGCCCGTCGCCGTCATCGCCATCGTGGCCGCCCTGTGGGTCATGCCCGACAGCCGTGCCCCGGTACCCCCCAGCTTGGACCCGGTGGCCGTGCTGCTGTCCGCTCTAGGCCTGTCGTTCATCGTGTGGGCCATCATCGAAGCACCAATCAGCGGATGGGGGGCGGGCAAGGTCCTGGGCGCCCTGGTCGCCGGCGCCGTGTGCCTGGTGGCCTTTGTCACCTGGGAACAGCACCGGGCCAATCCCATCATCGACCTATCGCTGTTCCGCATCCCCGTGTTCTCCACCGCCAGCGGGGCGGTAGCGGTGATGTTCTTCGGGATGATGGGCCTCAGCTTCCTGCTGTCGCAGTACCTGCAGTTCGTGGACGGGGACTCTGCCATGCAGGTCGGCATCCGCTTCATTCCATCAGCGGCCGGCATGCTCATCGTTAGTCCCCTCTCGTCGCGAGTGGTGGCCCGCATCGGGTTGCGGGCCTCGATCACCACCGGTATGGCGCTGGCCGCTGCGGGCTCCGCCATGCTGATCGGGGTGACCCGGACCTCGGGTTATCCCCTCGTCGGTCTCTCATTCACCCTGAGCGCTGTCGGGATGAGCTTGTCTATGGCGCCTGCCTCCAACGCCATCATGGGATCGCTTCCCCCCGATCGCCTAGGAGGAGGAGCCGGACTGCGTTCCACGGTGCAACTGGTGGGCGGTTCCTTCGGCGTAGCTGTTTTGGGCACGCTGGCCTCGAGCCGGTATCGATCGACTATGGCTGCAGCCCTGCATGGGCCGCTCCGAGGATTGCCGGCGTCGGCCGACGCCGCGGCACGCGACCAGATCGGTGCTGCGATCGAGGCGTCCAATAGTTTGCACGAGCCGCTGGCCACCAGCCTGCGTCAGGCCGCGGCGAGTGGGTACGTCGCCGGCATCCATCTGGCTGCGATCGTCGGGGCTATTGTCGGGGTGGCGGGGGCAGTGGCCGCCTCGCGGGTGATCCCTCGGGGCACTCACGGCACGCCGTCCTCCCCGGTGACACCGTTAAGCGAACAAGGCGAGTGATAGCGACGCATATGATGTGGCGATCAAAGGCTATCCGTTGTGCCAAGGATCACTTCGGGCCCCATTCCGGAAGCAGATGCTCCCCATCTCTTCTGATTTCGTGTAGGTGGAGAAAGGCCCTAATCAGGCGGTATGAACCTTTCCCGTGTCACTCTCTGTAGTAGAGTGGTTGCAAGTAAGCACTTTTCGCGGTACTTTCCTTGACACACGGTGGTACAGCACACAAGCTTGGCAAGGCGCAAGATTTGGTCTCCGTTAAGTGTTGTGGGGCGAGGCGTAGCGGTACCTTCGTGTCTCCGAAGCCCAATTTCACAGCAGCCTTGACCCGTCAGCAACGTCTTGTTTGGCAAACGAGGAAGAAGAAGTTATGACTACAGTTCGGGCCAGTGGCAGGACTCGATGGCCAGGGTCCGCCAGGGCGGTTTCGGCCCCGCCCGACATGGTCACGGCTTCAGATATCGGCACGTCGGCATCTGAAGTCGGTACGGCAGCGTCAACTGAGAGCAACCGGGCCAAGCACGAGCCCGTGTGGGCCACCCTGTGCTCGCCTGCGCTAATTGCTGCGGGAGATCTGATCGCCCTCCTATTGGCCATGAGCGTCACCAATATGGTGGCTCCTTCCCTGGCATGGCTTGGCCTCAGTCTCCTGTTGTTCGTAATCGCTGGGAGCTACCGGCCTCGGCTCGGCAGGAGCCTCCGCCAAGAAGCAGCCATTATCTGCGCCCTTCCCATGCTGGCGACTGTCGCCGTTACGTTGGTGGTGCCCCGGTTCAGCCATACCCTGCGCACGGAACTACCCCTCGGCATCGGGTTGCTGATTCTTTGGCGGAGCATCACCTACCTCGCGCAACGGTGGGCCCGGTCACACCGGCCGACTCCCACCCTCATCATCGGTTCGGGGATCCTCGGCTGCAAGATCGCCGAAGCCATCCAGAATCATCCCGGTTACGGCCTGCGGGGCCTTGGACTCGTCGACGGATTCGGATCCGATGAGTTGGGCTTGCCTCTGCCCGTCTTGGGAACGATTCGTGATCTGCCCAAGTTGGTGGAACACTACGCGATCCGTTGCGTCATCGTGGCCTTTGGCGCGGATCGAGAGACCAACATGGTCGAGATCCTCCGAGCATGCAACAGTGCTCGCCTGGAGGTCTATGTGGTGCCACGTCTGTTCGAACTGGGCATCGCCAGCAGCACCTTCGATAACGATGAAGTCTGGGGATTTCCACTACAGCGGGCAAAGCGTGCCGCCATGCGCACCCCTTCGTGGCGGACCAAGCGCGTCGTCGATGTCGCAATCTCGAGCGCGTCGTTGGTCCTCCTGGCCCCAGTTTTCGGACTCGCAGCGCTTGGTGTGCGTCTGACCAGCCCGGGTCCCATCTTCTTCAAGCAAGAGCGGGTCGGTCAGAAGGGTCGCGTCGTCAACGTTCTGAAGTTCCGCACCATGCCACATGCGCCCAACTCGGACACCACGTGGACCGTCGCTGAGCAAACGCTCACGAGGACCGGTCGGCTCCTCCGCAAAGCAAGCATTGATGAGTTACCCCAGTTGATCAATGTATTGCGGGGGGACATGTCCCTGGTCGGACCACGTCCCGAGCGTCCGCATTTCGTCCGACGCTTCAGCGACGAGGTCACCCGATATGGGGACCGCCATCGGGTTCCCGTCGGTCTGACCGGGTGGGCGCAGGTCCACGGGCTCAGGGGCGACACCTCTATCGAGGACCGAGCCCGTTTCGACAACTATTACATCGAAAACTGGTCAGTCTGGCTGGATCTGGTGATCATGGCCCGCACGCTGAGCCATATCGTGCAGACCATAGGGGCAAAGCCCACCAAGATCGCATCTGGCGAAGTCCTGCCACATCCTTCGCTCGGTGATGTTGGGCGACCGTCAAATGGCGCAGCGCCCAATCCCACACCTGCGAACGGGTAAGGGCGTTACCAAACGCGGTGAACGAAGGGGCAATCGGTCTCTCAGCGCCGACGGGGACCGATGGCGTTTTCATACACCCGACGCAGTGCTTGCACCCAGACATCGACGCCAAAGTGCTTGAGCGCATGGGCCCGGGCAGCCTCGCCCATTTCCCGGAGTCTCACCTCGTCACTCAACAAGCCTTGAATCGCCGCGGATAAGCCCTCAACGTCACGTGGTTCGACCAAAATCCCGGTCACCCCGTCCACCAGGACCTCCGGCACGCCCCCGACGTTTGAGGCCACCGCCGCTCGGCCACTAGCTGCCGCCTCGATCAGCGCCGTGGGAAGCGCCTCGGTCTCTGTGGGCAGGACCACCAAATCAGCGGCGCGCAGCAATCGAGGCATGTCCTCTCGAAATCCAGCGAACACCACTGCATCCCCTAGGCCCAGGGTCGCCGCAAGAGCGCGCAGGCTCGCCTCCTCTGATCCACTGCCGGCAAAGACAAGCCGGGCCGCCGGTTCGGCGGCCAGCACCCCCGGCCAGGCCCGCAGCAACGTGTCATGGCCCTTCATGGGACGCAGAGCCGCCGGCACCACAACCACACGCTCCGCGGCGTCGATGCCGAACTCAGGGGGAAAGGTCGCCGGATCAGGCGAAAAGGCATCAAGGTCTATGCCGTTGGGCACGACCGACGTCGATCGGCGAGCTCCGCGATACCGACGCGCAAACTCGTCGCGGGACGCCTTCGATACAAATATGGTCTGCTTGCTAAAACTCGACACCGCCACCGCGAGCCGCTCTCTGAGGTCGTCGCGCCACGGCAACTCTTGAGGGACGTGATGGAAGGTGCACACAGTCGGACGCCCAACCAAGGCCGCGGCCGGAGTGGCCAGGGTCGCCGCGTACTCAAGATGTGCGTGGACCAAATCACAACCCGAGGCGCGAATCGCTTTGGCCAACCTGGGGATGGCCCGGGCCGAGAGAAGGCGCGGGATACCCAGGAACTGAGGCTCGATACCGACGCTGCGCAAGGCTGGCAACATCTCGTCGCGACTGTCGGCGGCGCTGCTGATCGAGGCGACCTGGAGTTCGATCCCGCCCGCCTTCGCACCTCGGGCGAAAGTCACCAGCACGCGCTCGGCTCCGCCCAACCCAAGTGAGTCGATAACCACCAGCACTCGAAGGGGTCGGCCGGTCGCATGCACGACACTGAACGATATCGGCACGGTCGGCCCCCCACGGACATGCCGGAGCTTGAACGCGGGGCGTGAGCCCCCGCTGCCACCTCGATCCGCCTTTGAGCGTCCCTGAAACCACTATAAGTAGTATTTAGAGCCAGATATGCCCAAAGAAATCACTTGTCCATGCGAGGGCTACCACGTAAAGTGAGATTACTATTGAGCTATGGCGCGATGGCGTCTGGGGCTTTAGAGATGCATCGCTAGCTCATTTTCGCTTCGAGGAGGGTCCTTCCCGTGTCGCAACTTGCACCGCTACACCCGTCGGTCAAGCGACTGGGGCGAAAGGTCGTAGCCGTCGCTGCTGCGGTCGCGCTGATGAGCAGCGGCGCCATCCTCACGTTGAGCCCCAGCGCGGTCGCCGCTACGGCGCCGGGCACGATCCTGCCGTTCGCGGACTCCACCGGCAACGGTGGATTTGCGGGCGATGGCGGACCTGCGTTGAGCGCTCTTCTGAATGCCCCGCAGGGCCTGATCTTCGATACATCAGGCAATGCGATTATCGCTGACACCAACAACAGCCGAATCCGAGTCGTGGCCGCCAGCACCGGGTCGTTTTACGGGGTGAGTATGACGGCCGGTGACATCTACACGATCGCTGGTAATGGAACCGCTGGTTATAGCGGCAACGGAGGTCCCGCTCTCTCCGCTGAGTTCAGGTATCCCCAGGGAGTCGCTATCGACGCGGCGGGCAACCTCGTGATCGCCGACACGAACAACAACGCGGTGCGGATCTTTGCCACCACCACGGGGACTTTTTACGGCCAAGCCATGACGGCCGGAGACCTCTATACGGTAGCTGGCACTACTGCTTCATCGTTCTCCGGCGACGGCGGTCCCGCACTGAACGCGACCTTCTCCGACCTCCAATCAGCGATTCCCGATTCGGCGGGCAACCTTCTAATCGCCGATGCCAACAACGACCGGATCCGAGTCATCGCCGAGGCGACGAGCACCTTCTACGGCGTGAAGATGACCGATGGTGACGTCTACACGATCGCTGGAAATGGCGGCTCTTCCTTCTCGAGTAGTGGCGTCGCCGCGACGGCCAGCGGGATCGGCAATCCAAACATGGTCGAGCAGGATGCCGCAGGAAATCTAGTTCTCAATGGGTACCTCGACCAGCGGATGCTCGTCGTAGCGGAGACTACGGGGACCTTCTACAACGTGTCCATGAAAGCTGGCGATATCTACTCGATCGCTGGCAACGGACAAGTCGGTTCCGTGAATGGCGCAGCCGCCTCCGCCGAGTTCTGCTATCCGAACACCTTCGTTATAGATCACTACGGCAACATCATCATCGCTGATCTCTTCAACAACGAGATACGTGTCCTCGCCGAAGCGACGGGCACCTTCTACGGCATGGCGATGACGAAAAACCATGTCTATACCCTCGCTGGTTCACCGACTCGCTACGAGTCTTCTGGCGACAACGGTCCCTCCACAGCCGCCGGCCTCGATGAACCAGGAACGGTTGCACTCGATGCTGCCGGCGATATCTACGAAGCGGAGATGGACGAGCCGAACCCGCCCAGTGCCCCGGTCGTAGGCACACAGGGCAGTAGTCGAATTCGAGAGATCACTGCTTCGACCGCCCCGCTCAACGCGCCCGGTGTCCCCGGCACACCGACCGCCACCCCCGGCAACGCACAAGCCGCGCTCACCTGGACCGC
>Ga0182030_10003551_pt1 | contig 33313 bp, 26 predicted proteins | sample 812S3MmetaG_FD_121299 | JGI IMG/M metagenome (GOLD analysis project Ga0182030, IMG submission 121299) | Permafrost microbial communities from Stordalen Mire, Sweden - 812S3M metaG (Illumina Assembly) | ecosystem: Environmental > Terrestrial > Soil > Wetlands > Permafrost | place: Sweden...
GTCGCGAAATCGGCGGGGGAACGAGCGGCCGGCGCACAGCACATCGACGGCTCGGGGCTCACGGCGCTCGATCCGATTGCAGCTGCCGCGCTCAAGGGAGTGCGGGGTTTCACGACCGGAGTGCGTGCCGAGATTTCGAAGAATCGCGGTGCCGCCACTGAGCACCCCGAATTCAAGGGCGAGGATCTATACCGGGACACGCACGACGCCATGGCGCGCTATGCCGAACGGGCTGCCGCAGTTGCCGACCGTCTCGCCAAGGTCGCCGGCGCTGATGCTGGCAGGCAGTTCAATTTTGAGTTCGACGATCTGCGCTTCGCTTACGATCTGGTCGACCATTCAATGGAAGAGATCCTCATGAAATATCAGCTGGTGGAGCGGGGCTTCCTCGCGGCGGTGGCGCTGCGCGCGCCGTGCCTCGATCTCGAGCGTGAGACCATGGAACTCACGCATCGTTTCCGCGCGCTCTCGGCAAGCGCTCGAACTATTTTGGGTTCCCCCGATGAGCAGACCGAGCACGTGCGCGGTGCCGAGGAAAACCGGCTGCTTCTCGCAAGCGAGGCCGAGCGCCTCGAGGCTGAGCACGCCGGTGTCGCGAGCGAAATCGCTGTAGCCGAACTTGCCGTTCGTTCGGCCGAGCGCAACCAGGGCAAGACAGTGATTCGTGCGCCCATCCGGGGAACGCTTGCGGGTACATCGCTCGCCCGCTTCGATGCCGTAAGCGCCAACACCTCACTCGGTGTGGTCGAGGATGCGAGCCGGCTGGTATTGAAGGTTCAAGTGGACGAGGCTGACATCCGCCGGATCAATATCGGTCAAGTGGTCGAGGCCCGCGCAGCTGACGGCCGGGCCGTCCGAGGTACAGTGGTCTGGAAGACGGCCGCGGGGCAAACGGTTCGCGAGCAGGAATGGAACGTGCTAATCCAGCTTGGCGGCGAGAACGCCGGCTTCGAGTTGGGGGACAAGGTCACGGCGTCGATCGAGGTAGGGAGGCGCAGCCTATTCAGACGCTGGTTCAAACCTGCGGGAGAGATTGCTACCGGGCCCCGTGTCGCAGCCGTCGGGGACCCGACCGAGCTGCGCAAGTCGCCCGAGGTGGGGCCGGAGTCCATCGCGGCCGTACATTCTGGCCCGGAAATCAGGTGAATGCCCCACCTCGGGCGGCTTGCGCTCGTTGTGCTACTCGCTGTCGGCGCTGCGGCAATGTACACCTTCGGGCGATCGGACGCGGGCTTCCGGCTTCCGCGCGGGTCGCTGGCGCGCAGCCCGCCGCCTGGCGCGGCACTGCCGCCAGCCCCCGCCTTCTTCGCCGCGGGGCTGCATCCGCCTTTTCCGACGAATCGCTGGTGGTCGTCACTCGTAGCGCTTCCCTTCTCTGAGCGCCAGTACCCTCACCCGCTGGCCGTCGCGGCGCGCGCTGAAGGACTTCAGGTGCGCTACCCGGGGCCGGACATCCGCGCGAACCATGACTGCATCTGCGGCTGGATGGAACCTGATCCGCCGCAGGACCTGATCCTCGGCCACAGTGCCGTCGCGCGTTTCGATGCCGCGCGTCTCGCCGGGTGGAGCGATTGGTTCGTGCGCGCGCGCTTCGAAAAGGGTGACGCTTCGATGGAGGTGAGCTACGGCCATGGCTCGCCGATCGTGTTTGCCACCTTCCGTGGCGGGGATCCCATCGTGCGTTTCCCGTCGCCGCCCGAGGTGTTCCACGAAGCCGGCGGCGTGCTGGGTGTTTGCCGCGACCGTCGTTGCTATCTGCTCGTCGGGCCGCCGAGTTCGCGCTGGTCGGGCGTCGGCAGCGCGGAGCTGCGCAACTCGCTCGGCGGGTCGGGTCGCTTCGCGCTTGCCCTGCTCCCGGACGGTCAGCGGGAGGCAGCGATCGAGCGGTTCACGCGCGTCGCGCGGACTCCCGTCGACAACACGACGGTTGCTTGGGTTGTGGACGAGGCGCGAGCTCGCGTGCGCGTCCGGTTCTCATACAGCCTTGCAGGGGAGCAGGGGACGCGCGCGACCACTCTCTTTGCACTCTATCCGCACCAGAGCGCCGCACTCGTCGACGCCGCCACGCGTCCCGAGCTAGGGGCTTACACGACCGTCCGCGGCCGCATGTCGCTGCGCGAAGGCGATTCTTTCGAGCTGGAACATCCCTTCCCCGGTGTGCTGCCCGCACTCCCACTCGTTCCAGGCACCGACGTCGATGCGTTGCGCGCCCTGGTGCGGCGCGACGCGGCCGCCGACCCTGACCCACGCGATACCTACTGGGCAGGCAAGGAGCTCGGACGCATCGCAGAGCTGCATGCGCTGGCTCGTGAGCTAGGACTCGACGCCGAGGCAAAGGCACTCCAGGCGCGACTGCGCACGCGCCTCGAGGCCTGGTTCGACGCTCGCTACGACCCTAGAGATCCATCGACGGCCGGCACTTTCTATTACGATCCGCGGTGGGGAACGCTGATCGGATACCCGTCGAGCTATGGTTTGGCTGAGGCGCTCAACGATCACCACTTCCAATACGGCTACTTCCTGCGCGCGGCCGCGGAGCTCGGGCGCAGCGATCCGGCATGGCTCGGCCCCGACGCGTACGGGCCCTTCGTCGATCTCCTTGTCCGCGACATCGCGAGCTCACGACGGGATGACCCAGCCTTCCCGTTCCTCCGGAACTTCGATCCTTACGCCGGTCATTCATGGGCGTCGGGCGATGGCGTCTCGGGCGACGGCAACAACCAGGAATCGTCTTCCGAAGCGCTCGCGGCGTGGACGGCAATCGTGCTGCTCGGAGAGATCCGCGGCGACCGCACACTGCGCGACACCGGCGTCTATCTCTATGCGAGCGAGCTCGCGGCCGTCGAGGCGTACTGGTTCGATGTCGATCGCAAGAACTTTCCCGCCGATTATCCGCATCCCGTCGTGCCGACGATCTGGGGCGGGAAGGGCGCCTACTCAACCTACTTCTCGCACGAGCCCGAGGCGCTGTACGGCATCAACTGGCTCCCATTTCACGGTGGATCGCTGTACCTCGGCCGTTACCCGGATTACGCGTCGCGGGCCTACGACGCGCTGGTCGCGGCGCGCGGCGGAACCCACTGGAAGATGTGGTCGGACCTGGTCGTGATGTACCGTGCGCTTACCGACCCTCTGGACGCCGAGCGCCAGTGGCACGATCTGGCGCTCACGGCCCCCCCGGAGGCCGGAAACTCGCGGTCGAACGTTGCCCTTTGGCTCTCGACGTTCCGCCACGTCGGTCGCGTCGACCGGACCGTAAGTGCCGACACGTCGCTCTACGCGGCCTTTCGCGACGGTGAGCACCGCACCTACGTGTCGTACAATGCGGGCGGCGGTAAGCGGACGGTGCATTTCTCCGACGGCGCGAGCCTTGACGTTGAGCCCGGTGCTTTCGGCGTCTTGGACTGCCCCGACCGAGGGCGCTGCAACCCCGTCTCTCCGAGCGCGGCCCGGTAACAGGCTATCTTCGGCATCATTGATTTAGGAGTACAGCGCAGTTGGCCGTCCAGCTCAAATACACCTCGTCGCTCCAATCGATGGACCATTCCGAGGTACGCCTGTCGTTTTGCGCGAACACCGTGATCAGCTTGCCGGTCTCGGTCTTGATCCGGTAGGTCGAGCGATTGCCCAAGTAGCCGAGTTCCCACACCATTCCCTTGACTTGGTTGATGCGCGCGCCGGAGATCGGCTGCTTGCTGAGGCGAATCTTCTCGGGTCGCAGCGCGACCCAGACGCGTTGACCATTGCTGAAGCGGCCCAGTTCATCGACGATCAAATCGCATCCGGCTTCGCTGCTTTGCACGATCAGGTGCCCCGGCTCACCGCCGCTGACAGTGCCTTCGAACAAATTCGTGGTACCGACGAAGTCGGCGACAAAACGGCTCTGCGGAAACTCGTAAATCTCGGAGGGCGTGCCCACCTGTATGACCTGGCCTCGATTCATCACGGCGATGCGTGTCGATAACGCCATGGCCTCATCTTGATCATGCGTGACGAACACGAAAGTAATGCCGACCTGAGACTGGATGTTCATCAACTCGAATTGGGTCTGCTCGCGGAGTTTCTTGTCGAGCGCACTCAACGGCTCGTCGAGCAGCAGCACTTTCGGCCGTCGAATCAGTGCGCGCGCCAGCGCGACTCGTTGCCGCTGGCCGCCCGAGAGTTGGTGAGGTTTGCGTTTCGCCAAGGCGCCGAGCTGCACCATGTCGAGCGCTTCCTGAATGCGCCTGAGCTTGGTCGGTGCATCCAATTTCAGGCGCCGCAGACCATAACCGACGTTGTCTGCCACGGTCATATGCGGAAATAACGCATACGACTGGAACATCATATTGACGGGCCGCTCGTACGGCGGGACTTTCGTCATGTCCACATCCTCGATGAGGATGCGGCCGCCGCTCGGCGTTTCGAATCCGGCCAACATGCGCAGTAACGTAGTCTTACCGCACCCGGAAGCGCCCACCAAGGCGAACATCTCGCCTTTGAAAATCCGCAAGTTCACCGTGTCTACGGCGGTGAACGCACCGAACGACTTGTTGATGCCCTCGATGACGATTTGCGGTTTGACGTCAGGATTGAGCCAGGGACGATCGACGTTGGTGGTCGCCGCGGAAAGCACGCGTGCTAAAACTCCGCCGGCGGTGTAGCACGGCGTCTTTCAGGTGCATAGAACGGGCGTTCGACGATCTGCGCGCGCGACATGCGACGCTCCCATAGCAACTCACGGTTTAGGTAGATGTCCGCCCAAACCGTCGAGCCAATCTGATGAAACGGCGCATCGACCATAGCAAGTGCGATATTGCGCTTGCAAGTCGGCGACCAAACCGCGGAAGTGACGGCGCCAATCTCGCGTTTGCCGTTCTGCTGCGTGTAGAGCAGCGCGTTGTGGGCGGGCTTGTTGCCGGCGACATCCAAACCCACGAGCCGGCGGCGCACGCCGGCTTGCGATTCTTGCAGCAACGCGCGCCGGCCGGTGAAGTGTCCCTTTTTGAAATCCACCAGCCACGCAAGACCCAACTCCAGGGGTGAGCGATCGCGTCCGGTGCGGATGGTGTGCTCGGCAGATACGAAATCCACATTCGGACTGATGAACCCGGCTTCTATGCGCGCGATATTGAGTGCCTGCGAGCCGATGGCGCGAATTCCGCGCGTTCGGCCGGCCAACATCAAGACGTCCCAGACGTCTTCCGCGTGCTCCGGTTCGAGCCACAGCTCATACCCGAGATCACCGGTGAAGCCGGTGCGCGACACCATCACATCAGCCTCGCCGAGCGTGAACCTTCCAATATCGAAAGGTTTGAGCTTCTCCACGTCGCGCAGGCCCGCGGTTTTCAATACCGCGCAGGACGTAGGTCCCTGCACCGCCAAGGCGGCGATTTGTTCCGTAACTTCCTCGACGAGGACCTCGAAGCCTATCGCCGAATCGAGCAACCAGTCGATCTGGCGCTCGGCTGCGCACAGCCGGTATTCGGTTTCGTCCAAACGAAACAGCGTGCCGTCATCGATGAGATGGCCTTGGTCATTGCACCAAACGCAGTACGCGACCCGGTTCTCGTTGAGTTTTTCGACATTGCGCGTGACCAGGCGGTTCAAATACGCGGCGGCGTCGCGACCGGCGACCCGATATTTGACCATCGGCGTCAAGTCGTAGAGCGTCGCGGCGTTGCGGATGGCGAAGTACTCTTGTTCAACCGCCGTGAAAACATCCACGGTCGTGTACCCCGCCCAGGGAATGAAGCTGTCTACTTGGCTCAAGGCGCGGGCGCGGGCATGAAAGGGTGTTTTCAGCAGCGGCTGTTTGAAATGCGGTGCCGTCTCGATCATGCGGCCAACGCCCCGTTCAATACTTGCTGCGCGGCGTTGCGGCCGGCCACGCCCATGACGCCGCCGCCCGGATGGCATCCGGCTCCGCACAGGAACAGACCGGGGAGCGGCGTGCGGTATTGAGCCGCTCCCGGCACCGGCCTGACCATCAAGAACTGATCGAATGCCAAATCAGCGTGGTGCCAATGACCGCCGCTGGAGCGAAATTCTCGTTCCAGGTCCGGCGGCGTCAATAGTTCGGCGCTCGACACGCTGTCGCGTAATCCCGGTGCAAGCCTCTCCAACGCGTCGAGCGTTGCCTCCAGAAGTCGCGCACGGCCGCTTTGCCATCCCTCTTTGAGCGTATAGGGCACGTACTGCACGATGGCAGACAAGACGTGCTGACCGGCGGGCGCAAGCGACGCATCGTTGATGGTCGGTACCGTAATCTCCATGATGGGCCTGGCGGAGAATTCGCCATACTTGGTGTGGTTGTAGGCATGTTCGATGTACGCAAGCGACGGAGCGTGGAGCAATCTCCCCGTCAATTGCTGCGCACTCACGCCCGTGAATAGCGGGGCACGATTCAAGGCTAAATGAAGTTTCGCCGCCAGGCCACGTGCACGAATATGATTGACACGTCGCACGAAGCCGGTGTCCAAGTAGCGAGCCCCCACCAACCGCAGGAAGGTGGTTTTCGGATCGACGCTCGATATAACGCTGCGGGCGCGAATTTGTTCGCCGTTCTCCAAGGACACACCGGTGGCACGATCATCGGACACCAGGACGCTGGCCACCGGTGCCCCGGTGCGGATCGTTGCCCCCGCGGCCCTTGCAGCGGATGCCAATGCCTCACTCACGGCACCCATGCCGCCAACCGGCTGCGACAGGCCGGAGTCACCGGCCGCGCACTCGGCGGCGAGCCGATACAACAAGGTCAATACGGTGCCGGGTGAACGCGGACCAAAATTGGCGCCCAAAACGGCGTCGAAGGCCAATGCGCCTTTGAGCGCCTCGGAATCGAAATTCTCCTCCAGTAAGTCGTGCACGTTCATGCCGGCAATACGCAGCAGTTCTCGCATGTCGCGTTTGCCCAGCTTGCGCACCGCCCAACCGAGCTTGAGCAGCGCGAGACGATCGCCCCAGTCCTGCGTGCCGAGGCGCGGCGGTACCGTGGAGAATAGGGGAATCAGCGACCTGGCCAAGCGTCGCAGGCGCTCCTGATAAACCGGGAACTTGGCGGAGTCGGACTGCGACAAGCCTGCGCCCAGAAGCACCGGCGCCGCCCCGTCAGCGAGTGCGCTGGTCGGCATTCGAGTGGCCGCGAAGCGCAGTCCATGCGACTCGAGCTTCAAATCGTTCTGCAAGCGGCCGGACATGAGGTGCAGCAAATGCGCGCCGGAGGACACCCGAAAACCCGGTGCGAATTCGCGCGTACCGGCGGCGCCTCCCACCCGCTCAGCGGCTTCCACCACCAACACCGAGCGGCCCGCTCGTGCCAGCGTGGCGGCGCACACCAGGCCGTTGTGCCCGGCACCAATCACGATCGAGTCATAAGGGGCAACTTCCGCCGGCGATGACATCAGTGCAGTCTTCCCAAGTCGCGAAGCACGGCGCGTGCGGCATTGGCTCCCGGAGCACCCATGACACCGCCGCCGGGATGCGTGCTGGAACCGCACATGTAGAGCCCCTTCACCGGAGCCCGATATTGCGCATAACCGGGCACCGGCCGATTGAACAACAGCTGATCCATGGTCAGCTCGCCCTGAAAAATATTTCCTTCGGTGAGCCCCACTTCGTTTTCGATATCCCAGGGCGTGCGGATTTCCGCATGTAAGATCAGATCCTTGAAATTCGGGCTCTGTTTCGCAATGGTATCGATCACCGTATTGCCGAAAGCCTGACGTTTGGCAGCAGTCCACTCGCCGTCGGCCAGTTTGTAGGGGCAGTACTGCACGAACACCGACATATAATGCTTGCCGTCGGGCGCCATGGTCGGATCGATCTGCGAGGGGATGAGCATATCGATGTACGGCGCGCGCGACCAGCGGCCGTCCTTCCAGTCGTCGTACGCCCGCTCCATCATCTCCAGCGTGTCGGTGACGTGCAGGTCGCCGCGAATCGACGGCGATCCGTCCGGAATCGCCGGAAAATGCGGTAGCCCATCCAAGGCGATGTTGAGCTTTCCGGAGGAGCCGCGGATTTTGAAGTTCTTGACCTGACTCAAAAATTCCCCGGGCAAATCCTTCGGATCCATCGAGGTCAAGAAAGTACGGCGCACATCCATGTTGGAAACCACCAAGGGTGCGCTGATTTCCTCACCGTTGGCGAGTGCGACGCCGCTTGCCCGGCCGTTGCGAACCAGGATTTGCCGCACGGGGGCTTCGATGCGAATCGCGCCGCCGCTGGCTTGAAAGGAGGCACCGAGCGCTTTGGAGACGGCGCCCATACCGCCGCGGGCAAACCCCCATGCACCGACCGTGTCGTCGATGTCGCCCATATAATGATGCAACAACACATACGCGGTGCCGGGCGAACGCGGGCCCAAGGCCGTGCCAATGATGGAACTGCCCGCGAAATGCGCTTTGACGATTTCGCTCTCGAAATATTCGTCGAGAAAATCCGCCGCACTCATCGTCCAGAAACGTAAGGTGTCGTACATGCGTTGCTCGCCCATGCCGTGGAAGCGCTTGCCGAGATACAACAACTCTTGAATATCGCGCGGTTTGAAGGAGGTGGGGTCGGGCGGCTCGCGCATCAGCAGTGGCTTGATGAACTTACATTGGCGCATCACGTCGCGCGAATAACGATCGTAGGCCTCGGCGTCACGTTTCGAATGGCGGGCGATCTCGCGGCGCAGCGCATCGTGATTATCGTACAGCGCCAGGTGCCCGCCCCCTTGCATCATCGTGCAGCCGCCCTCGTAGGGAATGATTTGCAGGCCGAATTTCGGCAATTCCAAGGCGCGCATGATTTCCGGGCGCAGCAGACTGCACACGTACGAGCAGTTCGAGTAGGTGAAATCCTCGTACAGCCGGCGGCTGACCGCGGCACCGCCGATGTAGGGCTGCCGTTCCAGCACCAGCACTTTCAGCCCCGAGCGCGCCAGATAGCAGGCAGTGACCAGCCCGTTGTGACCGGCGCCGACGATGATGGCATCGAGTCCGCTCAAGCACGCACTTTATGGGAAGTGCCGCTCGATTTCAGCGTCGCGTCAACCGCGATCTCGAAAGCCCGCAAAGTGTCGCTCAGGCAAGACGCGTCATGGGCTGCGGATACGAACCAGGGTTCGCGTGAATCCGGCTCGCATAGCACACCTTCATCGTGCAGCACCCGGGCCATCGCATCATAGAAAGAATAGTCGCTGCCCTTCCAGTCGCGATAGTTGCGCGGCGCAGTTTGCGAGAAGTACAAACCGCTCATCGAGGGATGACCCACGAAACTGTGCGCGATGCCGCGTGCGCTTAAAGTTGCGCGCATGCCCGCCCGCAGACGCGTGCCGTAGTCGGCGATACGCTCCAGGGCATCGGTTTCATCGAGTATTTGCAGCGTTTTTTCCGCGGCAGCGAGCGACACGGAATGTGCCGTGTAAGTGCCGCCATGCGCCACGCCTTGGCCGATCTTGCGCATGATGTCCTCGCGCCCCGCCAGCACCGAGATCGGATAGCCGTTGGCCACGGCCTTGGCGAAGGTGCAAAGGTCGGCCTTGATGCCGTAAAGCTCTTGCACGCCGCCGCGTGCGACGCGAAAGCCGGTCTTGACCTCGTCGATCAACATGACCACGCCGTGCTTGTCGCACAGCTCGCGCGCGGCACGCAGGTATTCAGGTTCCGCGGCAATCCCCAAGCAGTTGCCCATGATCGGTTCGATCAACATGCAGGCGATGCGATGCGCGTGGCGCTTGAACACATCCTCGAGCTGATTGGCATCATTGGCCTGCACGAAGTGCGCGAAACTGCGTGTGCTGACGGGGATACCTTCGCTGTAGGGGCGCACCTCGGGATCGCCGACCTGCGACCACTTGTCCATGGGTGTGAACCACATCGCCGCATCGAATAGCCCGTGGTAGCCGCCTTCCAGGATCACGTAGTCATCCTTACCGGTGAAGGCACGTGCGAGGCGCAGGCCCGCCATCACGGCTTCCGTGCCGGAATTCGAAAAGCGCACCAACTCAGCCGCCGGCACCATCTTGGAAATCCGCTCGGCCACACTGAATTCACGTTCCGTCGACAGCGCAAACACGCCCCCGACCTCCATGCCCTGGCGCGCGGCGCGGTCGACTTCCGGATGCGCGTAGCCGAGAATCGCCGGCCCATAGCCCATGCGATAGTCGACATAGACATTGTCGTCGATGTCCGTGATGCGCGCACCGCGGCCATGTTTGACGTAGATGGTGCGGCCCTCGCCCCAATAGCGGAAATTGGAGGCGACCCCCAAAGGCAAACGAGTGACGGCCTTTTTGAAATGCGCGTTACTGTTGGTCAGGTTTCTGGCCATGGGTATCTCCGTGGGGATTAGTTATATGAGCATATAACTAATGCACCCCTGGCGGCCACCTCTAAATGGCTTGGTAGTGGCTTTTCGTGGCATTTTAGGGGGTTATCCGAGCCGGGCGGGTACCGACTTGCCAAGTGCAAGCCCCGCGACATACATTAAACACCTATATAACGGGTGGGAATCCTAATGAATACTGTGTCGCCCCCGATAGTGGATGAGGCGCCCGCCGTTGCGGCAGGGGACGCCCGGGCATCGGCCCTGCCTGCGTGGGTATATAACAACGCCGAATTGACGCGCTTGGAACTGCAAAGAGTGCTGCTGCCCAGCTGGCAGATCGTCTGCCACGTCAACTCCATCCCCAAGACCGGCGACTACCAGACGCTCGATGTTGGTCCTGAGAGCGTGATGGTGGTTCGCGATCGCGAAGGCGCGATCCGCGCCTATCACAACGTGTGTCGCCATCGGGGCGCGAGGATATTGGATGGTGCCGGGAATTGCCCTGCGACCATCACCTGTCCCTATCACGGCTGGACCTATCGCCATGATGGCGGCCTCATCGGCATGCCGGTGCGTGAAAGCTTTCCCGGCCTCGACCGCGCCCAGCATGGGTTGCGCCCGGTGCGTGTCGACATCGCCTTCGGCTTTGTTTTTGTGTGTCTGGCGGGGGATCCGCCGCCACCGGCCCAGAGTTGGGGCCATTTGGCCGAGCGCTTCGCTGCGTACCGCACCGAGGAGATGGTGCCGTTGGGACCGATCAGCGAGGAGATTTGGCCGGTCGATTGGAAAATCGCGATGGACAACTATCTGGAGTCCTATCACGTGCCGATCGGTCATCCGGGGCTGTATCGAATGTTCACGCCCGACTACGAAGATCAAGAGTCGCTGCCCGGTGGCATCGCCTGCGGCACCAGTTGGATGCGCGAAAATGAATCGCCGCGTTGGTCGGAACGACTCTATCAACGCATGATCGGCCAGGTGGCGACGCACTTGCCGGAAAATGTCCGCCGCTGCTGGCGCTTCTTCAGCGCACTGCCGAACTTAGGCATAGACATATTTCCGGATCAAATGGATTTCTTTCAGCTGCTGCCGGATGGGCCGGGTCGTTGCAAGGTCCGCGGCGGCGTCTTCGGACTGCCGGATGCGCGCCGCGAAATGCGCGCCGTGCGCTACCTGAGTTCGCGCATCAATGCCTCGGTCAACAACGAAGACCGGTGGTTGTGCGCCCGCGTGCAGCGTGGCCTGGCTTCCTCGAGCTACAAGCCGGGTCCGTTGTCGGAGCTCGAGCGCTGGATGCTGGAATTTCATAACTTGCTGCGCGCGAGAATTCCCGAATTCAAGCTCGCCGCGGCGCCGCAGCAGTTCGCACCGTAGAGCTTAAAAATCGCTCAGCGGCTTATCGAAGCCTATCTCCGGCAATATCCCCAGTAGTTGCCGATGAAAGGCGGACACTTCCGCGGACCGGACGTGCGAAGACTGATGACCTAGATCGACGATGCCGCGTTGTATCGACTCCGCCACCGTCGAGCTGGACACGCGGTCAATGGTGAACAGGCGCTCGGCCAGATACTGCGCAGCCCGTGCCGGAGCCTCTGACTCGCACCAGGTATAGCGATGGTGGCGCAGCGCACAGCGCCCGGGTCCCAAGGGCAGGATTTGCAGCATCGTCCAACCATCGGGCCGCACATTGACCCAATGATTGGGCGCTAGAAAGTAGCGGCGGGCAACGGCCGGGCTGTGTGCGGTGAGGCGTTGATAGCACCGCGCACTCCAGCCCTCCTTCACGGGCGATGCGCTCTGCACGAGAAAGAGTTCCGCCACGACTTTCCAATCCGCCGCGATGGGCGTATCCGCCTGAGCCGGCAACGCGTGAGCGGCCGGCGCGATCACCACCTCTTGCCATCGATCCGGAAAGCCGGCGTTGCCGGGCAGGCGATCCGCCGAACGCACCAGCACCAAATCCCCGAGTTGCCACACCTCCATGGGCTTAAGATCGATCTCACCTTCTGAAGCGACGCCATCCAGATCGAAACTCAAGGCGTGCATGGCGCATTGAATGACCTGTTGCCGCCCGCGGCCCGGCGCGACCAAGGCGTGCGGCGCCGCAGGACAGCTGTTGCGAAATGCACGCAATTCGCCATCGGTGCCGCGTGCCACCAGCGCTCGGTCGAAACCCAGATCGCTGCTGACGAACTTGCCGGGAGCGTCCAGATCCGCGCGCTGCGCTATGAACTGCCAGGCGTCTCGAAAGACGTGTTCGCGCTCCATCGCATAGAGGCGGGGACTGTCGTAAACCCAGGCGGATAGCGAGGCAGGGGCGCCGCTGCCCAAATCTGCGCCGCCGGATGCAGCAGTGAATTGACCGGGGAAAACCGAGCGCAGGTACGCCATGGCGCGGCCCTTGGCGGCCGCACGGTCGATATTCCGCTCGTCCTTGAATGCAAAATCCTGCCACAACATTTCGAGCACGCCGATCAGGCCGAGAGCGACAGCATCCGCATCGAGATGGGCGTGACCGGACTTTAGAATCATTAGCTCGATGAGCTCGCGCACCAGCACCGCAAAGCCCTCGTCCTTTTGCCCGCAAATATCGTAGTATTCCTGCCGTGAACTTGCTTCACCCCAGAATGAGTACCAAACGGAAACCTTGCGGGGACTGGCAATGTCGGGGTCCAGGTACAACTCGACCAGTAGCCGTAGAGCCGCGACAGGCTTGTCCTTGAGACGCGACACCGGCGCGAGAACCTGTTCCTCGAATTCGCTCGCCAAGAACTGTAGCGATGCGACCAGCATCGCCGCTTTGGACGCAAAGTAGAAGCGCACGATGCCCGGCGACATTCTCGCAATCGCCACAACCTTCGCCACGGTCGTTCGTGACGGTCCGTAGCTGTGCAGCGCGGAGATGCAGGCATCGATCAACCGCTGCCGCTGCCGGCTGTGGGTGGTTCTTTGTCTAAGCCGGGGCATGCGTGGGTGTGCTCATGTTAACGGCGCAGCGGGCATGGTTTTCCAGACGTCGAAAATGGCTGATCATTCTGCCGCCGCTATTGTTCTTGTTCGTCTTCTTCCTCATCCCTTTCGCATTCGCCCTGAAGATCAGCTTCGCGGATATCGCGGTCAAGGTGCCACCCTTCACGGATATTCTAACCGTCGGGCCCGATTGGCACATCAATCTCGATCTCAATCTCAGCAATTTTAGGTATTTATTCACCGACGAGGTGTACGGCCTCTCGTACTTGTACTCGCTCGAGACGGCATTCTTCTCCACCTTGATTTGCCTATGCCTGGGTTATCCGATGGCCTACGCCATCGCGCGCACCTCGAAGAGTACGCAGAGCATTTTGCTGTTGATCATCATTCTGCCTTTTTGGACCTCGTTTCTGCTGCGCGTCTATGCGCTGGAAGGGATCATTCGAGAAAGCGGCCTGCTCAACAGCGCCTTGCTTTGGTTAGGCCTGATCGATCACCCACTGCAGATCATGCAGACCACCTTTGCGGTGTATCTCGGGATCATCTATTCGTATTTGCCGTTCATGGTGCTGCCGTTGTTCGCGACGCTGGAGAAGCTCGATCATGCGCTGCTGGAGGCGGCGGCCGATTTGGGAAGCCCCCCGTGGCGTGCGTTCCTCGATGTAACACTGCCCCTGTCGATGCCGGGCATCATCGCCGGCTCGATGCTGGTGTTCATTCCGGCCATCGGCGAATTCGTCATCCCCACACTGCTCGGAGGTCCCGACAATCTGATGATCGGACGCGTGCTTTGGGATGAATTCTTCGGCAATCGCGACTGGCCGGTGGCCTCAGCCGTCGCCATCGCTTTCTTGGTGCTGCTGGTCGGTCCAATCGCACTTTATCAGCACTACAGCACCAAGCAGCTGGAGAGCTAGGTGCGGGCGCGAATTTCACCCTCTTTAATCACGATTCTTGGCATCGGAATAGCGATCCTGTACGTGCCGATTCTGGTGTTGATCGGCTATTCCTTCAATGCCTCCGCCCTGGTGAGTGTCTGGGGAGGCTTCTCGACCACGTGGTACCTGCAGCTGCTGCACAACGACCAGATTTTGGATGCCGCGTGGCTGTCGCTGCGAATCGGCGTGGTGGTTTCAACGCTGTCGGTACTGTTGGGGACGCTGGCGGCAATCTCGCTGGTGCGTTTCCGGCGTTTTCGCGGCCGCTTGCTGCTCACCGGCATGGTGAACGCACCGCTGGTGATGCCGGAAATCGTGACCGGGATTACGCAATTGCTGTTGTTCATCTCCATGCTGCATTTGTTCGGGTGGCCGCATCGCGGGTTTACCACCATCGTCATTGCACATGTTGCCTTCTGCACCGCCTATGCAACCATCACCATTCAATCGCGGCTGTATGGGGCGGACCGTTCGCTGGAGGAAGCCGCCATGGATTTGGGCGCGGGGCCCGTCGGAGCATTTCTCGATACCACGTTGCCCGCGATCGCACCGGCGCTCGTGTCCAGCTGGCTGTTGAGTTTTACGCTATCCCTCGACGATCTGGTGATCTCCAGCTTCGTCTCGGGCCCGGGCGCCAGCACGCTGCCGATGGTGATCTTTTCGAAAGTGAAGCTCGGCGTCACGCCTGATGTCAATGCGCTCGCCAGTCTCATCATTTGCGCGGTGGGAGCCTGCGTGCTATTGGCGGGGTATTTGATGCAACGCGCCGAGCGGCAGCGGCAACTCGAGATGCAAATGGCGGAACATTGAACCGGCGGCTGGTACCTGGCTTGCCGCTCTAAGAAAGCTTATTTCGCCGTTTTGATTCGCGTCCAGGTTCGCGTTCTGATGCGCTCGGTTGCGGCGCTCACTTCGGATGTTCGGTATAGCCGCGCCTCGACCGCCGGTGTGGGGTACAAAGTGGCGTCGTTCAAGATCTTTGGGGACACGAGTGGGCGCGAGGCAAGGTTGTCGTTGCCATAAAAAATGGTGTTCGAGATTTCGGCGATCACTTCCGGCTGCAGAATGAAATTGATGAAGGCATAGGCGGCCTGCGGATGAGGAGCGCCTTGCGGGATGAGGAGCGAGGAGAATGTTTGGTTGGCGCCTTCCTTGGGCACGGTAAATGCGAGATTGACATTTACGCCAACGGCTTTGGCACGCGCTCGCGACATCGCATAATCGCTGGACCACGACATGGCGATACATAGTTCCTGGTTCGCGAGGCCGTTCATGTATTCCGACGAATCGAAGGATCGGATGTACGGTCTGACCTTGAGCAGCATCTTCTCAGCGGCCTTGTAGTCCTCTACCTTGGTCGTGTTGGGGTCCAATCTTAAGTATTTGAATGCCAGCTGCAACACGTCCTCAGCCGAATCGACGAAAGTGACGCCGCAATCGGCAAATTTCGCGACCACCTCCGGTTTGAATATCATGTCGAGGCTGTCGAGCGGCGCATCGGGCATGCGCGCAAGAATCTTGTCGACGTTATAGGCAAAACCGTTGATCGAATGCAAATACGGGACCGCGTGCGCGTTACCGGGGTCGAATTCCGACTGGATCTGAAGAATGCGGGGATCGAGATTCTTCCAGTTGGGAAGCTTGGACTTATCGAGGGGCAGGTAGACCCCCGCCTTGATCTCCCGGCTAAAGAAATCAGTGGACGCGCTCACGACGTCATAGCCGGAGTCGCCCGCTAGCAAGCGCGCTTCCATCGTCTCCTCCGCGTCATAGACGTCGTAGACGACCTTGATGCCCGTGAGCTTCTCGAACTGCGAAATCGTGCCCGGGCCGATGAAATCGGTCCAGTTGTAGACATACAGGCGTTTCTCTTCGGCCCCGACGGTAAGGCTGCTTACCGCCAGGCACAACAGCAGCGCGGCGGCGGGTCGAACAATGGCGGGTCGAAGAATCTTAAGAAGAGCCACACCGCAGTCTAGCAGCTGCCGCGCCGGGGCAGAGAGCCCCGTCAACGCGTCCCGTATAGACGATCACCGGCATCGCCCAGCCCGGGCAAGATATAGCCATGATCGGTCAGTTCAGGATCGATTGCCGCGGTCCAGATTCGAACTTCGGGATGATGGGCGTGCAAGTTGGCAATTCCGGCGGGTGCCGCCAGCAGGCACACGAAGCGCAATTCGTTCGCGCCGTGTTCCTTGAGGCGCTCCATGGCGGCGACGGCCGTGTTGCCGGTCGCGAGCATGGGATCGACGGCGATTACCAGGCGCTCATGCAAGTCAGTAGGCGACTTGAAATAATACTCGACGGCGCCCAGCGTTTCGGGATCGCGGTAAAGGCCGATATGCGCTACGCGCGCCGAGGGCACCAGGTCGAGCATGCCTTCCAGCAGGCCCATGCCGGCTCGCAAAATAGGCGCGAACACGAGCTTCTTGCCTGACAACATGCGCGCCTGCATCGCCATCAACGGAGTTTCGATCTGCACCGGGTCGAGCGACAGATCACGGGTCACTTCGTAGCAGAGCAAGGTGGCAATCTCGCGCATGAGCTGACGAAAGCCCTTCGTCGATGTGGTCTTGTCGCGCATGAGCGCGAGCTTGTGCTGCACCAGCGGATGATCGACCGTGATTACGTTTTGCATCAGAACACCGTCCCGTCGCTGGAAATCTGAAATGGTGGCGGGCCGCCGGGCCGCCGCTGTTGCGCAAGCAGGCGACCCGCTGCCCAGGTCCCTCCTTCTAGCACACGCGCGAGCGGGAAGGAGGCGGCCGATAATCCGAGCCGCTCGCGTACCAGGGGGGCGACCCGATCGAGCAGCGCCACGGTCATCGCGCGCCAGCCCACCACGAACGGTGTCGAAACCGCATGCACCTCCGAGCGCGCGCTGGGGTCTCGCGGCACGAGTACCCCCGTGTCGACGAATAAACCGCCGTTTCGATATTCGGCGAGTCCGGTCAACCCGTCGATTTCATCGATCGACACTCCCGCCTTCTGGAGCGGTTCGACGAGCGAGTAGCTGAGCCACTGCGACAGCTTGTGCAGGGGTACGAAGTGATCCGCAGCAGCCGCGCCCGTGAATGCCGGGTGAATCCAGCAGTCTCCCAACGCCACGCCATCCAGGCTCGGGCGATTCTGCCAAATGGGTCCGATCGCCTCCAGCAGCGTGGCGAGAATCGCCGTGGCCGGCAAGTGCCCGTCCCGCGCTCGAGCCGAGATTGCATCGAATAATCCCCCGGGTCGGGGCGAATCCATGCTCGAGAATACGTCCGGCCGCGCCTGGATGACGGCGCCGAGTCGATTCAACAAGGACGCCCGGCCATCCGCTCCCAGAAGGGGGTTGCCGCTGCTGGACTGAAACGCGTCATGCAAAGATCGAGGATCGACGCTGCACAGTGCCATCGCATCCACCCGGAGTGGATCACTCGGATCGTTCGACAAGCCGCCGGCTTCGAACCAGCGCAAACTGGCGAGCGCGAGGCCCTCCGAACGACCCAGTATCAATCCCGTCGCCGCATCGTGGTAGCGCCAATCGGCACCCGCGCCCGCATCCAGCAGAACCGAGGTGACGATGAGATCGAATTCGGCGCGTGCACGCGCCCTTGAATTCGGCCAATTTCTCCTCGACGCAATCTCCTGCCACAGATTGCGTCCCGCAAACGCAAAATGCCGCCAGCGTGCATGCAGCGGGGGATCGAGCCGGGGGTAGCGATCTCTCACGACCTTAACCACCAAGTCGGCCGTGGCGGGCAGGCTTTCGAGATCGATCGTCCACTCTTCCAATTCGTCGTTCAGCGCTAGATTCAACATTCGATGCGCACTCTTGCGCACGGCTGCCGCTGACAAGAGCGCTCTCGCGCCTGCGGCGAGCGTTGAGTCTGGGCGTGCCTCAGTAATCTTTGAGATCACGTCCTACCACGCATTCCGGTCGCTCCAACGCTGCGTCATTGCTGAAATAGCCTGCGGCCTTCTTGGCTTCAATTTCCACTGAAGCATCCTTCGGCACCAGGCCCGAGGGGATTGCCACGCGTTCGCCGACGTCGATCCCCGAATTGATAATGGCCTCATACTTGAGGTTCGACATCGATACCAGACGGTCGATGCGCGTGATGCCCAACCAATGCAGGACATCCGGCATGAGTTGTTGGAAGCGCGCGTCTTGCACGCCGGCGACGCATTCCGTGCGCGCGAAGTAGGTCGATGCCTGGTCTCCGCCCGGCTGACGTTTGCGCGCATTGTAGACCAGGAACTTCGTGACCTCGCCGAGCGCCCGGCCCTCTTTGCGGTTATAGACAATGAGGCCGACGCCGCCGGACTGAGCCTGACGTATACACTCCTCGACGCCATGAGTCAGATAGGGACGGCAGGTGCAAATGTCGGAACCGAAGACATCCGAGCCGTTGCATTCGTCATGGACCCGGCAGGTCAATTGGCGTCTGGTATCGTGAATTGCGCTGGGATCACCAAAAATATACAGCGTTATTCCGCCGATGGGCGGGAGAAACACGTGCAGGTCGCGGCGGGTAACCAGCTCAGGGTACATTCCGCCGGTTTGCTCGAACAAGGTCCGGCGCAACACGTTCTCCGTCACACCGAAGCGTTCAGCAACGCCCGGCAGATGCCAGACAGGATCGACAGCTGCCTTGATGACACCGACTTCGCCGCCAGGGCGGACAATGATGCCGTCTTCCGTCAGCCGTCCTAGTTCGATCGCTTCTCGGACTTCGGGCAGCGTCAGTCGCGCCTGGGTGACGGCGATGGTAGGCCGTATGTCGAGACCGTCGTCGATCTCGGTCTTGAAGTCCTCCGTGATGCGATGGCCCCACGGATCGAGAGATACGATCTTATCGCTGACAACCCACTGCGGATGCGGGCCAATCTCGATCAGCGGACCGGTGTCTTTCAGGTCCGGTCGAGCGATCGGATTGAGTTCGCCAGACGATACCGCAAGCGCGCGATAGATCGAATACGCACCGCCATGCGCGCCGATGACGTTGCGCTGTGAGCGTGCGGTCGTGGATCCGATCACCGGACCGCGATCACGGGTTGTGGGGGCACCCCAATTGATCGGGAAACGCAGCGGTTTGCCGCCCGCCGAGTGGGACGTCAGGCGAATGTGGCTGGAACTCTTGGTCATCTTAGGTAATCGCGACACCCGTAAATTGTGACATGGGCACGAGCCGCCGTAGCATCGACTATCCCTCTACGCACCCAAGTTTATGCGCGAGTGCGTTACGGCCGCACGTGTGTGCGTCTCGGTTCGCGCGCAGACCTATGGCTCGATTACCCTGACGGTGGGGAAATATGAGCTAAATCGCGCGGCGTCTCTGGTGAGCAGCCGCATGCCGCGTACAGCGGCGTGCGCACCTATGAAGAAATCCGGAAGTGGCTGTGCTTTTCGTCCGCCGCGACGTCGATATGTCAGGAACGCTTTGCCTGCTAGATAAGCTGCTTCCCAAGGAATCGGGTCGCGACGGTAGTCGACACCCAGAAAATCATCGAGAAGCTCGATACTGGCAATTCCAACTGACATCTCAGCGTAAATTATTGGATTGATAACTAGTGTCGCAGCGTCAGCGGCGGCCGCGATGGCGCGTGCGGACCGAGATTCCCATGCGGGATCCTCCGTCAGGAGGTCCAGCAGCACGTTCGTGTCGACGATGATATCGCCCACATTCACTCGCCGCGAGTGAGTGCCATTATTTCATCGGTGCTCATGGTACTTCGTGTGGCGTGGCGCGCGACGTGGCGCATCCGGGACACGACTGCCTCACCACGGCTCGGTCGCTTCATCGTTCCTTTGCCGCGGCTCTTTTCCAAGATCACCTGGTTACGGCGTACGACAAAACGTACTTCCGTATTAGGCTGAATACCAAATTCATCTCGGATATTCACGGGAATGGTCACTTGGCCCTTGCTGGTTACTCGCATAAAGGTGCGTTCCCCTCTATTCTTACCTGTCTTGGTAAGACTTTATCAGCGTTGCCAAATATCGGCAAATCGGCCGCAATCAGCTGTCAATCCCGATAGTCCGGCTCGTTGAAATCCAACATCGCACGCATTTCCTCGAAATGTGCGTATGAAGATTCCTCGTATTGCTCCCATTGCTGCGCGGTCTTCTCGGCGATGTCATCGCTGAGGATTTTCAACTTCTGATTGGTCGAGTAGGCAAGAACGAGCGTCCTGCATGATCTTTCGAGGTGGTAGAGCCGGTCGAAGGCCTCGTGGATCGTGGTGCCGGTCACGAGAATTCCGTGATTCGCCATGATCAGCGCTTTTTTGTCCGCTAGCGCGTTGGCGATGCGGGTCGTCTCGCTGTCATCGTCCGCCATCCCGCCGAACTCGAAATCGATCGCCACGCGATTGAAAAAACGTGCCGTGTTCTGGTCGATGGGCTTTATCGAAGGATCGGCCAGACATGCAAGCGCGGTCGCGTATGGTGAATGGACGTGCAGAACACAGCGGGCAGCAGGCGTCGTGGCGTGCAGGCGTCCGTGAATTGCCCAGGCGGTGGGATCGGGTGCGTCATCGCGGCTCATGGTGTTCGGGTCATCGGCATCGAGCAACACGAGATCCGATGCGCGGATGCGCGAGAAATGCCTCCACTTCGGATTGATCAAAAACTGCTTGCCGTCATCGCTGACCGCGACGCTGAAGTGATTCGCGACCGCTTCGTGCCAATCGTTCAGAACGGCAATTCGGAACATGGCCGCTAGCTGCTGCCGCAATTGCTTCTCGGTTACCTTCAAATGCTCCGACTGGAATTTTAGAATAGGGATCGAATGCATGATCGCCTCCACAGGAACGTGCCCGCAAGGCCATGTTTTAACACAAACTAGCGAGGTCCGAGGAATCCATCTACCCGGCGCACAAGTTCGTCCAATGGCAACTCCGCAGGCACGGTCAGCACATCGCTTTCAAAGGGCAGCGGCCGCTCGAGCGTATCGAACTGGCTGGTGATCAAGGCACGCGGCATGAAATGTCCCAGACGCCGCGCCAGCCGTTGCTCGATTTGATCGAGATCCGCGTCCAAAAAGATGAAGCGCACACGTGGGTCGACCCGCAAAGCGTTTCGGTATGCCAGTTTGAGCGCCGAGCATGAGATGACGACGCCGTGAGCAGAGCGCTTCGACTCGGCAAGCCGCCGGCCAATGACGGCCAACCAGGGTGCTCGATCATCGTCATCCAGGGGTTCGCCGCGGCGCATCTTCGCGATGTTGGCAGGGCTGTGCAGGTCATCACCCTCGACGAAATCCAGACCCGTGGCTTGGGCCAATGCCTGCGCCAGCGTGGTTTTTCCGCTGCCGCTCACGCCCATGACGACCAGCGCCGGGACTTGCACCTGGGTGGGATCGTTCATCCCGTCACAGCTACTCGCCGATATCCTCATTCCACAGGGCTGAATTCGCCGAGATGAAGCGGCGCATCAGATCGATGCAGGCGCCATCTTGCAGCACATCGAGATGCACCCCCCGCACGCGCAGCAATTCCTCTTCGCCCTTGAAGGTCTGGTTTTCGCCGATGATGAGGTGCGGTATTCCATAGAGCAGGATGGCGCCGCTGCACATCGCGCACGGCGAGAGCGTCGTGTAGAGGACCGATTCGCGATAAACCTTCGCGGGCTGCCGCCCTGCGTTCTGCAGCGCGTCCATCTCCCCGTGCAAAATCGGATTGCGTTGCTGAACGCGGCGGTTGTGTCCGCGCCCGATGATGCGACCATCGTGCACGAGCACTGAGCCGATCGGAATGCCTCCCTCCGCCAAACCCGATTGCGCCTCATCTATCGCGGCCTGCATGAAAGGATCCACGTCGTCTCCTAATGTTGCTAAAGCGCCGTAAGGATCACGCCAACCGTGATCAGAGCCGCGCCCATGCCCACCTTCCAGGTGAGGCGCTCGCCGAGCAGCAGGGCTGCGAATATCACGACAAGCACCACACTCAGTTTATCGATTGGAGCAACGCGCGACAGCGGCGCCATTTGCACCGCACGGAAGTAACACAACCAGGAAAGTCCCGTCGCGACGCCCGACATGGTGAGGTACGTCACGCCCTTGGCGGACACGGCCCCCGGCATTTGCCATTCGTGCCGCGCCGAGACGATCAAAGCGCTCAACGCCAAAATGACGATGGTTCGATAAAACGTGGCGAGATTCGAATTGATCTCGGTAACGCCGAGTTTGGCAAACAGCGCAGTGAGCGCCGCAAAAAAAGCCGAACCCAGCGCAAATAAACGCCAATCAACATTCATATTCGATCGGACCCCGCACCGTGGAGGTGGCCAGTTCATGATTGCAGCCGATTACATTGTGCCCTAGCCTTGATTGCATGAGCCAAAAAATCAAGTACCCTTAGGGCTGCTGACCACAGGAGCATCAGCGTGATCGACATCAGTAAGGCGGGGACATTCAAGTTAGGCACTCGAACCGTGAAGCGCATGGGCTATGGCGCCATGCAACTCGCCGGTAAGGGCGTATTCGGCCCCCCTAAAGATCGACCAGGCGCGTTGGCGGTGTTGCGCGAGGCGTTGGCCAGCGGCGTCGATCATATCGACACCAGCGATTACTATGGCCCGCACGTCACCAATGAGATCATCCGCGAGGCATTGCATCCGTATTCGAAGGATCTGGTCATCGTCACCAAGCTCGGCGCGAGGCGGGGTGAGGACGGATCCTGGAAGCACGCCTACTCGGCTAAGGAACTAAGTCAGGGGGTTCACGACAATCTGCGCAATCTCGGATTGGAGGCGATCGAGGTCGTCAACCTACGCGCCATGTTCAGCCCCTTCGGTCCCGCCGAGGGCTCGATCGAGGCGCCCCTCACTGCGTTGGCCGATCTGCAACGGCAGGGCTTGGTGCGCCACATCGGGCTGAGCAACGTCACACCCACGCAGATCGCGCAAGGTCGCCGGATCTGCGAGATCGTGTGCGTACAGAACCTCTACAATCTGGCGCAGCGCAGCGACGACACCGTGATCGATGCATTGGCGCGCGACGGCATCGCTTACGTGCCGTTCTTTCCGCTGGGAGGTTTCTCGCCTTTGCAGTCCTCGGCGCTGACTGAAGTCGCCAAGCAGCTCAACGCCACGCCCATGCAGGTGGCGCTGGCGTGGCTGCTGCAGCGTGCACCCAATATTTTGCTGATCCCCGGCACTTCCACGGTAGGCCATTTGCGCGAAAATCTGGCGGCGGCCAATCTTCAATTGCCGAGCGACGCCGTGAGCGTATTGGATCAGATTGCGAGTAATCGCCCACCGGCCTGACGAGAAAGAATCGTTACCTTCTCGCCATCGGGGGAACGTGGCTTTCGTGCGCTGCTGTCCAGCACGGGCGCTATCGGCCGCTACGGCCTAAAACTTGAGGCGCGATATAACATATTGCAATGGAGCGCGAGGGGGCGGCCTCTTTCAGTCGGGAGGGGGTATTACGAGCCTTCGTTCCTGTGAGCTGTGTAGGAGCGGGTGTCGGATAATCCTCACAAGATATACCAAGGAGATCGTCAAGAAACGAAGGATTTGAAATGCAGCACTCGCGCGGCGATCGGCAGCGATCTGTTTTGATCGTCGATGACGATCCGCTGTTCACGCTGCTGGCAGCGGAGACGCTGCGCCAGGCCGGCTTCGCCACCTCGGTTGCCGACAATACCCACGACGCGCTGCTAAGCATGCAGGGAGTGCGGCCCGATCTCGTACTCCTGGATGTGGAGCTGCCCGACGGTCAGGGGTTCGATGTATGCGTACGCATCCGCGCTGCCACCGATGGCATCGACATTCCCGTCGTGATGGTGACCGGCAAGCACGACACGGCATCGATCGCACGCGCCTATGAAGTGGGCGCCACCGACTTCATCAACAAGCCGGTCCTCTGGGCCACGCTGCCGCATCGCATCGAGTTCATCCTGCGCGCGCAGGACACCATGCGGGCGCTGCGCGTCAGCGAGCGCAAGAACCGCGCCATGCTGCAGGCATTGCCGGATGCGATCTATATATTGAACGCCGCCGGCGTGATCGTGGATCATATTACCGGCGGCCATTATCCGGGAGAAGGCCAGTCCGTCATCCCGCAGGAAGCAGCCCGGGCGGCGCTCACATTCATCGAGCAAGGTCACGCGCCAGGCGCGCTGGCCACGCACGAGTTCGAGGTGTTAGGGGAGCAGGACCGACGCACTTTCGAGGCGCGCATGCTGTCACAGGCAGACGGCACGTTTCTGCTCATCATCCGCGAAATCAGTGAACGCAAGCGCACCGAAGCGCGCATCGAGTATCTGGCGTACTTCGATACGCTGACCGGCCTGCCGAACCGTCAAATGCTGATGCGTCACGTAAGCCGCTCGCTCGCCGCCGCGCAGCGCCACAACACGGTGGCGGCCCTGTTGTATCTGGATCTGGACCGTTTCAAACGCATCAACGACAACCTTGGGCATTCGGTCGGCGACACCTTGTTGCGCGATGTCGCGCGCAGGCTGGAGAATTGCCTGAGAAACGCCATGTCCTCGGCGAACTCCGTCGACCCGGCAAATAGCGGCCTGGTGGCGCGTTTGGGCGGCGATGAGTTCGTCATCCTGCTGACCGAGGTCGTGGATCGCGCACACATCACCGCACTGGTCCATGAGATCGAACAGAAATTGGGCGAGCCGTTCGAGTGCGAGGGCCACAGCTTCGTGGTCACGCCAAGCATCGGTGTCGCCATGTATCCGCAGGACGGCAAGGAGATCGAGGATCTTCTGGTCAAAGCCGATATGGCCATGTACCAAGCGAAGGATCGTGGCCGCAATGGCCATGCCTTCTACGGCGAATCGATGGCCATCCGCGCTTTGGGAAGGCTGGAACTTGAAGGCGAGCTGCGCCGAGCCATCGAGGAAGAAGCCTTCGAGCTGCACTACCAACCGAAGATGGACCTGAGCCGCGGCTGCATCGTCGGCGTCGAAGCGCTGCTGCGCTGGCATCATCGCGAGCGCGGCTGGATCTCGCCCGATAAATTCATCCCGCTCGCCGAAGAGACCGGCATGATCGTCACGATCGGCGATTGGGTCATCCGCGAGGCTTGCAGGCAGATGAAGGCTTGGGAAAACGGGCCGCTGAAGCATCTGCGCATTGCAGTGAACGTGTCCGTGCAGCAATTCTCCCGTGACGGATTCGTCGATACGGTGCTGCGTACGCTGTGGCAACAGGGCGTCAAACCGCAACAGCTGGAACTCGAAATCACCGAAAGCTTCCTGATGCGAGACGTCGATACCACTCGTGCAGCATTGCAGCGGCTCGGCGCGGCGGGCTTGAGTCTGTCCATCGACGATTTCGGCACCGGCTATTCCTCACTGGGCTATCTGCGTCAATTTCCGGTCGACGCGCTCAAGATCGATCGCTCCTTCGTCAACGACCTGCCTGTCAACAGCGATGCCGTGGCAATCTGCGCAGCGATTCTCGCGTTGGCGCGCGAGCTGAAGCTGATCGTCATCGCGGAGGGCGTGGAGACCGACGCGCAACTGCAATTTCTGCGCGATCATGGCTGCGACCAGGCTCAAGGCTATCTCATCAGCCGGCCGATTCGCGCGCAAGAACTCGAGGCGCGGATCGCCGCCGATCCACGCTTCATCCTTTTACCTATCCGCAAGACGGCGAGCGTGGTGCGAACGCTGTTCGATGATCGAGGCTTGGCATGACGGACTTAGTCAAAAACTTTTCACTCGCCGCGAAGACGCGCATCGTCTTCATGGTTGCCATGACTGGCGTAGTGCTGACCGCGTACGCCGCATTTTCGATCGGCGAAGCCTTTTCGGCGCGCGCCGAGCTGGTCGAACAGTTGAAGATTACCGCGGCGAGCGCCAGCGAGGGCTTGCCCGCGGCACTCTCGGCGGCGGATACGCCGGCGGCGCGCAGCCTGCTCGGCGCGTTCCGCCGCGAGCCGACAGTTCGTTCCGTCACGCTGTACGATGCCGAGGGCAAGATTTTCGTACATTTGCCGCTGGTGCTGGGCGCGACTGCCAGCGAGACTCGCGTACCGTCCTGGTCGGCTGCGAATTCCGACGAGATCCGCTACCCAGGTCTCGCGCAAATGACAGTGTCGATGCCGGTGACCGGCGACGGGGTGCGCGTCGGTACGATGCTGCTCAACGTCGACCTGCGTCCGCTGTTCTCGCCGCTGCGGCCGGCAGCGTTGAGCGCGTTGCTGGCCGTATTGGCGGCAAGCCTCGTCGGCTATGCACTGGCGATGCGCCTGCAGCGCCGTCTGATTGCAACGCCCTTAGGCAAGTTGCATGCCCTGACCCGCGATGCCTGGGAGGGCAGGGACTTCGGCATGCGCGGAACCGTGGACTCTAGTGATGTAGTCGGCTCGCTCATCGGTTACGTCAACAGCATGCTGGCCGAACTCGAGAAGCGCGAGACGGATCTGCGCGCCTATCAGAGCGAATTGGAGACGCGTGTGCGGGAGCGCACGTTGCGGCTGGATGCGGCGGTCGTGGACGCGAAGGAGACGATGGAGAAAGCCGAGGCCGCAAGCCGCGCCAAGAGCGAATTCCTGGCGCGCATGAGTCACGAGATTCGCACGCCGATGAACGCCGTGCTCGGCATGACGCAGCTGTTGCGGCATGCCACTTCGCTGGATGACCGCCAGCGGCGCTATGCGGATGTCATCCATCAGTCGGGCACCGCGCTGCTCGGCATCATCAACGACATCCTGGATTTCTCCAAGATCGAGGCCGGCAAGCTGGAACTCGACATCGCGCCGTTCTCGCTGCGCGACGTGGTGGAGGATGCGGTGGACATTTTGGCGGAAAAGGCACACAGCAAGGGCTTGGAGCTGTTGTGCGACATCCCCTCGGATGTGGAGACGGCGGTGGTCGGCGACGGCCAACGGCTGCGGCAAATCATCATCAACCTGGTCGGCAACGCCGTGAAGTTCACGGAGCGCGGCGAAGTGCGCGTCATCATGCGGCATAAGGCGCTCGACAAACAACGCTCGACGTTCCGCTTCGAAGTGGTCGATACCGGCGTGGGCATCAAGCCAGAAAGCTGCGCCAGTATTTTCGAATCCTTCGCTCAAGAGGACAACTCCACCACGCGCAAATACGGCGGCACCGGATTGGGATTGGCAATCTGCCGCCAGCTGGTCGAGCTGATGGGCGGGGAGATGGGGGTCAAGAGCACGCCCGGCGAGGGCTCGACGTTCCATTTCACCGTCGCGTTGACCAACGACAACGCGACGGTGCGCGGATTGCGCCCCGCGGTACTGAAGGGCACGCGGGTGCTGATCGTGGACGATAATCCGCGCACTCGCCAAATCGTCGCCGGGCACCTGAACAGCTGGGGTGTCACCGTCACCGAGGCCAAGTCGGGCCCAATCGCATTGCAGCTGATGGAGATGTCCAAGGCGGAGGGCATCGATGCGCTAATCATCGACGGGCAGATGCCCAATCAAGACGGGTTCGCGCTCGCCAAAGACATCCGCACCCTACCGGATTTCGAGGACATCCCGATTTTGATGATGGCCTCGATCCTGGCGGTGCCGGGAGCGAACGAGAAGCTCAAAGGGCCAACCGCGTGGATCAGCAAACCGGTGCGCCGCTCGCAACTGCATTCAAGCCTGGTAGCGCTGTTCACCAGCCAATCCGCGGCGGCAGCGACCACGTTGAGCAAGACGGTCAGCAAGCGCTTGCCGGTCATCATGCAGAGCACACGCGAGGTGTCGCGCATTCAACGCGCATTGCTGGTCGAGGACAATCCGGTCAATCAAGAATTGGCCCTGGCCATGCTGATGGAACTCGGCGTCGTCACGGTGAGCGCGTGGAGCGGCGAGGAGGCACTGGTCAAGGTGGCCGCCGAGCAGTTCGACGTTATCTTGATGGATTGCCAGATGCCTAAGCTCGACGGCTATGCAACCACGCGCCGCCTGCGTGAATGGGAGCGACGCAGCGGACGCGAGCGCACGCCCATTGTGGCACTCACCGCCAATGCCCTGAACGGCGATGCCGCACGCTGCTTCGAGGCCGGCATGGATCGCTACCTGAGCAAGCCGTTTACCATCGATCAGCTGTTCGGCGTGCTCGAGTCATGCGTGCAGGACGCGACCGGTACGGCGGCTGCGGCCACGAGTGCTGCGGCGCCCCTGCCGCTGCAAAGGTCTATTCCTGCCGACGAGACGCCAGCCGCCCCTGTGGAGGCCGCTCCCGTACAAGCCCTTCCCATACCCATACCCATGCCGGTGCGAGAGAGTGCGGGGACCAGCAGCGTTGCCGCCATTCCAGTCCTGACGACGCGGGTGGCGTCAACGCCGGTGGCGGTTGCCCCACCCGAACCCAAACCCGAACCCAAAGCCGAGCCCGAGCCTATACGCGAGCCCAAGCCGGTGCCGGCGATCGCGGACCGCGAGAGCGCCGAAGTCGCCGTGCTGGACGAAAAGGTACTGGATCAGATTCGCGAGTTGCAGCGCGGCGTGCCGAATCTATTGGCCAAGGTTGCCGAGCTGTATATGGAGAATTCAGTGGCATTGCTGCATGAATTGCGCGGGTGCTTGCACCGGCGAGACTATGTCAGCATGGCCAGGGCGGCGCACGCCCTGAAGTCGACCAGCTTTAATACCGGTGCGAAACTGCTGGGCGAGATGTGCGCGGGCTTGGAGGCCTTTGCGCTCGAGGCTAAATTCGAAGAATCGCGCAATGCCTTGAGCGATGCGATACAAGAGCATGCGCGGGTGGCGCGCGCGCTCAACGCGCTGCGAGTCGCCGCGTAGGGGTGTATGTTGCGCGGCGGTCGGCCGGGCCGCCGTTGGCCGCCCCGCGGTTGGCCGCCCCGCGGTACGCCACCCGCTTATCGGCTACAGTAAGCGCATGTCCCCACCCGCTTTCGAGAACAGCTACGCACGGCTGCCTGCGCGCTTTTATTCGCGCACCGACCCAACACCGGTGGCGGCGCCGCGGCTGATCAAATTCAATGCTGTGCTGGCCGCGGATCTTGGCATTGATCTCGACGCGGCCGAACCCGAGGAAATTGCGCAGGTGCTCTCGGGTAATCGGACGTTGCCGGGCAGCGAGCCGTTGTCCATGGTTTACGCGGGCCACCAATTCGGCCATTTCGTGCCGCAGCTCGGCGACGGGCGCGCCATTCTGCTGGGCGAGCTGCGCGATCGCGCCGGCGTGCTGCGCGATGTGCAATTGAAAGGGTCGGGCCGAACCCCGTATTCGCGCGGCGGCGATGGACGGGCGGCGCTGGGACCGGTTTTGCGTGAATACCTCGTGAGCGAGGCCATGACGGCCTTGGGTATCCCCTCGACGCGCACGCTGGCGGCGGTGCTCAGCGGCGAGCGGGTGCTGCGTGAAGAACCGCTGCCGGGCGCGATCCTGACGCGCGTCGCGGCGAGTCACGTGCGCGTCGGTACTTTCCAGTACTTCGCCGCGCGCGGCGATGCAGATGCAGTACGAACTCTCGCTGACTATGTCATCGCGCGGCATTTCCCGGATCTCAAGAACGGCCCATCTGCCTATCTTGAAATGCTGAACGCCGTCATTCGGCGACAGGCGAGCCTGGTGGCCAAATGGCTGCACGTGGGCTTCATCCACGGCGTCATGAATACCGACAACTCGACGGTGTCGGGGGAGACCATCGACTACGGTCCCTGCGCCTTCATGGATGCTTACGACGCGAATCAGGTATTCAGCTCCATCGATCGTCACGGCCGCTATGCTTATTCGAATCAGCCGGCCATCGCGCAATGGAACCTGGCGCGGCTGGCGGAAACTCTTCTGCCCCTCATCGACCCCAACGAGATCCCGGCGGTCGAATTGGCGACCGAGGCGGTCACGGCATTCATGGGTCATTTCGAGCAGGCATGGCTGCAGGGCATGCGCGCCAAGCTCGGACTGACGACCGCCGATGCAAGCGATAAAGATCTGGCGCAACGCCTGTTGACCTTCATGCAGCGCACTCAATCCGATTTCACCCAGACGTTCCGTAGTTTGTGCGGCTTGGCGGAGTCCAACTCAGCGTCGCAGCCCGGGCAGCTCGACGTTGATGCAGAATTCGCTGCATGGCTGCAAGAATGGCGGGCACGGTTGGCCGTCGAAGGGCGATCCCCCGCGCTAGTGGCCACTGCGATGCGTGCGGTGAATCCGAAGTACATCCCGCGTAATCACCGCATCGAGCAGATGATCAATGCCGCGGTGGAGGGCGAGGACTTCTCGCTGTTCGAAACGCTGCTGAACGTGGTGGCGCGCCCGTTCGATGAGCAGCCGGAAGCAGAAGCCTACACCGCGGCACCGGGTCCCGAAGAGCGGGTGACGCAGACCTTTTGCGGAACGTGAGGCGATGGCGCGATACAATGCCGAGGCCTCCAAAAATGAAAATAAGGGATGGATCAGCATGAACCAGATCGAAAAACTGCTCGCGATCGGCGCCTGCACCTTGTGGGCATCGAGCGCTGCCGTGCACGCCGCGGCCGGCGATGATGGCATTGCAAGATTTCGCGCCACCTACAAGGAATTGGTCGAGACCAACACCAGCCTGTCGGTAGGGGATTGCACGCTGGCCGCACAACGCATGGCGGCGCACTTGAAGCAGGCCGGATATCCCGATGAGGATGTACGCATCTTCGTCCCCGACGGCCATCCCAAGGAGGGCGGGCTGATCGCGGTGCTGCATGGCACGGATCCCAAGCTCAAGGCGATATTGATGCTGGCGCACGTCGATGTAGTGGAGGCGAAGCGGGAGGATTGGACGCGCGATCCTTTCACGCTGATCGAGGAGGACGGCTACTTTTATGGGCGCGGCACCAGCGACATGAAGGCGCAGGCTGCGATCTGGGTCGACAACATGGTGCGCTTCCGAGAGGAAGGCTTCAAACCCAAGCGTTCCATCAAGTTGGCCCTCACCTGTGGCGAAGAGACCAACAGTGCGCTCAACGGCGCCGGTTGGCTGGCGGAGCACGAGCGCGCCGCCATCGATGCGCAATTTGCTCTCACCGAGGGTGTCGACGGCGACCTCGATGCGCAGGGTCATCGCATCGCGCTCGAGATTCTGGCGGCCGAGAAGATCTCGCAGAATTTCGTGTTCGAAGTCACCAATGCGGGCGGCCACAGTTCGCGACCCGTCCCCGACAATGCGATTTATCATTTGGTGCGGGCCGTGGACCGCGTGAGCCAGTACGAGTTTCCGGTACAGTTGAATGACGCCAACCGGGCCTATTTCACCGGCATGGCCAAGATCGTCGGCGGCGAGAAGGGCGCCGCCATGACGGCAGTATTGGCCAATCCAAGCGACGGCGCGGCGGTGGCCATCCTGGACAAAAATGTGGACTGGCATGCCATGCTGCGCACCACCTGTGTAGCGACCATGCTGTCCGCGGGTCACGCCACCAATGCCTTGCCGCAGCGGGCGAGCGCCAATATCAACTGCCGCATTTTCCCGGGCGTGCCGCGCGAGGAGGTGCTCACGCAATTGTCCAAGATTGCCGCTGACCCTGCCGTCAAGGTGAGCATCCCGGAGGTGCGCGGACCCATCGCGCCGCCCGCACCGTTGACGCCGCAGATTTTGAAGCCAATAGAGACGGTCGCTCATCAGTTATGGCCGGGTGTGCCGGTGGTGCCGGCGCTCGAGCCGGGCGCCTCCGACGCCCAATTCCTGAATCCCGCCGGTATTCCAACGTATGGAGTCACCGGCATTTTCACCGATCCGGATGGCGGCCACATTCATGGATTGAATGAACGCGTGCGCGTGCAGTCGGTCTATGAAGGGCGTACGTTCCTATATCGGTTAGTAAAGATGTACGCCAATCAATGAGTTAGGCCAGGCCCAGCCTGAAGAAGGCTTCAACTGCGATCACTCAAGCGTCGGTCGCCTTTGCGACGCTGCCGCGATTCGTTCGAAAGCGCGGAACCAGCATCGGGGTGCGATCGCGATAGTCGACGTAGGTGCTGCCGAAGGCGGTAACCATGTCCCGCTCTTCCCAGCGGATCGCGATCAGGATGTATGCCGTGGTCGTCAACGCGAATATCAAATGAGCGACGGTCATCACGGGCGCGGACCAGAAAATCACCAGCCAGCCAACGTACAGCGGATGGCGCACCCACTTATAGAGGGTCGGCGTGCGGAAGGACGGTGGGCGATAAGTCTTATTGCCGAGCCGCCGCCACACCTGCTTCAGACCAAACAGATCGAAGTGGTCGATCAGGAACGTCGTATAGAGAAGCAGCGCCCAGCCAAACAGATACAGCCCGATGACACTCGAACGCGCAGTACCCGTAAGGTTCCAGATCACGCCGCCGATGGGTTGCCACCAAGCGAACAGCGCCGCGAGTGCCAAGGAGCTCAAAAGTACATAGGTGCTGCGTTCGGCTTCCTGAGGCACAACTCGCGTCCACCGGCGTTTGAAGGCAGGCCGAGCCATGCCGCTGTGCTGAACGGCGAAAGCTGCGAGAAGACCAAAGTCTACCGCGAGAGCCATGGCTAAGGAGGCGTGAGGCACGCCGTCCAGCAGGGTGGGGGTGAGAAAGCCACCGATGAAGCCAATGCCATAAAGAAACACTACGAAAAAGATGGCGTAAGAGACTATCCCAAACAGGAAAATTGCGACGCGCGGCATAGGTTACTCCCGAAAGCTTTGCAGTTGACGCTGTGCATGGTGCCGTCGGGCCGGCGGCGGCGCATGGGGCATCGCCCCCCATCTTTGATTGTCTACGCCCCTATCTTTTGGAATACAAGAGTCCGCGCTTGTGGGCCGCGGCCACCGCCTCGCGCCTCGACGTAACGCCGAGCCGCGCCAGGATCGCCGACACGTGATGCTCGGCCGTCTTTCCGGAAATGCACAGGCGTGCCGCAATCTCGGCATTGGTCATGCCTTCTGCGACCAACTCCAGAACGTGAGCCTGCCGCCGGGTCAGGCCTGCAAGATTCGCGCGCGTGTCAGCGATGGGCCCGCGCGGGATCACGCTCGCGCCGTTGGCGCGCATCAGCCGTCGCAGCCGGGTGGCCGCGGGCGCCCCACCCAAACGGTCCCAAATGTCGAGGGCTTGGCCTTGAGCATCTTCATCGCCGTGAGATAACGCGATCGCTTGCTCGTAGGGATGGCGCAGCGCCCGCCAGCCGTCCGCCGCCGCTTGCCAGTTGCCATCGACAAGATCGCGCAACGGCGGGA
>Ga0182030_10003553_pt1 | contig 33307 bp, 26 predicted proteins | sample 812S3MmetaG_FD_121299 | JGI IMG/M metagenome (GOLD analysis project Ga0182030, IMG submission 121299) | Permafrost microbial communities from Stordalen Mire, Sweden - 812S3M metaG (Illumina Assembly) | ecosystem: Environmental > Terrestrial > Soil > Wetlands > Permafrost | place: Sweden...
GGCCTACGGGATAAAGACCGTAAGAATATCCGATCAGAAAGATCTCCGGAGCCAGCTCAAGCGCGTGCTCGATCTTTCCGGGCCGGTGGTTTGCGACGTGATCTGCCGCCCCGATGAGGCGCGTGTACCCAGCCTGTCATCGGCCCAGCGCGCGGATGGTTCCTTGTATTCGAAGCCACTGGAAGACCTTTGGCCATTCTTGGCCCGCGATGAATTCCGCGAGAACATGATCGTCGATCCCCTGGACGAATCGTGAAGCTTGGAATAATGCAAGGACGATTGGTTCCACCGGAAGCGCAACGATTTCAGAGCTTCCCGCGTGAACGCTGGAGGGAGGAATTTGCGGTCGCGGCGGCTGCCGGCCTGGACACCATCGAATGGATTTATGACGCCTATGGCGAAGACCTAAATCCGATCGGGACTGACGAAGGGATTCGTGCAATCGAGCGCCTCTGTTCGGCTCATCAAATTCAGGTCGAATCCGTATGTGCGGATTGGTTCATGGACTATCCTCTCGTCGGAATCGGCATCGAGGCGGCGCGGGAGAGATGGAACCGTCTCTCGTGGCTCATGCTGCGTTGCAGTTCCCTGGGGATCAACCGCATTGTGATACCGTTCGTCGATGGCTCGGCTATCAAAACACCGGGCGATTCGGATGCCGTCGCCGCAGGGCTGAACGCCTTATCCGAGCTGATGGACCGGAGCAACGTAGAGCTGCATCTGGAAACGGACCTGTCTCCGGCCAATTTCGCCAATCTTCTGGCGCGAACGCCCCATCCTCACGTCAAAGTCAACTATGACTCGGGTAACAGCGCTTCGCTCGGCTATAGGCCGTTCGAAGAATTCGCGGCGTATGGCCGCCGCGTCGGCAGCGTGCATCTGAAAGACAGGCGTTTGGGCGCTGGAACCGTTCCACTGGGATCCGGCGATACCGATTTTACCGCAGTTTTCGAGTCTCTCAAGGCTGTGCGCTATTCGGGCGATTTCATCCTTCAGGCCGCGCGCGGAGAGACAGAGGGCGAACTCGAACTAGCGCGAAAAAATGTGCGCGTTGCCCGACAGATGATTCAATGTCTGAGAGCGCCTTGAAGTTCCTGCTCGTCGGACTCGGGGGGATAGGTCAGCGTCACACGCGAAATCTGCGAGCGCTGTACGGCCATCGTTGTGAAATCATCGCGTACCGGGTTCGCGGCGACGGTCCGGTTCTGACCGACGCGTTGCAGATAGGCAGTGCGGACGGCCTCGAAGAACGCTATGGAATTCGTTCATTCACCGATCTGGACGCGGCGCTCGCGGATGGCCCGGATGCCGCCCTGATCTGCAATCCAACCAGCTTGCATATGTCGGTTGCGCTGCGGGCCGCACAGGCAGGATGCCATTTGCTGATCGAAAAGCCTCTTTCGCACTCTCTCGATGATATAGATCTGCTCCGTGAGACGATAAGAGATGGCCGACTTGTATGCATGGTTGCGTATCAATTGCGCTTTCATCCCTGTTTGCAACTGGCACATCGCCTTTTTACCGGTGGGGCGATCGGGCGCGGGATAGGTTGCCGCGCCGTTGTCGGCGAATACCTGCCAGGATGGCACACGTACGAAGACTATCGAACGATGTATGCATCGAGGCGAAGTTTGGGAGGAGGGGTAGTGCTGTCGCAAATTCACGAGCTCGACTGTCTGTATTGGTTCTTCGGCCGGCCGCAGCAAGTCATGGCGATGGGCGGACACTACAGCGACCTCGAAATCGATGTTGAAGACATCGCCTCGACGTTGCTTCGGTACGACGGGCTGGTCGCTCATTTGCACCAAGACTATATCCAGCAACCACCAACCCGGCAGCTTGAAATCATCGGCAGCGCGGGCAAAATCCTTGTCGACCTGCGTGCATCGTCGGTGACTGCCTACGGCAGTGCCGGCGAAATAATCGAGTCGCAGGTGTATCCCGATCTGCCGAGAAACAAGCTATTTCTCGACGAATTAGCATGTTTCGCACACGCCATTGAAACGGGCGGGGAAGTGCCGGTGGATTTGGAGGCCGGAAGGCAAAGTTTGGAGATGGCGTTGGCAATTCAGCTTTCAATGAAAACTCGAATGCCGGTTGATATGGGCCTCTCCCATGAGTAGCGATTTATTCGATATGGCGGATCGCGTGGTCATCATCACCGGCGGCGCCGGATTGCTCGGCATGTCGCACGCACGGGCCATTCACGGCGCCGGAGGAATTCCCGTATTGCTTGATATCGCCCCGGTAGCGCTATCGCATCTACGAGAGCGGCTTGGTTTTGAGGTGCAATGCCATACATGCGATATAACCGACGAGTCCGCGCTGCAGCGGGTTCTTGCACTGGTTCTTGCCGAGTACGGCCGCGTCGATGTCCTCGTCAATAATGCCGCGAACAACCCGAGAGTCGAGGTGTCAGGAAGTCTGGCCAATTCACGCCTCGAGAATTATTCGCTGGACGCCTGGCAAGCGGACTTGGCGGTCGGCTTGACGGGAGCCATGCTGTGCAGCCGCGTGTTCGGCGGCGAAATGGCACGCCGCGGCAAGGGTGTAATAGTCAATATCGCTTCCGATCTGGCGCTGATCGGACCCGACCAGCGGCTATATGCGATTGATGGGCGAGCGCACGACGAGCAGCCGGTGAAGCCGGTATCTTATTCGGTCGTAAAGAGCGGTTTGATCGGGCTGACCCGGTACCTTGCCACGTACTGGGCCGCGTCGGGGATTCGAGCGAACGCGCTATGTCCGGGCGGCGTCGAAAATGGGCAAGACACCGTGTTCGTGAAGCGAATTGCAGAGCGAATTCCGCTCGGTCGCATGGCGAGTCTCGACGAATATCAGGGCGCAATGCTTTTTCTGTGTTCCGACGCTTCATCGTACATGACAGGCGCCGTTCTTGCCATCGACGGCGGAAGATCCACGTGGTAGCGGCCGCGGCCGCCCTGCTAAGCGAGCTGACTGATCTGCTTCGGGAACCCCTGGCAAGCGCGATCGAGCGCGAACGTACAACCTTCGATCGATCAATCGCCGCATTCGGCAACCGCATAGTGCTATCGGGCGCAGGAAACCTAGGTCGCAAGGTGTTAGGGGCGCTGCGCGCGCACGGCGTCGAGCCTCTTGCGTTCGTGGACAACAATGCTGCGCTTTGGGGAAAGCACGTAGACGGTGTTGCCGTCCTCTCTCCCGCGGAGGGCGCAAGGCTCTTCGGGCAGACGGCGACCTTCTGCGTGACCATCTGGAGGGGAGAGGGTACCGACACCATGTCGCAGCGCCGGGCGCCGTTGCTGGCCGACGGCTGTCTGAATGTCATCGATTTCGGCGCTCTGTTTTGGAAATACGGCGATGAGTTGCTGCCGCACTATTCTCTGGATCTGCCGCATCGTCTGTTGGCTTGTGCGAACTCCGTTCGAGCGGGCTTCGACGTGTGGAGCGATGACGTGTCGCGAGCCGAATACGTTGCCCAGGTAAGGTGGCGACTGTGGATGGATTTCGACAATCTGCCGCCTCCCGTGACGGAAGAGATCTATTTCCCCCGCGATCTCATGGCGATCAGCGAACAGGAAGTGTTCATTGATTGCGGCGCCTACGACGGGGATACTGTTCGAGCCTTTATCAGGCACAGTCGGGGCCGCTTCAAGTCCATCTATGCATTCGAGGCGGATAGCAAGAATTTCGCGAAATTGCGTGGATTCGTGGAAACATTGCCGGCGCAGTTGCGCGACCGCATTAATTGTGTCGATGTCGCCTTGGCGGATCATGGCGGCAGCGTGTATTTTGCCTCGGGTGGAACGGCAGCATCCGCCGTAGCCGACAAGGGAGAGCGTGTCGGGTGCGTGGCTTTGGACGATGCGCTGCCCGTGGTACCCACTTGGATAAAAATGGACATTGAAGGATCCGAGCCCGCGGCGCTCCGGGGGGCGCGCCGAACAATCATAGATCACGCGCCGGCCCTTTCAATTTGCGTGTATCACTCCCAAGATCACCTTTGGAGCATTCCGTTGCAAATCGTGGCCATGAATCCGGAATACAAAATGCACCTGCGGCCCTTCGTTCCGGAATCCTGGGATTTGGTCTGCTATGCGATTCCCACCACGAGGTATCTATTGTGAATCAGCCGTTGGTCTCGGTCGTCGTGCCTTGTTACAACGAACAAGGAAATGTAGACGTCCTATATGAACGATTGTGCGCAGTATTCGCGAAGATCGCGGACATCCGCTTCCAAATACTTTTCATCGATAACGCGTCGGTCGACAGCACGCAGGAAGTTTTGCGAGCCATTGCGGAGCGGGACGCACGCGTCAAGGTGATCTTCAATATCCGCAATTTTGGCTCGCTTCGGTCGCCTCTTCACGCATTCTTCGAAAGCGCGGGCGATGCAGTAATCTGCATGGCCAGTGATTTGCAGGATCCGCCTGAACTGATCGGTGAATTCGTGCGACATTGGCGGGCCGGGATCAAGGTCGTCATCGGGGTAAAAGCGAAAAGCCGCGAGTCCCAGGTCATGTTTTTTCTGCGGCGCTCGTATTACAAACTGCTGAATCGAATTTCAGAGACGCCGCTGATAGACAATTTCACGGGCTTTGGGTTGTATGACCGCGAAGTGGTCGAAGCATTGCGGCGTATTCCCGATCGTAGACCGTATTTTCGCGGCCTGATCGCCGAATTGGGCTATACCCGGGCGGAGGTACCCTTTGTTCAGCCGCAACGCGAACGAGGAGTTACCAGCAATAATTTTTACGCTCTGTACGACACGGCAATGATGGGCTTGACCAGCCACTCGCGTGTGCCCTTGAGGTTGGCGACGATGGCGGGCTTCGTTTTAGGGTTCATCAGCTTACTGGTGGCAATTCTGTACTTGGTTGCAAAGCTGGTTTTCTGGAATCGATTTGCGCTTGGCCAGGCCCCTGTGCTCATCGGCGTATTTTTCTTCGGGTCGGTTCAGATGTTTTTTGTCGGTATACTCGGGGAATACATCGGAGCGATCCATGCGCAAGTGCACCCGCGGCCATGGGTTGTCGAACGGGAGCGCCTGAACCTCGATTCGGCGTCGACTGACCTTGAAGCTTGAATCGAATGCGTGGTGGCGGCTGCCCCAACAAGTTCGTTTTCTGGTGGGTGGGAGCTACAACACCGCGTTCGGATATGCGGTGTTCGCAGTTTTGTATCTTTGGCTGGGGCGGCAGATCAGCTATTTATTGATTGCCCTCATGAGCTACGCGGTCTCCGTGACGAGCGCATTTTTCGTCTATCGGTGGTTGGTATTCCCTTCGACGGGCGACCTAGGATGGACATTCGTTCGATTTAACGTGAGCCAGCTCGTAGCGCTGAGTTTGGGAATGTCGGGTCTCTACGTTCTGGTGGAACGTGGACACTTGAATCCGTTGACTGCGCAGGCATGTGTGATGACCATGTCCGTCGTCATCACCTATTCACTTCACCGCTATTTCTCCTTTCGAAAGCGCTCGAGCGAAGGTTTGCCGAAGCGGAGGTAGGGAAGGATAATCAGGAATGAACCGCCTAGCGGGCGCAAATGGAGTTCATCTGCGCAAATGCTGATCGAAAAAACGCAGTACGGCCGCATATGCATGCCTGCCATCATGTTGGCGCGTGAGGCCGTGCTTTGCTCCTGGATATACCATCATGTCGAATGGCTTGCCAAGATCCTGAAGCTTCCGAAACAATTTTGTGCTGTTCAGGAAAAGCACGTTGTCATCCGCCATGCCGTGCATGATCAAGAGTTCGCCTTTCACGTTCTTGGCGTAAGGCAGCACTGAGCTGGCCGCATAGGCGGCGGGATTGTCCTGGGGGCGACCCATGTAACGCTCGGTATAATGGGTGTCGTAGAGAGTCCAATCCGTGACGGGAGCTCCCGCCACGCCGGCGCGAAAAACCTCCGGCGCTTTGAACATCAGCATCAGGGTCATGTAGCCGCCATAGCTCCAGCCCCACACCCCGATACGCTCAGGATCTACGAATTCCAGGGACCCGAGCCAACGTGCTCCGAGAACTTGATCGGCCACCTCGATGGCGCCCAACCGGCCTTGGATCGGCGCCTGAAATGCAGTGCCCCGAAAAGCGGTGCCGCGATTGTCCAGCTGGAATACGACATACCCCGCCCGAGTGAGGATCTGCGTAAAGGAGCTGCCCGTCCAATTGTTCAGAACCCGCTGCACTCCGGGACCACCATAGACATCCACGATGGCGGGGTAACGCTTGCGCGGATCGAAATGAGGCGGTTTGAACAGCCGGTAGTACAGGGTCTGTCCGTCGGCCGCGCGGAGGGTGCCGACCTCCGCAATCGAATTGTCCGCAAGATAGGGCGCATCGGGATGCTGCGAGTCCAGCCGATTCTCCTGCAGATAGACGAGCAGCGAGCCGTCGGCGGCGTGCAGAGAAACCTGCGGCGGCTGTACGCTGCTGGTGAAGTTGTCGATGTAGACGCTCGTGTCGGAAGACATCGTGACCGCATGCAGGCCGTCTTCGCGCGAGATGCGATTGATCCTCTTTGGGTCCTGCGAATCCAGCGATGCACTGTAGAGTTGCCGCTCCGTGGGGGCTTTCTCGGTTGCGGTGAAGTAAACCAGACGCTTGTTTTCGTCTATTCCTTTTATCGCCCGCGTCCTGAAGTCGTCGACGTCCCAATCGCCCGCGGTGATCTGCCGCAGCAAATGGCCCTCGTCGTCATACAGATATAGGTGCCGGTGGCCATCGCGGCTGGATGCCCAAATGAACTCCTTGGAAAGGGTCAGAAAGGACAGTTCATCGTGCAGCTCGATCCATGTCTGGCTGAATTCCGTCAACACGACGCGGCTCCGGCCGGTCTTGATGTCGGCAAACAAGAGATCCAGCCGTTTCTGGTCGCGGCTTTCCCGCTGGATGGCCAGTGTCTTGCCGTCGGGCAGCCAGTCGACGCGCGCGAGATAGATGTCGCTGTCGGCGCCTAAATCGATCCAAGTGACCGATCCGGTCTGCACGTCGGCAACGCCCAATTTGACCAGGACGTTGGCACCCCCGGCGGCGGGGTATCGCTGCGCAAAGGTGGCGACGTTGTCGGCCTCGATCTCGAATCGTTCGGTAAGTTTGATGGGGCTCTCATCGACCCGGGAAAATGCCACATGCCGATCGTCCGGGGCCCACCAGTAGCCGGTGTTTCGCCCCATTTCCTCTTGAGCGGCGAATTCGGCCATTCCATTCTTGACCGTGCCGCCACCGTCGCTGGTAAGCGCTTTTCCGCGCCTTTTGACGATGTCGTAGACATGAAGATTCTGATTGCGAATGAAGGCTACGAATCCTCCGGCCGGTGAAATGACGGCGTCCGACGCGGAACTATCGGATGGGTCGATTTGAAGGATCGAGTTCTGTGCGGGTTGGCTGAGATCGCAGTAATGCAGATTCCCGGCGAGCGGAAACAACACGGCGCGACCCGAAGCAGCAAAGGAATACTCCAGGATGCCGGAGAGGGCAGCGGTCCGTTGCCGCTCGCGACGATTGATCTCCTCTTCCGAGAGCTTTCCTGCGGCCGGAGCCAAACTGTTGGAATCGACCAAGACCCGCGCCCGGCGCTCGCCGATGTCGTATTCCCACAAGTCCAATCGATCCTTATCGTCCGGCTTGCCTTGTAGGTAGGTCACGCGTGAGCCGTCGGGCGAAATTTTCAGGCCAACCATAACGGGCCCGATGAGAGCGGGAGCATCGAACAGCCGGTCGATAGTCAACTCGGCGGCCTGAGCTGATGTGGCCACGGCACAGGCGACCAGGGCGGGCGCCAAGAAGCGTCCAGAATTGCGAGACTCGGCCATGTCGGAGCCCTATGTTGGTGGCGAAATCTAAATAGGCGTCTAATTATAGACGCGTCAGCCGATAGCACACCTCGTGCAATTCCGTGAGCCCCCGCTTCCTGAGCCTCGGTTCGGCCGCCAAAATATCTCTCCTGGAGAGCGGGTGAATCGAATGATGCCGACCGTACAGGCGATCAACGTCATCGACGCTCACGGAGAAAGGAGGACCGGCCATTTGCGCTTGCGGGTATTCCACCGTAATCAACAGAGTCTGGGTGCCGGCCGCGGTCAGCGCAGTCATGTGCGCCACGTAGGGTTCACGAAGCTCCGGTAACCAAGAAATGAGGGCGGCACGATCATAGACGGCGCCGACGGGGCCTAAAAGTTCAGGGGTCAATGAAAAGAAATTGCCGCAGAAGAGGGTGAGATTCGCGGACTCGTAGACATCGAATCCAGGGATGCCACGGCGCTTCGCGGCGACGCCGTTTTCCATGCAGAACGACTCCAGCGCAACCGCGGAAAGCTCGACTCCAACCACAGAGCGGTGTCGCGCGCATAGCCAGAGCAAATCGAGGCTTTTACCGCACAAGGGGACGAATACGCGGCTGTCCGGCGCAATCCCAAGCTCCAGCCAATACTCCTGTAAGCGCTGGTCGACCGCGGATTGGTGGAAACCGATTTGTCCTGCGCGCCAGCGCTCGTGCCAGAAATCAGGCTGCAATGGCTACGATTCCTGGGAAGATTCCGGAGCCGGCGCGTCGTCCGCAGCCGAAGATTGGTCCGGAATCCTGTGCTGCTCGCCAAACCAAGCGCCCAGGTCGATGAGACGGCAGCGATCGCTGCAGAAAGGCCGGTAAGTGGATTCAGCAGACCATTCCACCGGACGCCGGCAGGTGGGACATTTAACGACGCTTACCACTGCCGATTCCCTCCTGATTTACGCGCAGCACGTCAGTAGAAACGGCACGTCCACTTCGACATGCACGGGACGACTGGCTGCGTCGAGCCAGTTCAAGAATCGAATGGTGCAGCGGTGTTGGCTGCCGCTGATCTCGGGAAACAAATCAATCTCCGGAGGCAGGGTAACTCGCACCAGCTGGCATGGGTTCTCGCGATCGAACTGCAACTGGAATATGCCCCCGGTCGCGACTTCCGGCTTACGCTTCGCATTTTGCCTGGTCAGCCACAGCAACTCGACGATGCTGTCGCACAATGGCCGTATCAATGCCAGCCAACCGGCGAACTCGGCTGCGCGTGCCTCAGGCGGCCGGTTGAGCCAGTAGGAGTAGTCAGGCAAGTCAAAGTCGCAAGTACCCCCGGGGATGGCACTGCGATGCTTGATGGCACTCAAGAATTCAGAGTCGCGTAGGGGCGCCATGTAGTTGCCGCCGATCGCCGATAGATCGCTGCGAAGTTTGATCAGGTTTGACATCAACGACTTGAGGCGGCCCGGGTCGACGCCGGACTTGCTCTGGTATTCCTTGAGGACGCTGACGTGCCGTTCGAGTTCTTTCAAAACCTCGCTGCGGGAGTCGCCCCGTGCGGTAATTGCCAGTATTTCAAGAAGGCTCGCTACCGCGGCACGGGAACTCCAGGGATTGGGCGACTCGCTGTGGAAGGAAGCCTGCGTATATAGGAATTCCAGGCGCAAAAACGTACGCATGCGCTCATTCAGGGGCTGTTCGTAGACGATCGGCGCGGTCTCGGGGTCCGCTTGGGCCTGTAGATCAGGATAAGAGTTCATGACCCTATTCTGAGCCAACCCGAGGCCCAGGGTAAACCTCGGGTTTAGGTTAAATCCCGCCTTTGGCGCTGCTCTTCGGCCAGCCGCCCGTATTGCTCGTGCAGTCGCTCGACCGCTTGTCGCAAATCCGTGACGGTCCCGGAGTTGAGCAGCACGTCGTCCGCTGCCGCGAGGCGACGGGAGCGCGGCGCCTGCGAAGCCAATATCGCTTGGGCCTGCTCCACGGTGCAGCGGTCTCGCGCCACTACACGCTGGAGCTGGATCGATTCGTCGACATCCACCACCAAGATGCGATCCACCCGATTGCGCGCTCCGCCCTCGATCAGCAGCGGGATGGCCATGATGACGTAAGGGCCTTCAGCCGATTTTTCCCTCCTTTCCATTTCGTCGCGGATCAGGGGATGAAGGATGGACTCGAGATCCCGGCGCGAGTCCGGATCGCTGAAAATCAACTCCCGCAGCGCACGCCGGTCCAGGTTGCCGTTCTTGTCGATCATGCGGCTGCCGAACCGCTCGGCGACCGCGGCGAAACCGGGGGTACCCGGAGAGACCACCTTGCGGGCTGCCACATCGGCATCAATGACCGGAACTCCGAGTTCGGAGAACCGCTGGGCAACGGTACTTTTCCCGCTCGCGATGCCTCCGGTCAGACCGATGCGCAGCCGATGGGCCATGCCTCAATACCTGAGTCCGGACAGCCGTAAATACCCGCTGACCAATGAATCGCCATACATCATGGCAAGCCAGCCGGCGGCCGCCAGGTAGGGGCCGAACGGCATGGGAGCGCTGCGATCCCGCCCTCGCATCACGATCATCAATATTCCGAGCGCGGCGCCGGATGCGGCGGAAAGCAGGATGATCAAAGGCAGAAGCTTCCATCCGAGCCACGCACCCAGAGCCGCGAAGAGCTTGAAGTCTCCGTACCCCATGCCCTCCTTTCCGGTGACGAGCCGGAATGCATGAAACACCAGCCAAAGGCTCAAGTATCCCGAGGCCGCGCCGATGATTGCGTCCCGCGCGGATACCGGGATCGGGGTGCCGGCCATCGGGCCAATGACGATCGCCGCCAACAGACCGGCCCACATCAAAGGCAGAGTGATTCCATCGGGCAGCAGTTGGTGGTCGATATCGATGACGGTCAGCGCGATCAATGCCCAAGTGACCAGCAGTGCGCAGGCAGCCGAAGCGCCGAAACCAAAGTGCCAGGCCACCCACGCGGACAGTGAGGCGGTGATTAGTTCAACAAGGGGATATCGCGCGGAGATTCCAGTTTTGCAGGATGCGCAGCGTCCGCGAAGAAGGAGCCAGCTTAGTACCGGGATATTTTGCCAAGCCTTGATCGGCGCCCGACAGGCGGGGCACGCCGAGCGAGGTGTACTCAGAGTAAAACGCTCCGCTGCCGCGGGAGCAGCGACGGTGTTCGCCTCGGCCGCCGCAGCCTCGGTGGGCAGCAACACAGCTGCCTGGGAGCGCCATTCCCGCTCCAGCATGATCGGCAGACGGTAAATGACGACGTTGAGAAAGCTGCCAATCACCAAGCCCATCACGAACACCGACCCCGAAAACAATGTCGGGCTTCCCGTGTAGAGCGGGACCAAATCATTCAGCACGTATCATGCCTCGCTGGATACGCTCTGACGAACGTATCAGCCGACGACTTGGCCGAGCTTGAAAATCGGTAGATACATGGCGATAACCATGCCGCCGACCAGAATGCCGAGAATCGCCATGATCAGCGGTTCGAGGAGGCTCGACATGCTGTCGACGGCGTTGTCGACTTCAGCCTCGTAGAATTCCGCCACCTTGGCGGACATAGTATCCAAGGAACCCGATTCTTCGCCGACCGCGATCATTTGCACGACCATGTTCGGAAAAAGTCCGACATTCTCCATGGCGCGCTGCAAGCGCTGGCCGGTCGCCACCTCGTCTTTCATGCGCAGCGTAGCTTCTTCGTACACGATATTGCCGGTCGCCCCTGCGACCGACTGCATTGCCTCGACAAGAGGCACGCCGGCGGCGAACATGGTCGACAGCGTCCGGGCAAAGCGCGCTATGGCCGATTTCTGCAGAATGGGACCGATGATTGGGAATTTGAGCAGCGCCCGATCGATACCCCGCTGCATGTTCTTGGACCGCTTGTAAAAATAAAAGAAGGCATAAACAACTGCAACGACGACGATGCCCATCCACCAGCCCTGATGCTGCACGAAGCGGGATAGATTGACGACCATCTGCGTGAACGCCGGCAAGTCTGCGCCGAATCCCTTGAACAGTTCTTCGAATTGAGGAATGACGAAGATCAACAAAATGATGGACACGACGACCGCGACGATCAAAACGGCAGCCGGGTAGAACATCGCCTTCTTGATTTTCTTTTTCAGCGCTTCGGTTTTCTCTTTGTAAGTGGCGATTTTATCGAGCAGCGTTTCGAGCGCACCCGCCTGCTCGCCGGCCTCCACGAGATTGACGAACAAGTCGTCGAAATAAAGCGGATATTTCGCGAGTGATTCGTGCAGAGTGCTGCCGCCTTCGATGTTTGCCTTGACATCGAGCACCAATTTTTGCATCGAGGGCTTTTCGTGCCCATTTCCGATGATCTCAAATGCCTGGACCATCGGAATACCCGCGGACATCATGGTCGCAAGCTGACGGCTGAATATCGCGATATCTTCGTTGGTGACCTTGCCTCCGCTCCTGAACATGGCGCTTTGGGTCTTGACGCGCGTAGCGGCGACTCCCTGCCGGCGCAGATCGGCGCGCAGCGCCGCTTCATTCGCGGCCAGCGCCTTACCCCGTACCTTATGGCCGCGCTTGTCCTTGCCTTCCCAGTGGAATTGGGTGTCTTTTTTACCTGCGGTTGCGGATACGGCCATAAATCAGTCCTTAGGTAAACCTAATCGATAGTGACGCTGTTGATCTCTTCCAGGCTCGTTATGCCATCCCGAACTTTTTGCAAGCCTGAGCGCCGTAGATTCCAAATGCCGTCCTTGGAAGCCTGGTCATTGATGTCCATGGCACCGCCGCCTTCCATGATAATGCGGCCGATCGCTTCGGTGACAGGCATCACTTGGTATATGCCCATGCGGCCTTTGTAGCCATCTGTGCATTGACCGCAGCCCACCGCTTTGTACACTCTGATCCCGGCGTCGATATCCGACTGCTCGAAGCCTTCCTTTTTCAATGCTTCGGCGGGAATGTCGAGGGCTTGCTTGCAGTTCGAGCATAACTTCCGGGCGAGACGCTGCGCGATGATGAGGCTTACGGAAGTGGCGATAGCGTAGGGTTTTACGCCCATATCGACCAGGCGCGTCAGAGTTTGCGGCGCATCGTTCGTGTGCAATGTCGATAGTACCAAGTGTCCGGTCTGCGCCGCCTTGATCGCTATCTCGGCTGTTTCCAGGTCGCGGATTTCGCCGACCATGATCACGTCCGGGTCTTGGCGAAGGAAGGCCCTGAGCGCTGCCGCGAATGTGAGGCCCACCTTGGGGTTCACATTGACCTGATTGATGCCGGGAAGATTGATTTCCGCCGGATCCTCCGCGGTCGAAATATTGCAATCCTCGGTATTGAGAATATTCAGGCCCGTATAGAGGGATACGGTCTTTCCGCTGCCGGTCGGTCCCGTAACCAGGATCATGCCCTGCGGCTTGGCGAGATACCGCAAATAGATTTCACGCTGCACCGGTTCATATCCCAACGCATCGATGCCGAGCATCGCGCTGGAAGGATCGAGAATACGCGTGACGACTTTCTCGCCGAACAACGTAGGGCACGTGCTGACGCGGAAGTCGATGGCGCGATTCTTGGAAAGCCGCATTTTGATTCGGCCGTCTTGCGGAACACGGCGCTCGGCGATGTCGAGCCGCGCCATGACTTTCAAGCGCGCGACGATCTTGACCGCCAACTGCACGGGGGGCAGCGCTACTTCCTTGAGCACGCCGTCCAATCGAGTTCGTATGCGGAACAGCTTTTCATAGGGTTCGAAGTGAATGTCCGAGGCGCCCTTCTTGATGGCGTCGAGCAAAATCTTGTTGACGAACCTTACGATCGGCGCGTCCTCCACATCATCCCGGCCAAGGGCATCCGCGCTGGCTTCGTCGTCGCCGCCCGTGACTTCCAGGTTTTCGAGATCGAAATCGTCGTCGGTCAAACTCGGCATGATCGCTTCGGCCTGATCGATGGCCTTGCCGACAGCCGTCTGAAGCTTGTTATCCTCTACGACGACGAACTCGATGCTCATCGAGGTTTGGAAGCGAATCTCGTCCAAAGCATGCAAGTTGGTCGGATCCGCGACCGCGAGAAATAGCCGCTTCCCCCGCTTCATCAGCGGCAGAACGCGGTGCTTCTGCATGAGCTTTTCGCTCACTGATCGGATGGCATCCACGTCGGGCGTTACGGCGTCCAGATCCAGCAGCGGCACACCAAATTCGTTCGACGCAGAGATGGCGATGTCACGGGCGGTTGCGAGGTTGGCCCCCACCAAGTGCGTGACCAAGCTAACGTGTTTTTCCTTGGATTTGACAATAGCGTCCTGCATAGACGCCTCGTCCAATAGGCCGTCTTGGACGAGGCGTTGTGCGAGGCCGCCTAATGCGACACGACTGGTGCCGCCAACCGACGCTATTGCGTTATCATTCATAGACTTACGAGAGATCCCAAATCGGTAAAACTGGTAGTTTACAACCTATAGATAGGCGAGCAATTGTCAAATACGTGCCAGATAGTCGCACAGTGCGAGCGACGTACGGCGTGATTTCTTTCCCACTATGGACTATGCAGTGACCTGGGCTGTCCAGGTCTTGCAATGCAGCAATTAATCTCTCCCCCAGTCCAAGGGTTCCGGGCCCGGTTTCCCGGGCCTCAGAAGCTACGAATGGCAGGATGTCGGCAAGTATTGGGCCGAAACGCTTGTCACCACGGTGCCGGCGCCAGTCGCAATCGCCACGCTGGTGCCCGTGGGGGCTGCTGCAGTTCCACACTGCCACAACACGTCGCCGTTCTGGTTCGTATATGGATTAAGCGTCAATATTAGGCCATTCAATTTTGCGTTGGCCTGATTGCCATAGGTGATTTGGATTTCACCGCCGGCTAAGACGGTAACCCCGGTCTCGTACTTTCCCGTCGAAATGCTTGTGCCGGTCAAGTTTGCAATGGCCGGCCAAGAACCTTTATTTGCATAGTATTCGGCAATGGCCGTCTTCCAGCCGTCAGCCAGTGTCAAACCTTCAGTGACTTGAGCGCGGATGGTGTAGTTCTGGTATGCAGGAATGGCGATGGCCGCCAAAATCCCGATGATGGCGATCACGATCATCAGTTCGATGAGAGTAAAGCCTTTTGAAAAACGCCCTCGAGTCATTGTGGACTCCTTGTGAGTAAATCGAGCGCTATTTGCGGCGCCCAAAAAAGGGGGCCTCTCCATTGAGAGGCCTCCTGATTGCCTGCAGATACATGCTGGGATGTCGAGCATCCCGGAATTCCTACTTGCGCAAGACTACTATGAATGGCAAGACGTCGGCAGGAACTGAGCCGAAACGGACGTCGCCACAGTGCCGGCGCCGGTCGCAATCGCCACGCTCGTGCCGGTGGGGGCTGCTGACGTTCCGCACTGCCACAGCACATCGTTGTTCTGGTTGGTGTACGGGTTAAGTGTCAGTATCAGACCGTTGAGTTTTGCGTTGGCCTGGTTGCCGTAAGTGATTTGGATTTCACCGCCGGCAACGACAGTAACGCCGGTCTCGTACTTTCCAGTCGAAATGCTCGTGCCGGTCAAGTTTGCAATGGTGGGCCATACGCCCGTATTGGCGTAGTACTCGGCGATAGCCGTCTTCCAACCGTCAGCCAACGTCAAGCCCTCAGTGACCTGAGCGCGAATGGTGTAGTTCTGATACGCGGGAATGGCGATAGCCGCCAAAATACCGATGATGGCAATCACGATCATCAATTCGATGAGCGTGAAGCCCTTTTGAACCTGTTTAAGCATTGAATACTCCTGAGATACGCACGATTAAAAACAACGGCCAAGGCCTGTACTAGTCACGAAGCAAATGCCGTGCCATGAACGTTCGCATCCATCTAACTGTTTGTAATTGAACGATATTGCATGATGATGCATCGTCAATGCGGCATAAAAACCACATCAATCCGCGCTTTCGAGGGCACTGTTCGTCACAAAGTGACAATTTATGGCCGCAGGGATGCGGCGTCAGCCGCCTTCGTTGATTTCTTCGTGATATGCATCCTCTGCATTGATGTTCCAGATTTCCGACTTTCCTCTGCCGTTATTGAGGATTGAGTCGACTGCGCTATTTGCCGCCAACATGGAATGATCTTGGTTGTTATATCGGTGCATTCCGTTGCGTCCGATGGGATAAAGATTGGCGAATCTGTCGAGATACGCTCGAATGGTCTCAAATTCGCGATATTCTCCAAAATAGGCCGGGTAAGCTTTCGGGACGCGTACAACGGTTCCGTCCAGCACATGGCGACAATCAATCATTCCGATCTTCTCGAGTTCCTTCGCGGCGAATTCGATGAATTCGCCGTCACTCATGCTCCAAAGATCGTCGCCCTCGCGACAGAAGTATTCCAATCCCAACCAAATACTATTCGGATCTGCCACCAATGCCGGACTCCAATTATTAAATACCTGCAGCCGACCAATTTTTACATCGGGCTCTTGGATATAAATCCAATTGTCTGGGGGCATGCCATTTGCGGCGCCGGGCCCGGGCTGGCTGCCGAAGCAATTCATCCTCGAAACAAGCAAGCCAACGGTCATGAAGTCGCGGTACGGTAGTCTGCGCGCGATGCGAACTACCTCAAGATCCTCAGGTTCGAGCATGGCAGTCAAGTCCATGACAGGCATGGTCGAGACCAAGAAGTCGCAAGCCACGCGCCGTGCGACACCAGTTGCGTCGTCTCGCACGGTGACGGCGCTGACCTCCGTACCTTTGCGCTCTATGGCAACCACCCGATGGCGAAGATGAATCTCGCCTCCGCGCAGACCTACTTGATGCGCTACTTCTTCCCACATTTGCCCCGGACCCAGTTTTGGATAGAGAAATCTTTCAATGAGACTGGTTTCGGTCTGTTTTTGTGAAGTGTCGGCAGATGAACGAAACGGCCGCGCCACTGCATGCGCGACTGCCTTCGTCACTGACAATCCCTTTATGCGCTGTGCGCCCCACTCGGCAGAAATCTCCTGGCAAGGGACGCCCCATACCTTTTCCGTGTAGTCCTTGAAAAATGTGCGGTAAAGGCGATCGCCGAACCGATTGATAAAAAAGTCCTCCAAGGATGTTTCCGGGATTCTGTGGCGGAGTTGCGCGCGACTGTAGCTCATACCTATGCGCAGAGTTTCGACGAGCCCCATGTTCCTGACAGTGCGAGCATTGAGCTTGAGAGGGTAGTCGAAAAACCGGCGCCGATAGAAGATCCGCGAAAGCCGTTGACGAACCAACATGACCGAATCACCCGAAGGCCGCCCGGGAGCGCCTAGCACTAAATCCCGTGTTTGCTGTTGGTATGCAATACGCACGCTCTTTCCGCCGTCTGTTTCGCCCGCCGCTACCGGAAGAATATCTTGCCACCATCGCATGACCCAATCCGACTTCGAAAAAAACCGGTGGCCACCGATATCCATACGATTACCGCGGTAATTCACGGTTTTGGAAATTCCGCCGACTTGCTGATCGGCTTCAAATACCATGGGCGCAATATCCGAACGCCGCAGCAATTCAAGCGCTGCCGTCAACCCGGCCGGCCCAGCTCCGGCGATAACTGCGATCTTTCTACTGTCACTAGACGAGGACATTGTCGATAGCCTATTGAGCCGAGGTGGGTCGCACGAACAAAATCTGGCGGCGCGCAGTGAAGTTGCACAGAAACGTGAAGCCCGCTGCGACGCACTTGGCGAGTAGGTAGTGAACCCCGAAAAAGCCGACCAACGCATAGATTACCGCCGCATTTACGGCAAGCCCGGCTATTCCGATGGCTACAAAACTCACGAACTCGGCCCGCCGATCATGGAGCTTGTGCTGCTTAAATACCAGATTGACCGAGAGTTCGTATGCGACAACGGCGCCTGCTAGGAAGGATGCAGCTGCCGCCGCCATATAGTGCCAAGACAAAAAATGCACCAAGGTCCACAGAATAGTTATATCTACGACCAACGCGCATCCGGAAGCGACCGCGTAGCCGACGGCCTCAGTAACTAAACGCTTCATACCGCGGGAGCCGCGGAACGCACACGGCGGCAGTCATAGAGGTTCCAGTTTTTCCAGTCGCCGGCATGCGTGTGATGAATGGGATCAAAGCCGACGCTTTCTTTTGCGACCACGAAGTCTAGTACCGGGTCTTTGCATATGCTGACGAGACGTTCGCTCGTGAGGGGTCGTGCCGATGATTTCTCCACACTCCCGCCGCTTCGAGCCTTGTTCATTTTGGTGAGTACCTTCCAATCTGGGTCTACCATTGGCGTTAGCACCTGGGATCGGCGTTTCACTTCCAAAGCCGTCGCTCGCGAAAAAATGACACCCGCGGATTGATCCAAGGACAGGTAACTCGGACGTTGCAGCGTGAACCACGCGAACGTGGCCGAGTTGTGCTGCGGAACGACATAGACGTTCTGCGTAGGCGCGATTGCCTTGCGCCAGTCGGAAAATTCATCGATTTCCGCCGAAGTACCCTCTTTCGCAATCTTCTTGAGTGAACCGGGTAATACCAACGCCGCGCAGACAGCGAGTATTGCTGAAATGAGCGTCAGGACCAACAGCGAGCGCGCAGCCCTAATCCAATGGAACAAGAGAAAAATGAGCACAACGGCAGCAAAGTCCAAACCGACGATGTTTCTGAGCCGCGCGATGGTTAAGGAGTCCCGACCAGACTCAGCAGACGGTGAGAACACAATGTTCCAAGAATTCACGACAATCCAACTTATGACAATTATGCAAAGTCCGGCGGCCGCCCATCGCAAGTAATGAGCCACGCGTTCGGAGATGCGAGTACGCAAAACCCAAATGATCAACGCTAGTGCAATACAGGCGGCGCCATCGACCACGGAGAAAGTCCATCCCAATATGAGCAGGATTGCGCACACAGGGCCGCATTTTTCATCGCGCCAAACTCTTAATACCGTGGGCCCGAGCATTAAGGCGCTCAAAAAGCACGGAATCCAGACCCAGCGCCAAGCCTGGCCTTGAAGCAATATGGCGGCCGGTCCAATGGAACCTGCGATAAATCCGACGGCCAGTCCGGCGGCACCGACAAGCATAGCCGCCATGCAGAGCTTAAAAACTCTCGCATCACCGATGGCCAGGGCGGTAAGCGTCAAACACATGAACGGCCGAGCGTTGACCTTCCAATCTTCGACGGTCCACAGCTGCAAAAATAGAAACTGCGACCGCTCACGCACCACGTCCAGCCAATCTCCATCGATGACCGTAAAAAAAGGACTGGCGCTGGGATATAAGGCCGCCGCGCACGCGATGCTCAGAGCCGTCAATGTTGCGGCAGCGGCTCCAATTGCCCCGACACGAAGGGGTAGCCAGAGACCGGCCAACAGCAATACGCCCGGGAATGCCATTAGCGGATGCACGAAGAGAGCTACAATCGCGATCCAAACGCCCAGTCTTTTCGCGCCGTAAAAGTGGCAAGCGAGTGCCGTAACTACCAGCGCTTCACCCAGCGATCTTGCCGTCAACCAGTCTTCGGAATAGTGAAAAACGCCAAATGCACCATAATTGCCGACGGTTACTATGAGCGAGGCTACTGCCAAGAACGCAGCTTCCTTATTCGATAGGGCGCGCGCAAGAAACCAGGCTGCCGCCAGAAACCAAGTCTTGAATATCAGCGTCAGAGTCAACGCTGCCGTCGGTAGTCCGACCCATTCGATAAAACGCGAATACAGAGGCGAAAAAATTGTGAAACGATCCTGAGAGACATTCTGCAGGTATAGGTCCGAAGTCAAACCCGGGTGAATTCTGGCGAGTGCCTGAAGGGCGTAGAGTTCGGCGTCGCCCGTAAGGCCCTTGTATCGGTGCAACAAGGCCCAAAGCGCGATCAGCATCAATGTGAGCGAAACCATGCCGACCGCGCCGAGTGGGGCGCGACGTCCGAATTCAAAGTAAACAGCTGTGTCCGAGTTTAATTGGCCATCGGATATGTGCTTAGTCAACGGTTCGTACCATGTAGGGCGCTCGCCTAAATGCGCGGCGAATCGGCAATATTATGTCGTCTATCGGTCCAGACATGTGTGATGAGTTGCGCAATAGAAAGTCGCGGAGAGTGATCCAAAAGCAAGATTGAATTTTGCCGGTTGACCGGAATTACTCGATACCGAGCTTTTTCACGCGATATCTCAACGCTCGAAAGCTCATGCCCAAGACTTTTGCGGCGGCCGTCTTGTTGTACCGCGTCTGCTCCAGTGCCTTTAGGATGGCTTCACGCTCGATGTCCTCGAGATGATCGCCCAGAGCGCCGCCGGTCGGAGTGCCGGCGGACGCCAACAAGCCTCCCGGGCTCGCCCGCAATTCGATATCCGCGGCGTTGACTTCTCCCCCGGTACTCAACGTAATGGCGCGTTCCAGGATATTTTCCAGTTCTCGAACATTTCCTGGGAATGAGTAGCTCTCGAGGGCCGCTATGGCATCTCTGGCAAGAGCGGGCGGTGTCATCTTCATGCGCCTGCCGAGCTTTCGCAGGATCGCCTCGGCAAGCTCGGGGACGTCCTCGGGCCGTTCCCGGAGGGAAGGCACGCGCAACTCGATGACATTGACCCTATAGAAGAGATCCTCGCGGAACTTGCCTTCGGCGACCAGTTGCGACAGATTCTTGTGGGTTGCCGACAGTATCCGCACATCGACGGCGACTTCGTGCTGCTCGCCGACGGGCCGCACGGCCTTTTCCTGGATGACGCGCAAAAGCTTGACCTGCATATGAAGCGGCAGGTCCGCGATCTCATCGAGAAACAGAGTGCCGCCCTCCGCCGATTGTATGAGCCCCTTCTTGTCGCTGACCGCGCCCGTGAAGCTCCCCCGCTTGTGTCCGAACAGTTCGCTTTCCATGAGCTCGGTGGGCATGGCGCCGCAGTTGACCGGAACGAAGGGCCCGGCTCGACGGGGTCCGGTTTCGTGAATGAGCTTCGCCACGAGTTCCTTCCCGGTGCCGGATTCTCCGCATATGTGCACGGGGGCCTGGCTGCGGGCCACGCGCGAAATCATTTCGCGCATGTCGTTCATCGCCTGCGATGCGCCCAGGAGACGCGGCCCGAACACGCTGGTATCGCTTTCGGTTTCTTCCGACAGTTTGACGGCCGTGGCCACGAGCTTGCGCAGTCCCGCGAGATCCAAGGGCTTGGAGACGAAGTCGAATGCGCCCAATTTCAGGGCGCGCACCGCGGTCTCCATGTTGCCGTGCGCGGTGATGACGGCCACAGGAACGTTCGGAGAGTATTGCTGAATCCATTCGACGAGTTCCAGACCGTCGCCGTCGGGCAATTGCATGTCGGTCAGGCAAAGATCGAACTGCTCCGTCTTGAGCATGCGCTGAGCGGCAGCGACGTTGCCGGCGGTACGGGGATTCATGTTCATGCGCTGCAGCGTGATCGACAGCAATTCGCACAGATCCGGCTCATCATCGACGATTAATATGGCGGGTATCGGCATGGTTCTATTGTAGCTTCCGCCGAGTGTCCGGCGTCAGGGGATCCTTCACGGGGTCAGCCTTCCCAGCGCTGGGGGTCGCTGAAGACGATCCTGAAGATACTGCCGTCTCCGCCGCGTGGCTCGTAGAGCAAGATGGCGCGGTTCAACTGGCACAATTCGCGCGCGATGAACAGTCCGAGTCCGGTGCCGCCCTTGCGGCCGGTGAAGAAAGGCTCGAAGATTCGATCCACGGCTTGCGGTTCGATGCCCGGACCCCTGTCCGCGACTTCCAAAAAAGGCCGATTGCTGGGATTCAGGCGTCCGAGCCTGATTTCCAAGCTGATTCCGCCGCGCTGCTCGCCGTACTTGGCGGCATTTTCACACAAGTTCCATACCACTTGATGCAGGTGGCTCGGATCGAATCGCACCTCGAGGTCGCTTGCATATTCCTGCATGCCAATCTGGGACCTGCGTTCCTGCATGGTTTCGCAGAACTCGCCCAAAAATTCGCCGATCCAATCGGCCAGGGTCAGGCGGGTGGGTTTGGTGGCTTCGCGGCGCGAAAGCTGCAGCACATTGTTGATGATGGTGCTGACGCGCTCGGAGTTGTTGCGAATGATGTCCGTGAGCCGGCGTTCATCCGGTCCGATGCCGGGGCTCTCGGCGAGCAGCTGGCCGGCGTGGCTCATGGCGCCGACGGGATTGCGGATTTCGTGAGCGATGCTGGCGGACAACCGCCCGAGCGCGGCGAGCTTGCCCTGCTGCACGCGTTCGGCCATGAGACTGGTGTCCTCGAGGAAAATCAGCGTGGGCCCGGGAGAGATCCCGCCCAGCGGCGCGAAGTGCGGTTGAATCACCCTGGCGCCGTCGGCAGCGACGAAACTCGATGGGGAGTCATCGCTGCGCTCGCTCTGCCGCCAGGTCGTCAGCGAGTACAGCAAACGGGGCGATACTTCGCCGACCAATGCCGCGGGTACGGCATGCTCTTCGCCGAGGATTTCCGCCGCCGATTCATTGATGAGCCTGATCCTGTCGGCGGCGTCGACCACCAGCAGGCTTTCGCGCAGGTGCTGCACGATATACTGAGAGAGCTCGGCAAGATTCGCGAGGTCGAGATCTTTCTGGCGTACCAGATCTTCGCTCTCGCGCATGCGGCTCGCGACGAAGCTTGCCGCGGTCGCGATGGTGAATAAAACGATCCCCAACAGGCCGGCGGTTGCGTAAGAGGCTATGTCGGTATGTCCGCTCAGCTGCTGCCATATGGTGTCGGCGAGCACGGCGATGGCGGCGATGGCGGCGAGGAATAATGCGGTGCGCGGTTTCAACAGGAACGCGAGCCCGCCCACCGGCAGCAGGAACAGCAGCCCCAGGCCGCTGGCGACGCCGCCCCAGGCATGCAGCAACAAGATCGAGACCACCATATCGACGGCGGCCTGCAGGAGGGTCTGGACTGCGACACTGGTGAGGCGCCGGCGCACGAAAATCACATTGGCGAGCCCGAAGCACAGGTAAAAAATCGCGGTGCTGAAGAAGACCTGGGGCGAGTTGACCCCGATGCCGCGTGCGCCGCCCAGCGAGTACAGCCCCAAGAGCACGAGCGGCACCAATACGCGATACAGATTGAGCAGTCCCAGCACCCGCCAATTGAGGGCGGGATTGGACTCGATGCTGCGATCGAACGGATGGTTCAAGCGATTTCGTCCCTACGGCGGCTTTGCGCTGCCCTTGAGCTTAATTCAGAATAGCGCGCCTTACGCGATTGATCAGCCGGCACTGAAGGACAGTTCATGAATTTGCACGAGTACCAATCCAAGCAGCTGTTCGCCCAATATGCCATTCCCGTGCCGAAAGGCGAGGTGGCCGGCTCGCCGGATGAAGCGGTGACGGCCGCCCGGAAATTGGGCGGCTCGCTGTGGGTGGTCAAAGCCCAGGTCCATGCGGGCGGCCGCGGCAAGGCCGGCGGCGTCAAGGTGACCAAGGATGCGGAATCGGTGCGCGCCGCCGCCTCAGGGATGCTCGGAACGGTGCTCGTGACTCACCAAACCGGTCCCGAGGGGCTGCCGGTGAACCAGGTCTACGTCGAGGTGGGCTCGAAGATCGCCCGGGAGATTTATCTGAGTCTGGTGCTCAACCGCGAGGCGGGGCGCATCGCCTTCGTCGCCTCCGCCGCGGGGGGGATGGACATCGAGGAAGTCGCCGAACATTCGCCCGACAAGATCATCCGGGTCAACGTTCATCCCACGGCCGGTCTGCAGGATTATCAATGCCGGCAACTGGCATTCGGTTTGGGCTTGAGCGGGGCGCAAATCGCTCAATTCGGCAAGATCGCCCACGCGCTGTATCGCCTGTATTTGGAGCAGGACGCGAGTCTGGTGGAGGTCAATCCGCTGATCGTGACCGGCGATGGGGACCTCTTGGCGCTGGACGCCAAGATCAACATCGAAGACAACGCGCTGTTCCGGCACAAGGACCTGGCGGCGCTGCGGGACGACTCGCAAGAGGACCCCATGGAACGCAAGGCGGCCGAGCATGAGCTCAACTACGTCTCGCTCGACGGCAATATCGCCTGCATGGTGAACGGCGCGGGATTGGCCATGGCGACGATGGATCTCATTCAATTGCACGGCGGCCACCCGGCGAACTTTCTGGACGTGGGGGGCGGAGCCACCAAGGAGCGCGTCGCCGCGGCATTCAAACTGATCCTGTCGAATCCCAAAGTCACCGCGATTCTGATCAACATATTCGGCGGAATCGTCCGCTGCGACATGATCGCGGAAGGCATCATCGCCGCCGTCAAGGAGGTGGGCGTGAGCATTCCTGTCGTGGTTCGCCTGGAGGGCACCAATGCGCCGCTGGCGCGCACCCTGCTGTCCGAGAGCGGCCTTGCCATCACGCCGGCGAACGATTTGACCGACGCGGCGAAGAAAGCTGTGAGCATGGCGGGGCGGGGATCATGAGTATCCTGGTCAACGCGGGCACGCGGGTGATTTGTCAGGGATTCACCGGCAAACAAGGCACCTTTCATTCGGAGCAATGCATCGCGTACGGCACCCAGGTGGTGGGCGGCGTCACGCCGGGGCGGGGCGGGCAGAAGCACCTGGGCTTGCCGGTTTTCGACACCGCCCGCGAGGCCGTCGCGCAAACCCAGGCCACTGTGAGCATGATCTATGTGCCGGCACCCTTCGCCGCGGACGCGATCCTCGAGGCAGCCGACGCCGGCGTGGAACTCATCGTCTGCATCACGGAGGGGATCCCAGTCAACGACATGGTGCGGGTGAAAATGACTCTCACGAGCTACAAAACGCGGCTCATCGGCCCGAATTGCCCGGGCATCATCACGCCGGGAGAGTGCAAGATCGGCATCATGCCGGGTTTCATCCACCGCAAGGGCCGTGTGGGCATCGTCTCGCGTTCGGGAACCCTCACCTATGAGGCCGTCTTCCAGACCACCCATAACGGCCTGGGCCAGAGTACCTGCGTCGGCATCGGCGGCGATCCGGTGCGCGGCATGAATTTCATCGACGTGCTGGAACTGTTCGAGACCGATCCGCAGACCGAGGGCATCGTCATGGTGGGCGAAATCGGCGGCAGCGACGAGGAGGCCGCCGCGGCCTATATCCGAGAGAACGTGAGCAAGCCGGTGGTTGCCTACATCGCGGGCGTGGCGGCGCCGCCGGGCAAGCGCATGGGCCATGCCGGTGCCATCGTCGCCGGCGGCAAGGGCACCGCCGCGGCGAAATTCGCGGCCCTGGAGGCGGCGGGGATTACGACCGTACGCTCGCCGGCCGAAATGGGCTCGGCCATGGCGAAGCGGCTTGCCGACAGGCTCGCGGATGCGGCGCCCGGCGTGGAGAACTGATTGGCCGACACGCGCCGGCTGCGCTGCGTCATGGCGCAGCTGAATCTGGTCGTCGGCGATGTCGACGGCAATACCTCGCGCATCGTGGCCGCGGCGGCGGCGGCGCGCGATGAACATCATGCCGACGTGGTGATGGTGCCCGAACTGGCGGTATCGGGATATCCTCCGGAAGATTTGCTGTTCCATTCCGGCATGCGTATCCAGGTGGGCCGCTCGCTCGAGCGGCTGAAAGAAGAAGTGTGCGGCATCACCTTGATCGCCGGCTACCCGGAATACGACGGGACGAAAATTTTCAATTCGGCGGTCGTTATCCGCGACGGCGCGGTGCTCGCGAATCATCGTAAAGCCTGCTTGCCGAATTATCGGGTGTTCGACGAGAAGCGCTATTTCACGCCCAGGACCGAGCCCACCGTCGTCGAGCTCAATGGCATCAAAGCCGGCGTATTGGTCTGCGAAGACATCTGGGATGCGGCCCCGGCCTGGCAGGCGCGCAAGGCGGGAGCCGAGGTGCTCCTGGTCATCAACGCTTCGCCTTACGAAGTGGGCAAGCAGTGGCAGCGCGAGCACGAAATCGGCCGTGCGCGCGTCGGTGAGGCGGGGATACCCCTGGTATTCGTCAATTTGATCGGCGGCCAGGATGAATTGGTATTCGACGGCAACTCGTTCGTGATGAGCGCGCAGGGCGAGGTCACGATGCGCGCGCCGGCGTTCACCGAGGGCATGTACGTCGTGGATCTGGCCGCGGAAGGCTCCGGCGCCGTAGCGCCGCTGCCCGGCGCCGTGGCGCCGCTGCAGGGCCAGGAAGAAAGCGTGTACGGCGCGCTGGTGCAAGGCACGCGCGATTACGTGGACAAGCATCGTTTCCCGGGCGTGGTATTGGGTTTGTCCGGAGGAGTCGATTCGGCGCTGACGTTATGCATCGCGGTCGACGCGCTGGGCGCGGATCGAGTGCATTCGGTGTCCATGCCGTCGCGCTTCACCTCTCAGATGAGCAAGGACGACGCGGCGCTGCAGGCGAAATGGCTCAGGGTGAAGCACAGCGAGATATCCATCGAGGGCATGTTCGAAGCGACGCTCGCCGCACTGAAAGACGAGTTCGCCGGGCGCGCGCCCGATACCGCCGAAGAGAATATTCAGGCGCGCTGCCGCGGCGTGCTGTTGATGGGTATTTCCAACAAGACCGGCAAGATGCTGCTGACGACGGGCAATAAAAGCGAAATGTCGGTGGGCTACGCCACGCTGTACGGCGATATGGCGGGCGGCTTCGCCCCCATCAAGGACTGCAGCAAATTACTGGTTTATCGACTCTGCGCCTGGCGCAATGCCCAGTCGCAGGCCATTCCCGCCCGCGTCATTGAGCGGCCGCCGACGGCCGAACTGCGGCATGGCCAGAAGGACACCGATAGTCTGCCTCCCTACGAGGTGCTGGACCCCATTCTCGAGGCCTTCATCGAGGAGGACTTGTCGGTGGACCAGATCGCCGCTCGCGGCTTCGACAGGGCCACTGTCGGCCGCATCTTGGATCTGGTGAAGCGCAACGAGTACAAGCGCCGGCAGGCGCCCCCCGGCGTGCGCGTCAGCGGCCGGGCGTTCGGACGCGATTGGCGCTATCCGATCACCAGCGGCTATAAATCGCGTTAGAAAAACCGCCACCAGTGCTTTTTCGGCGCGATGTCTTTGGAGCTGGCCGGGAAGTTATCGGCGTACACCCGCTCCGCGTTGGAGGCCAGGTCCATCATGTGCAGGTCGCGGTAGGCGTCGACCAGGACCTTCATCGAACCCTTGACCGCCGGGGCGCCGTCGTAGTTCTCGACGCAGAACTTGGCTCGATTGATGGCGCCGACATAGGCGCCGCGGCGCATGTAGTACAGGGCGACATGCAATTCGAAGTCGGCCAGGCGGTTGCGCAGGAAGACCATGCGTTGGCGCGCATCGCCGACGTATTCGCTGTGGGGAAACTTCTCCAGCAGCTGCTGGAAGGCTTCGAAGGACTTGCGCGCATTGACGGGCGGGCGCTGCGACAGGTCGACGTTGAATTTTCGCTCCAGCCAATTGGATTGGCGCTCGAAATACACCAGGCCCTTCATGTAGTAGGCGTAATCGACCCGGGGATTGGTGGGATTCTCGCGTATAAAGGTGTCGGCTGCGTCGATGGCCGGGTCGACCTGGCGGGCCTTGTAATAGGCGTAGATCAAATCCAGCTGGGACTGGCGCGCGGGTTCGCTGAACGGAAATCGCGATTGCAGCGCTTCGAGCTGCTTGATGGCTTCGCCGTAGCTCGAATTTCGCATGGCCTTCTGGGCGCGGGCATAAATGACTTCGGGGCCCGATTTGGCGTCATCGCCGCGGTGGCTGCGGCAGCCGGTGGCGAGCACCGCCAAGCCGATGGCGACGAGCAGCACGCGGCTCGGATGGACAAGATCACGCAGTCTCACAGGCGATTCCTTACAATGGGTGGGTCCCGAAAGCGCGGCAGTATACCCGATGCCCCGCCGCTAGCTTCGAGTGCCCTATGACCGCAGAGTTCCAAGTGATCGACCTGCAAATTCCGCCGGAAATGGCGGGTTTGCGCCTGGATAGCGCGTTGGCGCGCCTGATTCCGGAGCATTCGCGCACTCGAATCAAGGGGTGGATCGAGTCCGGGGCGGTGAAGCTGGACCGCGCCGACTGCAAACCGCGGGACGTGGTGGAGGCGGGGTCGCGCGTCCGCGTGCAGATGACGGCCGATGAAGTCGCACAGCCCCAGGTATTGCCGGAGGCGATCGAACTTCGCATCGTTCACGAGGATCGCGACGTCGTGGTGATCGACAAACCCGCCGGACTGGTGGTCCATCCGGGGGCGGGGAACCCCCGCCATACCTTGCAGAACGCCTTATTGGGTTGGGACCCCAAGCTCGCGGTGCTGCCGCGCGCTGGGTTGATCCATCGGCTGGACAAGGACACGAGCGGCCTGTTGGTGGTGGCGCGCACGCCGGCGGCCCAGACCTCGCTCAGCCGCCAGCTCGAGGCGCGGACCATGGCGCGCGAGTACGTGGCGGTCTGCGTCGGCGTCATGACCGGCGGCGGCACGGTCGATGAGCCCATCGGACGCCACCGCGGCGACCGCCTGCGTATGGCCATTCGTGGGTCGGGCCGGCCGGCCATCACCCACTACCGGGTGCTGGAGCGCTTTCGGGCGCACACCTATTTGAGCGTCAAACTGGAGACCGGGCGCACGCATCAGATTCGCCTGCATCTCTCGCACATCAAGTACCCCATCGTCGGCGATCCGGTGTACGGCGGCCGTTTCGGGCTGCCGAAGGGTGCGACTGCCGGGCTCATCGAGGAATTGCGCGGGTTCAAACGCCAGGCGCTGCATGCGGCTACTCTGGGGTTCGAGCATCCGCGCACGGGCAAGCCATTGACCTTGCACAGTGCGGTGCCGCCGGACTTCGCGCAATTGCTCGCCATCCTGCGCGAAGACGCGCGTGAGGCGGCGCGGGACGCCGCGGGCAAGACGGAACGCTCGCGGTGAGTCCGGAGGCGAGCCGCCCGGACTGGCTGGAGCCGGACTGGCCTGCGCCTGCCAACGTCCGGGCAATCTCCACGTTTCGGCGCGGCGGAGCGAGCTTAGGTCCCTATGCGTGGCTCAATTTGGGCGACCATGTGGGCGATGCGGCGGCCGCGGTGGCTGAGAATCGTCGGCGTCTCGCCGCGGCAGCCGGGCTGCCGGCGGAGCCTGCCTGGCTGGCGCAGATTCATGGGGCGGGCGTGGCGGATTTGGACGCGGCCGATTCAGCGCGCGGGGCGGACTCGAACGGCGCCGCATCCGGCGCAGGGCCCCCCACGGCGGATGCGTCTTTCACTCGCCGGCCGGGACGCATCTGCGCCGTTCTCACCGCCGATTGCCTGCCGGTGCTGCTGGCCGCGGATTCCGGAGATGCGGTGGCGGCGGCTCATGCCGGCTGGAGGGGGCTCGCCGCCGGCGTGATCGAGGCCGCCGTTCGGGCCCTTAAGGTTCCGCCGCAACGGCTCCTGGCGTGGCTGGGCCCGGCCATCGGCCTTCAGCATTTCGAGGTCGGAGCGGAGGTGCGCGATGAACTTCTGCGGGGGGATCCGGGCGCGGAGGGTGCTTTCGCGCCGAACGCGCGAGGTCGCTTCATGGCGGATTTGAGCTTGCTCGCCCGCCGCCGACTCGCCGCACTCGGCGTGGCTCGGGTCTTTGGCGGCCATGAGTGCACTTTCAGCGCCGCCGATCGGTACTTCTCGCATCGGCGCGACGGGGTCAGTGGGCGCCAGGCGACCTTGATTTGGCTGCAAGGCCGTTGAATTGAGGCCGGCGCACCCCCAGTTAAGGACCATTCAGAGCGTTACCTCGAGGCTATTGCTATGCGAATGGACAAGCTGACGACCAAATTTCAAGCGGCATTGGCGGATGCCCAATCGCTGGCGGTCGGCCGCGACAATCAGTACATCGAGCCGGTGCACCTGCTGACCTCGCTGCTCGACCAACAGGGCGGCACCGCCCGGCCGTTGCTGGAGAAGGCGGGCGTCCAGGTGGCGAAATTGCGTTCGGATTTGGCCGGCGCTTTGGAGCGGATGGCGAAGGTCGAGGGTTCGGCCGGCGAGGTGTTGCTCGGCAATGACCTCAACAAGCTGCTGAATGTCACCGACAAGCTGGCACAGCAGCGCGGCGACCAATTCATTTCGAGCGAACTGTTCGTGCTCGCGGCGAGCGAGGATCGGGGCGAGGTCGGGCGCTTGCTCAAGGCGAACGGCGCCTCGCGCGCGGCCATCGAGAAGGCCATCGACGAAGTGCGCGGCGGCGCGAAAGTCGAGGACGCCGGGGCCGAGGAAAACCGCCAGGCGCTGGAAAAATACAGCATCGACCTCACTGAGCGCGCGACGTCGGGCAAGCTCGATCCGGTGATCGGGCGCGACGATGAGATTCGCCGCACCATTCAAGTACTGCAGCGGCGCACCAAGAACAATCCGGTGCTGATCGGCGAGCCGGGCGTCGGCAAGACCGCCATCGTCGAGGGACTGGCGCAGCGCATCGTCAACGGCGAAGTGCCGGAAGGGCTTCGCAACAAGCGCATTCTGTCGCTCGACTTGGGCGCCCTGATCGCGGGCGCGAAATTTCGCGGGGAATTCGAGGAGCGGCTGAAGGCGGTCTTGAACGATCTCGCCAAACAGGAAGGCCAGGTCATCCTGTTCATCGATGAATTGCACACCATGGTGGGCGCCGGCAAGGCCGAGGGGTCGATGGATGCGGGGAACATGTTGAAGCCCGCGCTCGCCCGGGGCGAATTGCACTGCGTCGGCGCCACGACGCTCGACGAGTACCGCAAGTACATCGAAAAGGACGCGGCTCTCGAGCGCCGATTCCAGAAGGTCATGGTGAATGAGCCTTCGGTCGAGGACACCATCGCGATCCTGCGGGGCTTGAAAGAGCGCTACGAAGTGCATCATGGCGTCGAGATCACGGACCCGGCCATCGTCGCGGCGGCGACGCTTTCGCATCGGTACATTGCCGACCGGCAACTGCCGGACAAGGCCATCGACTTGATCGACGAGGCGGGTTCGCTGATTCGAATGGAGATCGATTCGAAGCCGGAGGCGCTCGACAAACTCGACCGGCGCATCATCCAATTGAAGATCGAGCGCGAGGCGCTGAAGAAGGAAGCCGACGAGGCTTCGCGCAAGCGCTTGAGCACCTTGGAAGAGGCACTTGCCGGCCTGCAGAAGGAATACTCCGACCTCGAGGAAGTATGGAAGGCGGAGAAGGCGACCGTGCAGGGCGCGGCCCACATCAAAGAGGAATTGGAGCGGGCACGCCAGGACGTGGACACGGCGCGGCGCGCGCAGGATCTGGCGCGCATGTCGGAGCTGCAGTACGGCCGCATCCCGGCGCTCGAGCAGCGCCTGGCGAAGGCGCTCGAAGTGGAGCAGAAACCGAACCAGCTGCTGCGCAATTCGGTGACCGAGGTGGAAATCGCCGAGATCGTGTCGAAATGGACCGGCATTCCGGTGTCGCGCATGCTGGAAGGCGAGCGCGACAAGCTGCTGCGGATGGAAGAGGTGCTGGGCAAGCGCGTCGTCGGGCAGCAGGAAGCCGTCAAGGCGGTGGCGGATGCCATTCGCCGCACGCGCGCGGGACTTTCCGATCCGAACCGGCCGAGCGGCTCATTCATGTTCCTGGGGCCCACCGGCGTCGGCAAGACCGAGCTGTGCAAAGCGCTGGCCGAGTTCATGTTCGACACCGAGGACTCCTTGGTGCGCATCGACATGTCGGAGTTCATGGAGAAGCATTCGGTGGCGCGCCTGATCGGGGCGCCTCCGGGCTATGTGGGCTACGAAGAAGGCGGCTACTTGACCGAAGCGGTGCGCCGCCGCCCGTATTGCGTGATCCTGCTCGATGAAATCGAGAAGGCGCATCCCGATGTGTTCAATGTGCTGCTGCAGGTTCTGGATGATGGGCGATTGACCGATGGCCAGGGGCGCACCGTGGATTTCCGCAATTGCGTGGTGATCATGACGTCGAACTTGGGCAGCCAGGTCATCCAGGAGCTGGCGGGCGCGGCGAACTACGACAAGATGAAGGCGGCGGTGATGCAGGTGGTCAGCCAGCATTTCCGGCCGGAATTCATCAATCGAGTCGATGACATCGTGGTGTTTCATTCCTTGGGCCGGGAGCAGATTCGATCCATCGTGGATATACAGTTGGGACGCTTACGGCAGAGACTCGCGGAGCGCGACATCACCTTGCGTTTGGACGATGCCGCACGCGACAAAATCGGCGAGGCGGGCTTCGACACGGTGTATGGGGCGAGGCCCTTGAAGCGCGCCATTCAGTCGCAGATCGAGAACCCCTTGGCGCAGCAGATCCTGCGCGGCGACTTCATCGCGGGCGATCGGGTGGTGGCGAAGCTGAAAGGCGACGTGCTGACGTTCGAGAAGGAACGCCTGCACTGATGATCGCGGGCGGTTGAACTGCGGGGTGCGCCCGGGCGCACCGCGTTCGCTATACTCCGCCGCGTCGGTGCGGCGCCGGGACTCGAGACCTTTGGATTGAGCGGGGACATAGGAAATACATGCCTTTTTACGAATACCAGTGCAAGAGCTGCGGCCACGACCTCGAGGCCATGCAGAAGATCAACGACGCGCCGCTGAAGAAGTGTCCGCATTGCGGCAAGTCGCAGCTGCAGCGATTGATGTCGGCGCCGGTGTTTCGGCTCAAGGGCGGCGGCTGGTACGAGACCGATTTCAAGGGCGAAGGGGACAACAAGAAAAATCTCGCCGACAAGCCGGAGCCGGATGCACCGAAGGATACGGTCAAGGATGCCGCCAAGGATTCGGGAAAGGAGTCCGGCAAGGATGCGGACGGCAAGGGCAAGGACGGCAAGGCGGGGGATTCCAAGGACGCGGCCAAGCCGGCCGAGAAGAGCGCGGACAAACCGGCCGAAAAAGCGGTTGCCGCCGATTCGGGAAAAAAACCGGCCGCGAAGGCGCCGTCGAAGCGCGGCGGCGTGCCTGCGTCTGCAAAGGGGGCCGCGAAACGCCCTGTAAAGAAAGCTGCGGCCAAGCCTAAGCGGCGGCGCTAGGCCGGCGGCTCGGGCGGCTTCAACAGGTGAGACGCCGCCAGGGCGCGCGCGGTCGATCGCACCCGCGGCGGCGCTTTGGGCTTGCCCGCGCAGCGTCCAAGCCTTAGCATCGCGCGCTTTCCTCCAGCCGAAGTTCACACGCTTATGCGCACTCATTATTGCGGCCAAGTCAACGAGACCTTGACCGGCCAGCCGGTCACCGTCGCGGGCTGGGCCCATCGCCGCCGGGACCATGGCGGCGTCATTTTCGTCGATTTGCGCGACCGGGAGGGGCTGCTGCAGATCGTATTCGATCCGGACAAGGCCGCCGTGTTCGCGATGGCGGAACGCGTGCGCAATGAGTTCGTGCTGAAGGTTACCGGGGTGGTCAGGGCGCGGCCGCCCGGCACCGCGAATGCCAACCTGAAGTCCGGCCAGGTCGAGGTGCTGTGCCAGGAACTCGAGATTCTGAACCGTTCGGAGCCCTTGCCTTTTCAGCTCGACGAGCATGTCAGCGAAGAGGTGCGGCTGCGCTTTCGCTATATCGATCTGCGGCGCGAAGAAATGCGCGAGCGATTGCTGCTGCGGCATCGGATCACGCGCGCGATGCGGCACTATCTCGATGACGCGGGCTTCATCGACATCGAGACGCCGATGCTCTCCAAGGCGACGCCGGAGGGCGCGCGCGATTACCTGGTGCCCAGCCGCACCCATGCGGGAAA
>Ga0182030_10003554_pt1 | contig 33297 bp, 33 predicted proteins | sample 812S3MmetaG_FD_121299 | JGI IMG/M metagenome (GOLD analysis project Ga0182030, IMG submission 121299) | Permafrost microbial communities from Stordalen Mire, Sweden - 812S3M metaG (Illumina Assembly) | ecosystem: Environmental > Terrestrial > Soil > Wetlands > Permafrost | place: Sweden...
CCGAAGCCCGCCAAGAAGCACAGCAAGAAGCACAAGAAAGCTGCTGCCGCTCCTGCGACAACCAAGTAAGATTATTGGTATAACGCCCCGACCGCTCAACGGCGGCCGGGGCGTTTTTTTTGGCGCTGATATCACACCGGGGCGATCAACGAGGGCGAATCCATGGATCCAGTAGTCGCGGTCAAGGCCTTGATCATGGGAGTGGTCGAGGGGTTGACCGAGTTCCTGCCGGTGTCGAGCACCGGCCACCTCATCGTCGCCGGCAGTCTGCTCAATTGGAACGACGAGAAGGGCAAGCTGTTCGAGATCGTGATTCAATTCGCCGCCATCCTCGCGGTGTGCTGGCTGTACCGGGCGCGCTTGTGGACGGTGGTCTCGACGCTTCCGCGCGATGCCAAATCGCAGCGCTTCACGCTGAACGTGGTGCTCGCGTTCCTCCCGGCGGCGGTGCTGGGCGTCATATTCATCAACACCATCAAGAAATATTTATTCGCGCCCGTACCGGTCGCCATGGCATTCATCATCGGCGGATTCGTGATCCTGTTGATCGAGAGCCGCAAGCTGCGCCCGCGGGTGACCAATGTCGATGAGATCCGGCCGCCCGACGCGGTCTGGATCGGATTTGCGCAGGCCCTGTCGATGATCCCGGGCACGTCCCGTTCGGGCGCGACCATCATGGGCGGCCTGCTGCGCGGACTGTCCCGGCCGGCGGCCACCGAATTCTCGTTTTTCCTCGCGATTCCCACGATATTCGGCGCCACGGTGCTCGAACTCTTCAAGGCGCGCCACTCCATCGAATTCAACGATCTGGCCGTCATCGGCGTAGGCTCCGTGGCGTCGTTCGTGAGCGCGGCGTTTGCGGTGCGGGCTTTGATACGCTATGTCAGCGTCCATAATTTCAAGGTTTTCGCCTGGTACCGGATCGCATTTGGATTTGTCATACTCGCGACGTGGCACTTCGGCTGGGTCAAGTGGTGAAATCGCCGGGCCGCGCCCGCAATCATCGCGGCGCGGTACTGGCCGTCTCGTGCCTGCTGGCGCAAATTCCGGCATGGGGCGCGGACTACCGCGCCGGCGATCTCATCGTCACCCAGCCTTGGGCGCGCCCGACGCCTCCCTCCGCGACCGTGGGAGCCGTCTATTTCTCGGTGAGGAATGCCGGCAGCAAGGCGGACCGGCTGATGTCGATCAGCAGTCCCATGTCCCGCTCGGTCGAAATTCACGAAAGCCGCACCGTGCAGGGAATGGTTCAGATGCGCGCGGTGCCGTCGGTCGAGTGTCCCCCCGGTGCCGAGGTGAAGATCGAGCCGGGCGCGCTGCATGTCATGCTGCTCGACCTTAAGCGGCCTCTGACCCCGGGCATGGAATTTCCCGTGTCGCTGCGATTTCGCGACGCCGGGGTTCTGACGGTTCAAGTCTTGGTGAACACCCGGGAATGAGCAGCGCCGCCGATGTCTAACAGCGCCATCCAATCCATCGACATCGCCCATCTCATTCAAGTGGCGCTGACGCCGATTTTCCTCATTTCGGCGATTGGCGTAACGCTCAATGTGTTGACCAGCCGATTGGCGCGCATCGTGGACCGCGCGCGCGCCATGGAAGATACGCTGCGAATGACCGACCATCCCCATGTCCATGAGGGGCGGGACCTGCACGGTGCGCTCGGCGTACTGGCGCGGCGCGCCCGCTACATCAATGCCGCGATCACGCTGATTACGCTGTCCGCGCTCTTCATTGCTCTCGTGGTGGTCATGCTGTTCGTCAACGCGTTTCTGCGCTGGGACTTGTCGGTGTTCATCGCCAGCATGTTCATCCTGTCGATGCTGTCGCTGTGCGCCGCCTTACTGGCCTTCCTCATCGAGGTGCGCATCGCCACCACCACGCTGCAGATCGGAATCGAAGCGGCGGCGCGTCACGGGGACTAAAGCGCTGGCGGGGAGTTTTTCGCGCACCGCGATCGGCACGTTGCACAAGTCGATGCGCCCGGCGGCGACCTTGAAGAAATCCTCGGGGCGATTGCGGCGCGATTCGATCAGAGCGGCGAACGCGGCCGAATCCGTCCGAATCACTTCGAGGTTGGAACGCTGCGACTGCGGCACGTCGGCCGCGATGCGGATGGCCTTGATGGGCGCCGGCACCTGCCCCTTGGTGTAGAAGCCCATTTCAGCGCCGCCTCTCGGCAGCGAGGATAGCAATTCGATGCCCTTGAGCACCCGTCCCACCAGCGCCACGTTCCGGTCCAAATGCCGGGGGGAGTGGCCGATCACCACGTAGAGCTCGGCACCGCTGCCGCTTTGGACATCCCTATCGCGCCCCACGCCCACCATGCCGTAGCAGTGCGCGAGCCAGGTTCGGTGCAGCGACGCAGAGCGGGCCGTGGGCAGCCCATCCGAGAAGCCGACCTCCGGCGCATACACGTCGCCGTCCGGCAGGCGCGTGAAGGGCATGTCCGGGCCTAAGGGTGAGTCGAATTCCGGCGCCGTTTTGCCGATTCCGGCCGGAAGCGGGTGGCGATTGTCGGGATCTCCCCATTGCGCGACGTAGTTGTCCTGCACCCGAAAGACCGACAGGGCATCGAAATAGCCCGCTCGGGCCAGCTTCTTGATATTGGCCACATGCAGCGGCGCGAATCGCGGCGCCAATTCGATCACGACGCGACCGCCCGGCAGTTCGACGTACAGGGTGTTTTCGGGATCGGGACTGCGCCAGTCGGCAGGTCCGGAGGCGGCCAAGACCTCCCCCATGGTAGGGTGGCCCGCGGGCAGCGCCGGCGCCGACAGAAAGGCCAGCATGCACGCGATTAAAAACCTAAAATTGAGCGGCATGTATCGAGTATTGCACAAATCGGCAACCAGCCGCTCAGGGGGCAGAATGCGTCGGATTTCCATCTGCAGTGTCGCGTTACTCGCGTGGCTGGGCTTAGGCCTGCCGGCTGCGTTCGGTCAGGGATACCCGGGCGGGGGGCAAATGCCGGGCAGCCGGGGCGGCATGGGCCAGACGGGGATGAGTCAGCCGGGGGGCGAAATGCCTCCGTCCACCGCGGTCGACAAACCCGACGCGGCCGCGAAAAAATTCTTCACCGCGGGAATGAAATCGCTGAACAAGGCGCGGGAGTTCGAGGATATCGCCGCCAAGGCGACCAATCCGGACAAGAAGTCCGCCGCATTGGAGAAACTCAACGACGCATGGGGCAGGGCTCTCGATCAATTCACCGAGGCGTTGAGCAACAAAGGCGACATGGTCGAAGCCTGGAACAATGTCGGGTACGTGCACTTGCGCCTGGGCGCCTATAGCGAGTCCATCGACGACTACAATCACGCGCTCGCCATCAAATCGGATCTCATGGAAGCGGTCGAGCATCGGGGTGAGGCGTACATGGCGGTCGACCGCCTGGACGAAGCGAAGGCCGCCTACATGGACTTGTACAATCATGCGCCGCCGCTCGCCGATCAGCTGATGTCCTCGATGCAGAAGTGGCTGGACAGCCATCGGACGGCGGCCAACGGCATGCGGCCCTCCGACATCGATTCCTTCGGCAAGTGGCTGCAGGAACGCGACGGCATCGCCAAGCAAACCGCGTCGGCGGGGGCGCCCGCGGCCGCCCCCGCTGCGTCGGCTACCGCCCGGTAGCGGGCAATCGCGCTGCGAGCGCATCGAGTTCGGCGCGCAGCCGCGATACGGCGTTTTCAAGCTGGCCAACGCGTTCGCTCAAGGTAGGGCTGCCGGTCGCCGATTGTCCGGCGGCGGCGGGCTCGGCGGGCTCGTCCACCGACTCGATCGCTCCGGAAAACAAGTGGGCATAGCGGGATTCCCGCGACCCCGACGCTCTCGGCAGCCGCGCTATGAAGGGGCCGTCTTCGCGCGACATCAAGTTCTTCAGCGTGGCTTCGACCTGCCCGGCATCGGCGAATTCGCACAATCGATTGGTGCGCGTGCGCAATTCGCCCGGCGTCTGCGGCCCGCGCAGCAGCAGCACGCAGAGAATGCCGAGTTCCTGCTTCGAGAATTTCAAGGATCCGAACTCGGTGTTGCAAAACCGGTGCTTGTACTTGGTGACCCGCCCGCCGTAGCCCGCGGATTTGTCGCTCACCATGTATTTTCTCATCAATGAATCCACCGCCTGCTGCACGGCGGCTTCGCCCAGCTCGAGCACCGGCTCGCGGTTGGTCTTTTGATTGCAGGCATTGGTGAGTGCATTCAGCGACAATGGGTACTGGTCGGGGGTGGTGATTTCCTTCTCGATCAGGCAGCCGATCACGCGCGCTTCATTCAGGGAGAATTCAATGGTCATGTGCAGCTTCCAAGTCGGCGCGGGTTGTTTTAGGGTAGCTGCCTAATCCGTCCGCGTCTCAATTGTCCCAAAGTACATAGGATATCTTTCAATGAAGACCCAAGCCGCAGTCGCCACCGCCGCCAACAAACCCTTGGAAATCATGACCGTGGATTTGGATGGACCCAGAGCGGGTGAAGTCCTGGTGGAGATCAAAGCCAGCGGCGTTTGCCACACCGACGAGTTTACGCGCTCCGGCGCGGACCCGGAGGGGCTATTTCCGGCCATTTTGGGGCACGAAGGCGCCGGAATCGTGGTCGACGTGGGGCCCGGCGTGACCTCCCTGCGCAAGGGCGATCACGTCATCCCCCTGTACACGCCCGAATGCCGCCAGTGCAAGTCCTGTACATCGCACAAAACCAATCTGTGCACCGCGATCCGCGCCACTCAGGGAAAGGGTTTGATGCCGGACGGCACCAGCCGGTTTTCCATCGGCAAGGACATCATCTACCACTACATGGGCTGTTCGACCTTCTCGAATTTCACCGTGATGCCGGAAATAGCATTGGCGAAAATCCGCGAAGATGCCCCCTTCGACAAGGTGTGCTACATCGGCTGCGGCGTGACCACGGGAATCGGCGCCGTGACGCACACGGCCAAGGTGGAGGCGGGGGCGAATGTGGTGGTGTTCGGGCTCGGCGGCATCGGCTTGAACGTCGTTCAAGGCGCGCGCATGGTCGGTGCGAACAAGATCATCGGCGTCGATCTGAATCCCGGCCGCAAGGCCCTGGCCGAGAAATTCGGTTTGACCCACTTCGTGAATCCGAAGGAGGTCGAAGGCGATCTCGTGGCCCACTTGGTCGCCCTGACCGACGGCGGCGCGGATTACAGTTTCGAGTGCGTCGGCAATGTGAATCTCATGCGCCAGGCGCTGGAGTGCTGCCATCGCGGATGGGGCGTATCGGTGGTCGTCGGTGTGGCGGGCGCGGGCAAGGAAATCAGCACCCGCCCGTTTCAACTCGTGACAGGGCGCGTCTGGAAGGGCACGGCGTTCGGCGGCGTGCGCGGGCGCACCGAGCTGCCGCAGATCGTCGACTGGTATATGGACGGCAAGATCAACATCGACGATCTCATCACGCACAAAATGCCGCTCGGCGACATCAACAAGGCGTTCGACCTGATGCACTCCGGCGAGTCGATCCGCAGCGTGGTGGTGTATTCATGAGCGCCCTGACGCTGGTTTCGGAACACGGCTGTTTCGGCGGCGTGCAGCGGTTCTACAAGCACGAGTCCCGCGAGGTTCGCGGACCGATGAAATTTTCCGCGTACCTGCCCCCGCAGGCCCGAACGGGCAAGGTGCCTGTTTTGTATTATTTGTCGGGCCTCACCTGCACCGAGGAGACTTTCGCAGTCAAGGGCCATGCGCAGCAGATGGCGGCCGAGCTGGGCGTGATGCTGATCGCGCCGGACACCAGCCCGCGCGAGCCGCGCTTGCCGGGCGATGCCGACAGCTGGGACTTCGGCTATTCGGCGGGTTTCTATGTGGATGCCACCGAGGCCCCGTGGTCGCAGTACTATCGGATGTACAGTTATGTCACGCGCGAACTGCCCGAGCTGGTCGCCGCGGAACTGCCGGCGCGCACCGACGCCACCGGAATTTTCGGCCACTCCATGGGAGGCCATGGCGCTCTGGTGTGCGCGCTGCGCAATCCCGGGCGCTACAAGTCCGTTTCCGCATTCGCACCCATCGCCGCACCGATGCAATGCCCCTGGGGCAAGAAGGCGTTCGGCAATTATCTCGGAACCAACACCGACAGCTGGCGCGAATACGACGCCAGCGAGCTGGTCGCGCGCCGCGCGTTTCCTGGCTCGATACTGATCGATCAGGGTACGGCCGACCAATTTCTGGTCGAGCAGCTGTTGCCGGAGAAATTCGCCGCCGCTGCCGCCAAGTCGGGGCAGCCGCTCCGCCTGCGCATGCAGCCGGGCTACGATCACGGCTACTATTTCATTCAGACCTTCATGGCCGACCACTTGCGCCATCACGCGGAGCAATTGAAGTAGAGGCGCTTTCGCCCTCCGTCCAATAGTCGGTGCACACCAGATCGTGCAAGTCCGCGCGCTGCGCCCAATCGACTTCTTCGAGCATGGGACGCGGATAGAAAGACGCCACCCGGCCCAGGCAGAGCACGGCGACCGGCCGGCTGCCCTCCGGCATCCGGATCAGCCGCCGCAGGGCTTCGGGATCGAACAAGGACACCCAGCCCATCCCGATGTTTTCCGCGCGCGCGGCCAGCCATAGATTCTGGATGGCGCATGCCACGGATGCCAAGTCCATCTCCGGCATGGTGCGCCGGCCGAAGACATGGGCTTCCCGCCCGCTGCACAGCGCGGCCACCAGCAACTCTCCGCAATCCAAAATGCCCTCGACCTTGAGCCGCATGAATTCGTCCTCGCGCTCGGCCAGTGCGCGGGCCGTCTCGACACGCTCCGCCTCCACGAGCGCATGAATGCGGGTTCGAAGCGAGGAATCGCGTATCCGGATGAACCGCCAGGGCTGCATCAGCCCGACGCTGGGCGCCATGTGCGCGGCCGCCAACAGGCGCGCGAGCAGCGCGTCGTCGAGCGGATCGGGCAGAAAGTGCCGCATGTCGCGGCGCATGGCCATCACGCGGTAGACGGCCGCGATCTCTTCGGGGGTGAAATCGCTCATGGGTGACGGCATCTCATGAATGAGTGTTGGCGCTAGCTTAGCTTAAGATCAAGCCGGCTGACCGACCCGAAGGGAATAGGAGCCGTGAGCGCGGACTCGCCGTCGGGCCCCGAGCGCGCCAGAGCCACGCGAATCACGCCGGCATGAGTCACCGCCACCACGTCGCCGCCCCCACCGCGGGTCACTCGATCCAGCCAGCGGTCCCAGCGCCCGGCCACCATCTGCGCCGACTCTCCGCCGCCCGGCCGGTAGTTCCAGATGTCCCTCGACCAGTCATCGATGCGGCCGCGCTCGATGTCGTCCCATCGCAGACCCTGCCAATCTCCGAAATTCATCTCGAGCAGATCCGGGCTCGCGACCGGTTCGCGCGGCGAGGCGAGGCGCCGTGCGAGTCCCAGGCATCGTGAGGAGGGACTGCTGTGAATGCGGGCGCCGGCGAGCGCTTCGGGGGACAACTTAGCCGCGATCGATTCGGCAATCGAGGCGGCGGCCCGATCGTCCACGGCCACCTCCCAATCGCCGTAGCAAATGCCGTCGGCCCCCATCGGCGGCGGGTGGCGCACCAGATAGATATTCATCGGGGCACCGGCATCATAGGGCCCGCTGAATCAGCGGCAGCAGACCGAGCGCAGCCAAGATGAAAATCAGTTCGCTGATCTGCTGTACCGCACCCAGGCAATCTCCCGTATATCCGCCGATGCGGTTCTTGAAATAGCGGCCGGCCAGCAGAGATCCCGCCACGGCCGACACCATCGCAGCAGCCAGGTCGACGGCCAGCGCCGGCCGCTCCGCCGCGCCGACGAACAGGCCGGCCGGCAGCAGTCCGACAGGCAGTAGGCCGAGCACACCCAAGGCGCCGCTCGAGAGCCAGGCCGCGGCCGTGAGGCTGCCGGCGACGGGCCTCGACTTGGCATCTTCGCCGCTGCGCACGTATTGCAGCCGCAGAATGAGGCCGGTGGCGCACCAGCGGCTCGCCGCATGCGCCCCGATCACGATGGCGGGAAAAAACGCCGCCGGCAGGGAGACCAGCAGCGACCATTTCAGACCCAGCATCATGGCGATGCCGATCGCGCCATAGGCGCCGACGCGGGAATCTTTCATGATGGCGAGGATCGATTCGCGCGTCCGTCCGCCGCCGAAACCGTCGCAGGCGTCGGCGAATCCGTCTTCATGAAGCGCGCCCGTCAACAACAATGAGGCGCCCATCATCAAGCCCACCGCCACGGCCGGCGTAAAGCACATCGAACTCAACCACCACACCGCGATGCCAATCCATCCGGCCAAGGCGCCGACCAGCGGAAAATACCGGACCGATTGAGCCAGCCAATCCGCCTCGAAGGCTTCGAAGCGGGGAACCGGCAAGCGGGTCAAAAACTGGATCGCCGTCAAAAAAAGCAACGCTTGCCGTTTCATCGGAGGCGACTCAGGCGTCCTTGTCGCTGACGCCGGCGCCTTCGAAGGTTGCCATCCCGGTGAACAGCGCCGCGGCCGCGCGCACCACGGAAAGCGCGACCGCGGCGCCGCTGCCCTCGCCCAGACGCATCTCGAGGTCGAGCAGGGGGCGGACCTTCAGATGGTCGAGCAGGGCGCGGTGCGCATGCTCCGCCGAGCAATGGCCGAAGACGCAATAATCCAGCACGCCGGGATGCAGCTGCGCGGCGATCGCCACCGCCACGCTGACCGTGAACCCATCCACCATGATGAGCGCCTGCCGGCCGGCGCCCGCCAGCACCGCGCCCGCGAGCATGGCGATTTCATAACCGCCGAACTCCGCCAGAAGATCCATGGGATCCTGGGGCGCCGCACGGCGGCTCCGCGCCTGCGACAAGAGCAGCCGCTTTCGTTCGAGCCCGCCGTCGTCGAGCCCGGTTCCCCGCCCTATACAATCGTGCAATTCGCGCCGGGTAATGCCGTGCATGAGCATGGCCGCCGCCGCCGTATTGCCGATCCCCATTTCGCCGAGTACCAGCGTGTTGCCCTGCGCGGGCATCACCCGCTCGACGGCTTCGCGGCCGCTTTGCAACGCCGCCGCGCATTCGCCGGCGGTCATCGCCGGCTCGTCGATGAAGTTGCGGGTTCCGCGGCGGATTTTCGCGTCGATGAGGCGCGGATGCGCGCCGAGGTCGCCGTCGACGCCCGCGTCCACGATCCACAGTTCCATTCCTTGGAGCCGGGCGAGCACGCTGATTGCCGCTCCGCCGTGCAGGAAGTTCGCCACCATTTGCGCGGTTACTTCGCGCGGATAGGCGCTGACGCCCCGATCCGCGACGCCGTGATCGGCGGCGAATACGATGCCGACCGGCTGCATGATCCGGATGTCGAGCGTGCGCTGAATGGCGCACAACTGCGCAGCCAAGGGTTCGAGCCTTCCCAGCGCCCCGCGCGGCTTCGTCAGGATATCCAGCCGCCGGTAAGCCGCGGCGCGCACGGACTCATCCACCGGCGCTATTACACCGAAGTTCGGCAGGACCGGGCGTTGCGCGCCTAGCACGAGGGCGCTCCGCGCTTGCGCAAGAGGTAAGTGTCCATGATCCATCCTTTTCGATTCCGAGCCTGGGCGCGCGCTGTTTCGATTTGTTCACTGAGCTCACCGAGCCGGCCGGACAGCAAAATCTCGTCCGGCGTCCCCAAGTAGGCTCCCCAATAAATGTCGATGTCGTCGTCGATGACGGTTTTGAAGGCGCAGCCGCCGTCGAGCAAAACGAGCACATTGGTGTTCCCGCCGGGCTTCTCGTCGTGCAGCCGCCGTCCCGTCGTGATGTGCACCGGCTCGCCGATCTCATTCAGGGATATGCGGTGACGGGCGGCGAGCGCCTGGATGCTGCTGATTCCCGGGATGATCTCCCACTCGAAGGCCACCGTTCCACGCGCGGCGACCTGACCGATGACGCGCAGCGCGCTGTCGTAGAGAGAGGGATCCCCCCATACCAGGAACGCGCCGCACTCGTCTTCGGACAATTGCTCGCGGATGGCCCGCTCGTACAGCACCGCCCGCTTCTCGTGCCACGACGCGACCTCGGTCCGATAGGCAGCCGGTGTCCGATCCCGATCCGGATCCCGGATCTCGACGATGCGGTAGGGCTTGGCCTGCATGTAGCGTTCGCACACCTGCCTGCGCGCGTCGAGCAAATCCGCGGTGTCGTCGCCCTTGTCCGTCACGAAGACCACGTCCACCTGCTCGAGCGCCTTGATCGCCTGCACGGTGATGTAGTCGGGATTGCCGGCGCCAATGCCGATGAGCTTCAATCTTCGCATGCGGAATCCTCGGCGCCGCGCGCGGACGCATCGAGCAGCTGCTGGCGAGTGCGCACGATATGGCCGATGACGACGATGGCGGGCGCCGCGAAATTCGCCTCGAGCGCATCGGCGGCGACGCGCTCGAGAGTCGATACCAGTACCTGCTGGTCGGCCAAGGTGGCCGAGGCGATCACGGCGGCGGGCGTGCCGGCAGGCAGACCGCCGCGCAGCAGCGCAGCCGCGATTTTCCCGAGGTTGCGCAATCCCATGTAGAGCACGAGGGGTTGGCGGGTGCGCGCGAGAGCCGTCCAGTCCAAATTGCCCTCGTCGTCGGGATCGTGGCCCGTGGCCAGGATGACGGCGTGATTGATGCCGCGCATGGTCGCCGGAATGCCGGCATTGGCCAGTCCGGCGAGGCCGGCCGTGATGCCGGGGACGACGCGAAACGGCACGCCCGCCGCCGCCAGCGCGAGGATCTCTTCGCCGCCGCGCCCAAACACGAAGGGATCGCCGCCCTTCAGCCGCAGCACCCGCAGGCCGCGCTGCGCAAATTTCACCAGCTGTGCGCTGATGTCTTCTTGGGCGGTCGACGGTCTACCGCCCCTCTTGCCCGCAAATTGCATCTGGGCACCGCGCCGGGCCAGAGCGAGGACGCGCGAATCGACCAGCGCGTCGTGAACGATCACGTCGGCCTGAAGCAAGCCGGCCAAGGCGTCGAGGGTCAGGAGGCCGGGATCTCCGGGACCCGCGCCTACCAGCCAAACCTCGCCGGGCGCGAGCTTAGGGTAGGAACCGCGCAGCGCCGCGAGTGCCTCGGCGGCCGGGGTGCCGGTGTCAACGCGCACCGATTGAGTATCTTCAGACTGCATCGGCATTGCGGAACCTGCGCCGATAATCAGGCGAGTACAGCGCGCTTTCTTCGAAATCCGCCGCCTGCAGCGCCCGTCCGACGAAGACCAAGGCCGTGCGCTCCATCGGCTCGGCGGTGAGCTGCCGTCGAATGTCATCGAGAGTGCCCCGCAGGACGCGCTCGTCGGGCCAGCTGGCGCGCATCACGACCGCGACCGGGCAATCCGCTCCATAGTGCGGCAGCAACTCGCCGACGATGGCATCCATGGCATGGATGGCCAGATGGATCGCCAGCGTGGCGCCGGTCGCGGCGAAAACGGACAGGCGCTCGGCATTGGGCATGCGCGAGGCGCGTCCCGGCATGCGCGTCAACACCACGCTCTGCGCGATGCCGGGCACGGTCAATTCCCGGCCGAGTACCGCCGCGGCCGCCGCAAAAGCGGGCACACCGGGTGTGAGCGTGTAGGGAATCCCATGCCGCCGCAGCCGACGCAACTGTTCCGCCAGCGCGCTATAGATCGACAGGTCCCCGGAATGCAGTCTCGCGACATCGAGTCCGGCGGCGTGGGCCTCGAGGTATTGGCGCTCGATCTGGTCGAGGTCCATGGCGGCACTGTCGATGAGGCGCGCACCGGGCGGACAATGATCGAGCAATTCGGGAGGCACCAATGAACCGGCATACAGGCACACAGGGCATCGCGCCAGAATGTCGCGTCCGCGGACCGTGATCAAATCGGCCGCTCCAGGCCCTGCGCCGATGAAATGGACGGTCATGAGCCGTTGTCTCCTTCCGCGAGCGCACAGGTCACCGAACCCACCGCAATGCGAGGTGCGAGCAATCGCGCATTCGGCCCCGCTCCGGCCAAGGCCGCAGCCTCGGCGACCGAATGCACATTCATTGCCTCCATGGATCGCGCGGAACGCGTCAGGGTGTGCGGGCTCGCCGCCTCGAGGGCGACCTGCGCGATCAACGTCGGCAGCACTCCGCGCGCCGCCGCGGCTGCAATGATGCCCGCTTCGTTGCCTTTCAATGCCGGCACGGCAATCCGTTTCAGCTGCTGAGGGCTCAGCCGGTTATGGGCGAGCGCCGCTTCCAGAGCCGATTCGACCTCGGCGGCGGATACACCCTTGCGGCAGCCGAGTCCTGCGACGATCACGGCTTCACCCAGGCCCATTGAACGACCGGCAGGGCGCAGCGCCAACCGGTCATGCGGGCCTCCTCGCCGCCGGCGCAAGCCGCGCCGATGGGAGCGGCGCGCGAAATGGCAATTCTTGTCAGCGAGCCGCCCCATTGGGAATGCGATTTCAGGAGAACGATTTCAGTTTCCAAGGCCACGGCGTTGACGACCAAGCGGCCGCCGGGACGCAGCGCCGCCTGCACCGTGTCGATCACACCGGGCGTGGCGCCGCCGCCGCCGATGAACGCCGCGTGCGGCCGGGCAAGGCCCTCGAGCGCATCGGGCGCGGAACCTTGAATCATCGTCAAGTGCGGCACTCCGAAGGCGGCGGCGTTGCGGCCGATGCGGGCCATGCGATCGTTGCGGCGCTCGACGGCAATGGCGCTCAATGAGGAATCCGCCAGCAGCCACTCGATGGCCACTGAACCGGACCCCGCGCCCACGTCCCACAGCAGTTCGCCGCGCCGCGGCGCCAATGCCGACAAGGTCACCGCGCGAATTTCGCGCTTGGTGATCTGACCGTCGTGCTCGAACAACGCGTCGGCGAGGCCGGCGGCCCTAGGAAGGATTCGGGCACCGTCTCCGGCGGCGATCTCAATGGCAACCGTGTTGAGCGGGTCGATGGATTGCAGGTCGAAGGAGCTCGCCGGGGCTGAGCGGATGCGCTCGCGCGGCCCCCCCAGCGATTCGAGCACCGTGACCGTCGACCGTTCAAATCCGGCTTCGCACAGCAGCCGGGCCAGCTTCGCGGGAGCTTCGTGGCCGGAGGTGAGTACCAGGAGACGCGTCCCCGGATGCAGATGGGGACGGACATAGTCGAGAGAGCGGCCGCACAATGACAAGGTGACCGTGTCCGTGAGAGGCCAGAGCAGCCGCGATGCGGCCAAGCTGAACGCCGACGGGACCGGGACCGCCCATGTCTCTTCGCGTGCGACGCAGCGCGCCAGAAGGCTTCCGACGCCGTGCAGAAAAGGGTCGCCGGACGCGAGAACGCATACCGGCCGGCCGCGAAGCTTCAGCACTTCGGCCAAGGCGGGATCGAAGGGCACCTCCCAGGGCCGAGCCTCGCCTCGAATCAAGGGCGCCGCCAACGCCAGGTGGCGCGCGCCGCCGAAGACGACGGCGGCCGATTCGATCAAGGCCCGGCCGGCCGAGCTCAAGCCATCGATGCCATCCTCGCCGATCCCGACGATGGACAGCCACCGCTGCAATACGGCAGGCTGGGGCTGATTCAATTCAGCGAGCGGCATGCGAAAACACATCCTCATTCTTGGCGGCACCACGGAGGCACGAGAACTCGGGCAGCAACTGGCGGGGCACGACGGCATGGAAGTCGTGCTGTCGCTGGCGGGCCGCACGGCATCGCCGCTGGCCCAGGCCGTGCCGGTGCGCCGCGGCGGGTTCGGCGGCGTCGACGGCCTCGCGCAGTATTTGCGGGAGCATGAAATCGACGCATTGATCGACGCCACCCATCCGTATGCGCCGACGATTTCGGCTCATGCTTGGAGCGCGGCTTCGCAGACGAATACTCCGGTGATCGCCCTGTGCCGGCCGCCCTGGATGCCGGTCGCGGGCGATCAATGGATCGATGCCGGCGATGCGAGCGAGGCCGCCCTCGCGCTCGGCGTACCGCCCCGGAATGTCTTCCTCGCGCTGGGGCGGCAGGAGATTTCGCACTTTGCCGCGGCTCCCCAGCACCGCTACCTGATTCGAAGCGTGGACCCGGTGGAACCGCCGCTGGCGGCCGCGCACGCCCGCTACCTTCTCGCCCGCGGTCCCTTCGAAGAAGCGCAGGAGCGCGATTTGCTCCTCGCGCATGCCATCGACGTGGTGGTGGCGAAGAACAGCGGAGGCAGCGCGACTTACGGCAAGATCGCCGCGGCACGCGCGCTCGGGCTCCCCGTGGTGCTGCTGCGGCGGCCGCAACCGTCGGCCGCGCCGCGGGCGGCAAGCGTCGGCGAGGCTGTGGAGTGGCTCGATCATGTGCTGAAAGATCCGATCGAGCGCGGCGTATAGACCAGCGCCGTTGCATGCGGGCGTTCGAGGAGCCGCGTCTCGGAAGAGCCGACGATGATGCACGTTGCCATATCCGCGTCGGCTCCATGAGCGTCGCCGAGGGCCGTCACCCGGATGCGCTCATCGACCCGCCCCACGGCGCGCCCGAAAACCACGGGCGTGGCGGCCGGCAGCTCGGCGCGCAATAAGTCGAATGCGCGATCGAGTTGCCATGGCCTCGCGCGCGAGATTGGGTTGTAGAGCGCGATGGCAAAACCGGCGCTCGCCGCGGCCCGCAACCGCTTCTCCACGACCGGCCACGGCTTCAGGTTATCCGACAAGGACATTGCGCAAAAGTCATGTCCGAGGGGCGCGCCCACCCGGGCTGCCACGGCGAGCATGCTGGTGATGCCGGGGACGATGGTGAGTTCCAGAGCGCGCCAGGCAGGCGGTCCGCGTTCCAGCGCCTCGCAGACCGCCGCGGCCATGGCAAACACTCCGGGGTCGCCGCCGGACACGACCGCGACGCGGGCGCCCCCGGCCGCCTCGGTCCAGGCGCGCGCCGCGCGGTCGAGTTCCTCGCGGTTGTCGGAAGCGTGGCGCCGCTGACCGGCCCGCGCCGGAACCCGGTCGAGATATGGACCGTAGCCGAACAGTGCATCGGCCGCTTGCAAGGCGTCGTAGGCTTCGGGCGACAGTTGGGCGGCGCTGCCGGGTCCCAGTCCGACCACCGTCAATTTGCCGCTCATGGATGCCACGCGCGGCCGGCCACGAGCACGATGGCGAAGTAGGGAGCCGAATCGTCCGGCTTTTCGACCAGCGGCATCAGCCGCTCATTGTGCATGGTGCCGCGCTCGACGTAGGTTGCCTGGGTCAGGCGGTTCGCCGCGACCAAGGCGCGGCGAACCTTGGGCAGATTGCGGCCGATCTTCATGACGACGGTCGGATCGTTCTGCCGAAAGCGGCGGATCAGTTCGTCCTCGTCCAATGTGCCGGGCACCACCGTCAGCACATCGTCTCCCTGTGCGATCGGCAGACCGGCGGCGGACCAGCAGCCGGACATGGCGGTTACGCCGGGAATGACTTCGGTCGGGTAGTGCTTCATCAAGCGCACGTGAAGATGCATGTACGAACCGAAGAACAGCGGATCGCCTTCCGACAGAACGGCGACGTTCCGTCCGGCATCCAGGTGAAGGGCGACCGCGGCCGCTGCTTCATCGAAGAATCCTCGAATCGGCCCGCGGTAGGCGGGATCGCCCGCCGGCTGTTCGGTCGTGACCGGATATTCGAGCGGCAGCTCAGTCACTTCCGGACGCAGGAATTGCTCGACGATGGCGCGCGCATTGCTGGCGTTTCCGGCCTTCGCAAAATGCGCGATGACGTCGGCGCTTTGAAGCGCGTGCACGGCTTTCAACGTCAACAGATCCGGATCGCCCGGTCCCACGCCGACGCCGATCAATTTTCCCATGGCGGCGCTCATAGGCCAGCCCGGGCCAAACCGTTGACGGCGGCGGCCGTCATGGCGCTTCCGCCGATCCGTCCCCGCACGGCGATGAAAGGGATGGGATGGAGGCTCGCGATGAGCGCTTCCTTCGACTCCACGGCTCCGACGAAGCCGACCGGAATGCCCACGATGACGGCGGGACGCGGGGCTCCCTCATCGAGCATATCCAGGAGCCGGAACAGAGAGGTGGGCGCATTGCCGATCGCGACGACGGCCCCTCCCAGCCGATCGCGCCATAGCTCCAGCGCGGCGGCCGAGCGGGTGGTTCCCAGAGTCTCGGCCAGTCGGGGCACGCGAGGGTCGCGCAGTGTACAGATCACCTCGTTATCCGCGGGCAGACGGGCACGGGTCACGCCGTGACTGACCATCTCCGAATCGCAGAGGATCGCCGCTCCGGCGCCGAGCGCCTGCCGCGCCGCCGCGACCACTCCAGCGGCGAATACGATGTGTTCGGCGATTTCGACCATGCCGCAGGAATGCAGCATGCGAACGGCGACATCCGCTTCTGCCTCGGAGAATCGCGACAGATCGGCCTCGGCACGGATGATGGCAAACGATTGGCGATAAATGGCGGCGCCGTCGCGTAGGTAATCAGTCATGGGCCGGCGCTCCCCTCATCGCGGCCAGCACGCGGGCGGCACCAAGCCTCGACATCATATCGGCGCTGCGCTCACGGCCGCCGGGCAAGCGCAGCCGTTGTCCTTCCAGGCGCGGCAGTCCGGCAACGAAATCATCGGCGGATACGCAGGCGTGCGGCGCGTCGGCGGCGCGGCCTTGCACGACCAGGCTACCGGGGCCGACCAGCGTCAGCGCAGCGGCGCCGGGATGCGCGCATCCCTTGGCACAGCCCGACACGTGGAGGGTCAAGGAGCCGTCGAGCAAGGGCTCCGCAGTGCGCGCAATCTGCGCGGCGAGTTGCCGCGTCGAGAGCAAGGCCGACGCGCAGGCAGGCGCGCCGGAGCAAGCGACGACGTAGCGGCGCGCATCGTCGGGCCGCACCACGAATCCGGCAGCCGCGGCGGACGCGGCGAATTCTTCGCCGGCGGATTCGGCCAAACCGATGGCCAGCAGCGCACGGCCGGGCGCCGGCCGGATGGAGTGGGCGCCGCAACGCGCGGCCGCGAGCACCCATCGTTTCAGCACCGAGGCGTCGGCGTAGCCGAATGCCGGCGCCACTCCCTGCGCCACGCGTCCATCGTTCAGGCGGTGAATACCCAGGGGTTCCGCCGCGGGCCTCGCGGCCGGCCGAGGCTCCCCTAGGATGAGGCCGGCCAGCGAGGCACGAAGGGCGCGTACATCGGCCGGATTGGCAAAATCGCGGGCCCGGGCGGCGGCGCCGCGGCCGGCGATGCCGGCGAGCACGCGGAACACAACCTCGATTGCGTGCCGCGGCTCGACCCAACCCAATTCAGTCGCGGCCGCAGCGGTTCCGGCCAGACTTACATGCAAATGAGCGCCGTGCGATGCGGTATCCGCTCTCAGCCGCAGGTCGGCCGGCACGTCATCGAGGTGCAATGCGCCGCCGCCATCGATCGCCAGCGACACCTTGGGACCGATCGATGCAATTGCCGGGTGGTTGCGGAGTTTCTTGCGCAAATTCATGGCCAGCGCATTCAGGTCGATGCCTTCCCCGATCTCCAAACCCAGCAGAGGCGAGGTCAGGATGGGCGGTGCGTCGTCTTCGCCGAGTCCGAGTTTCACCGCGATCCCTGCGAAGGCCGGAGCGGAGGAAGAGGTCAGCCCCCGAATTTGAAGACTGCCGCGTTGCGTCACTTCCATCACGCCGTTGCCGTGAGCCTCGCTGGCCTCGCACAGCGCGGCAAAGACGTCGAGTGAAACGGGCGCCGGGGGTAGGAGCCGCGCCAGAAGCCCATCGCCGGTGGGCATCGGCTGCGAGATGCCGGGACATGCGCCGCGACTCAAGGAGTTCACGGCAGTTCTTCGCGATAGCTGCCGGGGGGCACGCGGGCGATGAGCCCGCGTTTCAAGGACTCCGGCCGGCCGCGCCACGGCATGAGGCCGTCCGGCGCCTGCGCGAGCAGGCGGGCGCCGACGATGAGCGACGGACCGTCTCGTTCAGGTTCGAGGCCGCCGAACACATAGGTCCAGCTATTCTCGCAGCGAATGGCCGCGCTCAATCCCCGGCTGCAGTTGCCCAGGCAGCGAACCCTTTGCACCGAAATATCGTAGCTGTCCGCCGCCGCGGCGCAAGCAGTTGCGGCGGCCAGTGCGGCGCCCGGCTCATCGGGGGGATTTACGGCAGCACGGCAGGTAACGCATACCATGACCGTCGCCCGGCCGGCTGGCCCGATATCGCTCATCCACATGGCTCCTGACGCCTACGCTCGGGGTGCGAAACGGGCGCAAATCGGCTGCTGCCGATTCGCACACAGTCGAGTGACTCGACCGTTGCCGAGGCACCCCGCCCAGCACGCGACCAAAGGGATGGCAGGTCTCCTGGCTCGCGGGTCAGTGCAGCTTGCCGCCTTCCCGACCTGTCGCATGGGACAGAAATTCAGTGGCATCAGGCAAGCGCTCGCCGCTTACAGTTGCGGGGGCAGCCGTGGGTTGGCATCGCAGCGCTTTGGGGCGCCGGGTGGGTACCACATTCCCTCATCGCTCTCTCATTCGAGAGAGGCCATCAAGTCCGCTAGTACAACGTTGCGCCCTCACGTTGTCAATGGCGACCCTATGCATTACCCTTAAACGCGTTGTCAGGTGCTCAATGCCGACCCCCGGGGCCGGCGAGTGCGAATTGGGAGCGATGATGACGGAAGCCGACCTTCCTCCGGGCGCCGATACGGAGGCCTATTCGCAGCGAATTAAGCGGCGCAAAGCCATTCAGGATCGGCGCATGGGCGAGACCGTCACGGATCGCGGCCTGGTCATCGTTCATACCGGCGCCGGGAAGGGCAAGACGACGGCCGCACTCGGCATGGTGCTTCGCAGCCTGGGCCACGGCTTTCGCGTCGCGATCGTGCAGTTCATCAAAGGCGCATGGGAACCGGCGGAGAAGCGTGCCTTCGAGCCATGGGGCGAGCAACTTCAGTTCCACGCGACGGGCGAAGGCTTTACCTGGGAAACCCAGGACAAGGTCCGCGACAAGCTCATGGCGCAGGCCGGTTGGGAAGTGGCGCTGCGCTATCTGGCGGACGCCGACTATCACTTGGTGCTGTTGGATGAGGTCAATATCGCCCTGAAGAAGGATTACTTATCCATCGAGCAAGTCATGGCCGGCATCAGTCTGCGGCCGCCGAAAACCCATGTCGTGCTCACCGGCCGCAATGCGCCGCAGGAACTGATCGAGCGGGCCGACCTGGTGACGGAAATGAGCCTGGTCAAGCACCCCCTCAAGCTGCAGCACATTCGGGCGCAAGCCGGCATCGAGTTTTAATCTTGGACCCGAACATGCGCACGGCCGGCCTCGCAGGCATGGGGCCCTCACGGATCCGAATACTGGTCGCGGACGACGGCGTCGATGAAAGCGGTTGGGCAGCCTGGCAGGCGGCGCATCGCGCGAGCGCGCACTCAGCCCGAATCGTATTGCAGCGGGTGATTCGCAGCGGCTCGACCGAAGCTTCTCATGCCGTCGGATTGGGGTACGGCGAGACACTGCGCTGGTTCGGACCCATCGACGATGCGGAAAAACGGCGCCTGACGTTCGAGTATGCAGGCGCGGTGCTCGAGAAGGGCGAGTTTCCCGAGGGCGCGGCTCCGCTGCCCTTGCGCGCACCCTTACCCACGCCCGCGATGGCGGCCACCGAAGGTTTGATGGTGCTGTCGCACGCGGATACCGACCTGCTCGCGCTCGAGCGGGCCCGGGCCGAGCTGCCGGCCGGCTTCCCGCGCGTCACGGGCCATTCGCTGCTGGGCTTGACGGCACCCGGCGCATTGTCGGCGCTGTTCGGGACGCATCGCTCGGCGCGACTATTGGCGATCGTGCGCATTCATGGCACGGTTTCTTCGGTGACCGGCCTCGCAGAGCTCATCGCGCTCGCACACCGCGAGGGCTGGGGCCTGGTCGTCATCAGCGGGGTCGGAGACAGCGCCGAGTTGCTGCCTCGCACCTCGAACATCACGCCGGAAACGGCATCGAACCTCACGTCTTATTTCATTGCCGGCGGCGTAAAAAATATCGCGCAAGCCCTGCGCTATGCGGCGTCGGAACAGCTCGGATTCAGCGCGGGATTCGAACCTCCGCGGCCCATGCCGGCTCATGGCTTGTACCACCCGGACCTGCTCGTGACGAGCGCCGCGGAATGGAACACGCATCGAGTGCCCGGCCGTCCCTGCGCCATCGTGCTTTTCTACCGCGCGCATGTGCTGAGCGGAAATCTGCAGTTCGTGGACGCCGCGCTGCGCGCCCTCGAGAGCAGCGGGTTTTCCGCCATCGGCGTGTTTACCAGTTCGTTGCGCGACTGCGATCAGGGGGGAGTGCCGGCCGCGCTGCGAGTGCTCCCGGAGTTTCCCGATGTGATCGTCAACACGGTGAGCTTTCCGGTTTTCAACCCGGGTGCGACGGAACGGATAGGAGCCGAGGAACGCGGCTCGCCGAATGGCTCGCCGCATGCCCCGCCCTTCGAAGTGGTGGGCGCGCCGATGATCCAGGCGATCTGCTGCGGAACGCCGCGCGCGGTTTGGAGCGAATCGGACCGCGGCCTCGCCCCGTCGGAAGCCGCGATGAACATCGCTCTGCCGGAGTGCGACGGACGCGTGATCTCGGTCCCCATTTCATTCAAGGAAAACCATCGCTACGTCCCCGATCTGGAGCGGGTGCGGCGCGTCGCCGATTTCGCGCGCCGGCTGGCGGTGCTGCGCACCAAGGCGAATTCGGAGAAACGCGTCGCCATCGTGCTGAGCAATGCCGGCGGCAAGGCGCAGCGGATCGGCGGCGCGGTGGGCCTCGACACCCCGGCATCGCTGCTGCGATGGCTCACCGACATGCGGGCGGCGGGTTTCAATACGGGCGCGCTGCCGGATTCGGCCGATGAGCTGATGACGCAGCTGATTGCGTGCGGCTGTTACGACGACAAGCATCCTCTGGACTCCCGGACTGCGCGGCGCATGCCGCGCGCGCGCTATGTGCAATGGTTTCTCGCGCAGTCCACGGCATTCCAGTCCTCGCTCCGCGGCATGTGGGGCGAGCCCGCGACCAGCGGCGCAACGATCCCGCCGCCATTCTGGCGCGACAACAGGCAGTCGGCACGCGGGTCTCCCTTGCTCGCGCTCCACGAGCCTCACTCCGATGACGGCGATTACCTGTTCGCAGGACTCGAATTCGGCCATGTTTTTGTCGCCATTCAGCCGCCGCGAGGCTTCGGCGTCGATCCGGAAGCGGTATACCACGCGCCGGATTTGCCGCCGTGCCATCACTATGCCGCGTTTTATCGCTGGCTGGCGCAGGAGTGGCAAGCTGACGCCCTCATCCATTTCGGCACTCATGGAACGCTGGAATGGCTGCCGGGCAAGAGCGTGGCCATGTCGGCCGATTGCGCACCCGACGCGCTGCTCGCCGACCTGCCGCTCATTTATCCATTCGTCGTGAACAATCCCGGCGAGGGCGCGCAAGCCAAGCGCCGCACCCATGCAGTCATCGTGGATCATCTCGTGCCGCCGCTCACGCATGCGGATAGCTACGGACCGTTGGCGACGCTGGCGCGCCTGGTGGAGGAGTACTACCGCGCCGAAGTCCTGGATACGAACAAGCTGCCCGTGCTGCGCCGTCAAGTGTGGGATCTGGTGCGCACGGCGCGGCTCGAGGATGACCTCAAGCAAATCCGCCTGCAAAGGCACGGCGATCACGAGCATCCATGGGACGAGCGCATCAACGAACAGGGCATTCCGCGGGCGTTGGAACGTTTGTCCGGGCGAGGTTTCGCGCATTTGCTCGAGGATCTCGATGCCTATCTATGCGATTTGGGGCGGGCCCAGATTCGCGGCGGCTTGCATGTGTTCGGTGCTCCCCCGACCGGGACGGCACTCATCGACCTGATGTTTGCGATCTTGCGCTGCCGGAATGGAAAGATTCCGGCGCTGATCGATGCTGCCGCGCTGGCGGCCGGAATCGATGCTGCCGCATTGCGCGAAGCCGGCGGCGCGTGGCCGCATCCGCTCCCGGCCGCGCTATCGATCTGGGCGGGGAGCACGGCCACCGTCGGACAGGTCCGAACCGCCGTCGATGAACTGGCACGCGCGCTGCTCAAGGATCTGATGGAACAGGCGTTTTCTCCGGCGTGCATCGACGCCGTCATCCGGCGGCGGTTCGCTGAGCAGGACGGGGGCGACGCCCTCGAGCCGCTGTCGCAGACGCTGTATTTCGCGTGCAAGACCTTGGCGCCGAATCTCGCGCGCACCACCGATGAGACGCGTTATCTGCTGGAATCGCTGAATGGGGCTCATGTCCCCGCGGGACCGTCCGGCTCGCCGAGCCGCGGCATGGCGCATGTGCTGCCCACGGGCCGAAACTTCTACACCGTCGATCCGCGCGGGCTGCCCACACCCGCCGCTTGGTCGACCGGGGCGGCTCTCGCGCGCGAGGCGTTGGCGCGCCATGTCGCCGAGAAAGGCCAATGGCCGGAGAGCATCGCCCTGAGTGTTTGGGGTACACCGACCATGCGAACCGGCGGCGACGATGTCGCGCAGGCACTCGCCATGCTGGGCGTACGCCCCGTCTGGGAACCCGAGACGCGCCGCACCTGCGGGCTCGAAATCATCCCGCTCGTCGAACTCAGCCGTCCGCGGGTCGACGTGACGCTGCGCGTCAGCGGTTTCTTCCGCGACGCGTTTCCCGCCTTGATGCACCTGTTCGATGAAGCGGTCCAGCTCGTGGTCGATCTCGATGAGCCGGCGGATCAGAACTTCGTCCGCAAGCATTGGCTGGCAGAAACGGCGGCTCTGCATGCGCAGGGGTGCGACGAGGAGTCCGCGCGCCGGCGAGCGTCCTACCGGGTATTCAGCTCCAAGCCAGGCGCATATGGAACCGGATTGATGCAGCTCATGGACAGCGGCGCGTGGCGCGATGGCAACGATCTCGCCGAAGCAATGCTGCTCTGGGGCGGCTGGGCCTACTCGCCGCAATGCGCGGACGGTGTAGAAGCGGTGGAATCCTTTCGACGCAAACTGGCGGGCGTCGAACTGGTCCTGCACAACCAGGACAATCTCGAGCAGGACCTGTTCGAGTCCAGCGATTACTTCGAGTTCCACGGAGGACTGGTGGCCGCGGTGACGTCGATATCCAAGAATGAGCCGCGCGCTTACTTCGGCGATTCGTCGGATCCCTCGCGCCCCGGCGTCAGGACTTTGCAGGGCGAAGCGCTGCGCGTGTACCGGTCGCGCGTCGTGAACCCGAAATGGCTCGGCGCCATCCAGCGACACGGTTATCGCGGCGGCCTGGAAATGGCCGCGACGGTGGACGCGCTGTTCGGATTTTCGGCCACCGCGGGAATCGTCACCGACTGGATGTTCGAGGGAGTCGCCGCCGAATTCGCGGACGGTGAGGCACGGCGCTTCCTGCAGCGCCATAATCCTTGGGCATTGAACGCCATCGTGGAGCGGCTGCTGGAAGCCGAACAGCGGGGCCTTTGGGCGCCCAAGCCGGAGACGCTGAAGCGGCTGCGCACGGCGCTGCTCGCGAGCGAAGCGACCCTCGAGGAACTCGCCGAGAGTCCTCCATGAGACCCGATTTTCCATTCTCCGCGGTCGTGGGTCAGGATGATCTGAAGCTCGCACTCATACTGGCCGCCATCGATCCCGCCATCGGCGGCGTGTTGATCAGCGGCGAGAGAGGCACGGCGAAGAGCACTGCGGCGCGCGGCCTCGCCGCGCTCTTGCCGGGAACCCCGGACGGCAAGCCGGCTCCCTTCGTCGAATTGCCGCTCGGCGTCACCGAGGACCGGGTGGTCGGATCGCTGGATATTTCGCGGGTGCTGCAGGATGGCAGCACCGTGCTGCGGTCGGGCCTTCTGGCGCGCGCCGACGGCGGCGTCCTGTACGTCGATGAAGTCAATCTGCTGCCGGATCACATCGTCGATCTGCTGCTGGATGCAGCGGCGAGCGGCTGGGTCACGGTCGAACGCGACGGAGTTTCCGCCGGCGAGGCGGCCCGATTCGTCCTGGTGGGCACCATGAATCCGGAGGAGGGCGATCTGCGGCCGCAGTTCGTCGATCGCTTCGGACTGTGTGTGCAGGTTCGCGGGCTCATCGCGCAAGATGTGCGAATCGCCGCAATCCGCCGGCGCCTGTCGTTCGACGATCAGCCGGCAAGCGTGGTCGACGACGCGCGGTCCTCGGAGACCGCGCTGCGCGAGGGTATAGCGGCGGCGCGCGGGCGACTCACCGCGCTTCCCATAACGAACGCCCATCTATCCCTGGTCGCCTCAATCTCGGTGGAACATCAATTGGACGGCATTCGCGGCGACCTTGCCATCATCAAGGCGGCACGCGCCTTGGCGGCGTGGCAAGGGTCGGCCGAAATCCGCGAGGAGCACATACGCAGCGCCGCCTCGCTGGCGCTGCCGCATCGAACGCGCCAGAAGAGATCGAAGGGCACGCCGCCGCGGACGCCTGCGCCGCTGGATGCGCCCGGCAAAGATCGCGCGGGGCCGGAGGGCGGCAGGACGCCTGATGCGGGGGGGAGGCCCGGGTCGAGCGCACCGCCGGGTGCCGGCGATGTGCCCGCCGATACGAGTCCGCGCCTGCAATCTGCGCCTGCCGCAGCGGATCGCGCGGTTCGGTTGGTTACCGACACGATCGACCGCGAGGCAGCCGGCCGGCGCGGTTCGGAATCGCTGGGTTCGCAACGCGTCGTCGGGGTGATGCCGTACCAGAACAGCGGAACGCTGGCGATCACGGAGTCATTGACGGCCGGGGCAAAGCGCGGACTTCGTGTCGGCGAGCATGGGGTGGCACTCGCCGCGGCCGATCTCATGCAGCATGAGCGCCGGGGTCCGGGTCTGTGCCACGTTCTATTTTTGGTGGATGCCAGTGGGTCGATGGCGACGAAGCGCCGCTTGGAGGTGGCGAAGGGCGCGGCTCTGGGACTGCTGAGGTCGAGTTATCAGCGGCGCGACCAAGTGGCTCTGATGGTATTTCGAGCCGAGGGTGCGGATCTCGTGCTGCCGTTTACGCGCCACATCGAAAGCATCGAGCAAGCACTCCTCGATGTGCCGACGGGGGGGCGAACGCCGCTGGCGCGCGCACTGCGCGATGCCGCACACCTGCTGCAGACGCGCGACCCGGCCTTGCTGGTGCTTCTCACCGACGGCCGCGCGAATGTCAGCCAGGACGGCGGCGATCCTTGGGAGGAGGCGCTCGGCTCGTGCGAATTGCTGCGGACGGCCTGCGCCGGCGCGCTGGTCATCGATTGCGAGCCCGGACCCATCATCCTCGGCCGTGCGCGAACCCTTGCGCAGGCGCTCGGCGGCGAGTGCGTAGCGCTCGATGATGTCGATGTGGCAGGGCTCGCACTGCGGATTCGCGGGCGTCTCGACGCGCTGTGAGCATCATTCTGGCGCTGTTGTTCGATCGCTGGTGGGGAGAGCCGCCCGCGCGCGTCCATCCGGTGGTCTGGATGGGGAATTACTTGAATCGCGCGGGACGCGGTTTGCCGGACCGCTCACCGGGCATGGCATTCTTTCTCGGAACCGCGTACTGGCTGGCCGGCGCAGCGCTCGTTGCCATGCTGTACTCACTCGCCGCCATCGGAGCCGCCAAACTGCCGCCGTGGCTCAACATCGTGATCACCGCGCTGCTGTTGAAGCCGCTGTTTGCGCTGCGCCTGCTCATGCGCGAGGTGGCCGCCGTCGAGAGTTCGCTCGGGCAGGGCATCGAGTCCGGCCGCGCGCGCCTGGCCCACATCGTGAGCCGCGATACCGCCGCTCTCAATTCGGACGAGGTACGTGAGTCCTCGCTGGAGTCGCTGGCCGAGAATCTTTCGGACTCGGTCATCGCGCCGCTCTTTTGGTTCGCTCTTTTGGGTTTGCCGGGTGCCGCGGTCTACCGCTTTGCCAATACGGCGGATGCCATGTGGGGCTATCGGGGGCGGTGGGAGTGGGCTGGAAAATTCGCGGCCCGCGCCGACGATGTGTTGAATTTCATACCGGCGCGAATCACGGCGCTTGGCTTGCTCCTGGCGGGGCCGCGGCGGGTAGCGCGGTTGTGCCGCCTGCCGCGCGAAGCGGCGCGCACGGCATCGCCCAATTCCGGTTGGCCCATGGGAGCCTTGGCGCTGTCTTTGAACGTCCGGCTGCGAAAACCGCAGACGTATGCGCTCAATGCGGACGGCAACGCACCTTCGGCCGCGGACACATCGACGGCGCTGCGCCGAGCGCTGGCCACCGCATGGATCGTCGCGTTGCTGCTTGCCATCGGCATGCAATTCCTGCCGGGTGCCCGTCATGGCTAGCATCGAACCCCTGCATGGCGGCACCGACTCGATGCCGGACCCACGCTACGATTTTTCCAGCAACGCGAATCCCTTGGGTCCGTGTCCCACGGTGCTTGCCGCGGTCAGAAGCGCGGATGTGACCCGCTATCCTGACCCCAAGTACACGCAGGTCCGCGAGACATTGGCGGCCTTCCATCGGACCACGGCGGACCGCATCGTCGTGGGCGCCGGAGCCAGCGAGCTGATATTGAGGATGATCCTGCGGACCGGCGGCTCGGTGCAGCAGCTGGTGCCGACTTTCTCCGAGTACGGCCGCGGCGCGCGACTCGCCAAGCGGCGCCTGATATCGGCGCGCTCGCCGGCGGGTTTTCTGCGCGCCCAATCGAGGCACCCGGGCCTGGGTTTTGTCTGCTGGCCGAATAATCCCACCGGGGATCTTTGGCCCGCGGAATTCATCTCGGCAGCGGCTGCCGCAGGTCCCGTGGTCGTCGATCTGGCTTATGCGCCGCTGTGCAGTGCGGATCAGGCCGCAGCCGTCGAGGCCGCGGCCGCGCGCGCATACCGGCTGTACTCGCCGAACAAGTCATTCGGCCTCACCGGTGTGCGAGGCGGATACGTCATCACGCCGCGGGTCGATCGGCGGCTATCGGTCGCCGCTGCAAGCTGGGTGATCGGACGCGATGCGGTGGCCATGTTGGAGGCCGCCGCCCAACCGCAGGCGCGCGCCTGGCTGGCGCAAGGGATCCCGCAAATCCAGCGATGGCTGGCGCGGCTTGGGCGTTCGCTGGAGCAGCTTGGGCTGACGGTGCGCAGGAGCCCGGCCACCTTTCTGCTGGCCAAGGTCGGCGATGCGCCGCGGGTCACGGCCCATTTGAGGAGTCTCGACGTCCGCGTCCGGGACTGCAGTTCTTTCGGACTTCCGCAGTGGATACGATTGAGCGCGCAGCCGCCGGGTGCGCAGAAGACCCTGCTGACCGCACTGAAGAGCGCGCTGTGATCCGCGCGTGCGGCATCCCGCGAATCGTGATTGCCGCCGCCGCATCCGGAACCGGGAAGACCACGATCGCCGCCGGGTTGATCGCCGCCCTGCGCCGGCAGGGTCTGACCGTACAGCCTTTCAAATGCGGACCCGATTACATCGATCCAAGCTATCACGAACGCGCGGCGGGCCGGCCGTGCCGGAACCTGGACGCGTGGATGCTGGACGACGCGCAGCTCGTGGACGGATTCTCCCGTGCGTGCCGGGATGCAGACATCGCGGTCATCGAAGGAGTGATGGGGCTTTTCGACGGCAGCAATTGGCACGACGAGCGCGCATCGACGGCGCAAATCGCCAAGCTCCTGGGAGCGCCCGTGGCCCTGGTCGTGGACATTGCCGGCGCGGCGCGCAGCGCGGCTGCTCTCGTACTCGGCTGCCAGCTTTTCGACCCTGCGCTGATCCTGAGCGGAGTGATCTTGAATTTCGCGGGCTCAGAAGGCCATGCCAGAGGTTGCGCCGAGGCGATCACGGAAAAGACCGGATTGCCGCTGCTGGGTTGGCTGCCTCGAGACTCGCAGTTGCAGATCCCCGAGCGGCATTTGGGGCTGGTGCCGGGCGGCGAACATCTCGATTCAAGTTCGCTCATCGCCGCGGCTGCAGATGCCGTCGCTGAGAGGTTCGACCTTGCGGCCATCGTCGATTTGGCCCGAACGGCGGGCGAGATCAAGGCCGAGTCTGCGCGCGCGGCCGAACCTGCGCGCGCGGCCGAACCCGCGCGCGGGTCAGAGCCCGCGGCGCCGCGCGAGGGTATGCGCCGGCCCATCGTCGCCGTGGCGCGCGATGAGGCGTTTTGTTTCTACTATCCGGAAAACTTGGAGCTGCTGACCGAAGCGGGAGCGGCCATCGAGTTCTTCAGCCCCCTGCGCGGCGAGCAACCCGCCCGCGGCGCAGCCGGCGTTTATCTCGGCGGCGGCTATCCGGAATTGCACGCGCCGCAGCTGGCATCGAATGCCGGATTGTGGCGGGCACTTCGCGATTTGCGGGCCCGCGACGCTCCGATCTTTGCCGAATGCGGCGGTTTCATGGTGCTCACTCAGGGCCTGATCGATGGCGAAGGCCGCGAGTGGCCCATGGCGGGACTCATTCCCGGAGCGGCGCGCATGACCAAAAAATTGGCGGCCTTAGGCTATCGCCATGCCACGGCCCTGCGCGCGAATTTGCTGGGCGACGGCGGCGATGTTCTGCGCGCGCATGAATTTCGCTACAGCACGTGGGTCTGCGACGAGCCGATCGCCGAGACCCAGGCCGCATGGCAGGTGCGCGGGACGCGGGTCGATGCACCCGTGGATTCCGGCGGGTTCGCGAGCGGCAACCTGCTCGCGAGCTATTTGCACATCCATTTCGGACAACGGGCCGGCATCGCTCGGCGGTTCGTCGACAAACTCCTGGCACCGAACGGCGTGTGAACCGCTATTTCAGCCGCAGCGGGCAGGCTGCAACGATCAGCCAGACCTCGTCCGCCGCCGCGGCCGTCAGCTGCGCCAGGGTGCCCGCGAGATCGCGGAACCGCCGCGACTCGCGCTCGGCGGGAACCAAGCTCCAACCTAGTTCATTGCTGACGACGATACTGGGCCAGGGGGCGGCTTTGAACGCCGCCAGTTGCGTCCTCCATTCGCCGACGATGGTCTCGTCCGTATCGTCGAACCGTGCGCCGGCCCACAGCGTCAGGCAATCGAGTATCACGCCGCCGGGAGGCGGCGAGAGCGCCGCAAGGCTCGCGGCCGTGTCGGCCGGCGCTTCGAGCGTGCGCCATGCCGGACGCTCCGTGCGATGGCTCCGCACGCGGTCGGCCATTTCAGCATCGTGCGGATCGCTTCGATAGGTCGCGACGAAAACGACGTTGTCCCCCCAGCGCCTGGCTTGGTCGACGGCGTAGCGGCTCTTGCCGCTGCGCACGGGTCCGGTGACGAAAACCAAGCTACCCACCGCTAAGAACTTGGCGGACGCGGTCGGCGACGGTGCTCTTTTCCAGGTCGACGATGCGAAAGCCGCAGTCGAGGTAGGCGCGCCGGATGTGCGCGCTCAACTCCCGGGCTTCGGCAAAGGATTGCGGCCGCTCCGCGTCGTTCACGAAAATCTCGCGCCACGGCGGCGCGAAGAAGACCACGGCTGCGTAAGCGCACGAAGCGTCCCGCCAGCGGCCGGGCGCATCGTAGCCGCCGTGACGGAGATAGCCGATCAGGTCGGGCAGTCCGCGATCGAAGAAGCAGCGGCCATGTCGCTCGCTGTCGGCGAGCTGCGCGAGCATCCGCTCGCCGCACTCCTGCGCGAATGCCGCGAGATCGAGCCACGGAACGAGGCGGCCACCCTGAGCCAACTGCTCGCGGATCAATATCCGCGATGACTCCTCGTAGCAGATCTCACCCGATTCACGGAGCGCCCGCAGCAGCGTGCTCTTTCCGGAACCCGGACCGCCGGCGATCACCATGCGGCGGCCGGGCATGCTCTCGGGCCGTATTCCAGTTTCATCGTGCACCGCGTTCATGAAACCTAATCTATCAGAGGCTCGATGGGAGCACCCCCAAGTTTGCAGCTTGCCAATCGCATTTGCGGCGGTTAGCATCGTCGGCGAAGTTGTCAGGTGCTTTGCTTTCGTCATCGATATGGATCGGAAACGAGGGCAAGTGAAACGGGAAGCCGGTGCGTGTCTCATTCCTTGTGCGAGACCAAACCCGGCGCTGCCCCCGCAACGGTAAACGAGTCACGGCGAATCCGAAAGCCACTGCGTCTTGAAGGCGCGGGAAGGCGATCCGCCAGCACGATGAGTGCGCTCGTGAGTCCGGAGACCGGCCTGACGCTGCAGAATTGCGAACGTCGCGGCGGGCGATTGGTACGTTGCTATGGGTCTCGACCGGTGCGGTCGGCACAACGCCGCCGCCGTCCTCGTTTCCTTCAAGCGATTTCCCCTTCATATTCCTCCGCGCTCTGGAGGTATCAATCGTGGCCGAAGCGAATCGTATTCCCGTGACCGTGCTGACCGGCTTTTTGGGCTCGGGCAAGACGACGCTGCTCAACCGCATCCTCACCGAGAGCCACGGCCAGCGCATCGCGGTCATCGAGAATGAGTTCGGCGAGATCGGCGTGGATCAGGAACTGGTGATCGACGCCGAGGAAGAAATCTTCGAGATGAACAACGGCTGCATTTGCTGCACCGTGCGCGGCGATTTGATCCGCATTCTCGGAAATCTGATGACCAGGCGGGACAAGTTCGACCGCATAGTGCTCGAGACCACCGGCCTCGCCAATCCGGGGCCGGTCGCGCAGACATTTTTCGTCGATGAGGGAATGCGCAGGGAATTTGCGCTCGACGGCATCGTGACCATGGTGGACGCGCGCCATTTCGACCAGCAGCTCGAGGACAGCGAGGAGACGCGCACTCAGATCGCATTTGCCGACGTCATCGTGCTGAACAAGACGGACCTGGTCAACGCGGCGGAACTCGACGCATTGGAGAGGCGCGTACGCGGCATGAACGCACTGGCGCGGATCGTGCGGGCGGACCCCGCCCATCGGGCTTCGGTTCCCATGAGCTCCGTGCTCGGCATCGGCGGCTTCGATCTTGCGCGCGCGCTCGAGTACAAGCCGACATTTCTCGAACCCGAATATCCGTTCGAGTGGGCGGGTGCGTATGCCCTGGAGCCGGGGGATTACCGCTTGGTGCTGCAGGAAGGACCGGACCCGGCGATGAAAATCGTGGTCTGCGAGGCGCTGCCCGCCGACGATCTCGATCCCGCCAAGGCCGCCGAACGGGTGTTCGCCCTGTTTTCCGGCGAAGCGGCGGCGGATGCGCCGGGCGCGGTAATCGAGCCCGCGCTGCGCTCGCGCCTTCTCGACTTGCCTGCGGGCAGCACGCAATTCGAGTTCACATTGCGCATTGGCGCTCCCGGCACGTACTGGCTGTTTACGCAGCATTTACCGGAGGAGTTCGCACTCTCGCTCGAGGACGGGCGCGGCAGGCAGCCGGCGGCCGGCGTGCAAAGGAATTTCGATCCCGGGCACTCCCACGACAATCGCGTCGCTTCGTTCAGCCTCGAAACGGAGCGTCCGATCGATCCGCAGAAATTTCAAGCATGGCTCGATGCAACCCTCAAGTCCCAGGGCACCCGCCTGTATCGGATGAAGGGATTCCTGAATTTCAAAGGATCCAACGAGCGGATCGTCATCCAAGGCGTGCACATGGTGGTCGATACCAGCACTCTCGGGCCCTGGGGCGGACGGCCGAGACGAACGCAGCTGGTATTCATCGGCCGTGAATTGGACCAAAAACTGCTGACCGAAGGTTTCAATGCATGTCTGGAGAATGAGGCGTGATTGGAACACGCGGCGTGATGTCGCTGAAGCCGCGGCTGATTGCGCTGTACACCCTGCTCATTTGCGCGAACATCGGCGCCGGCATCTGGGCGTTCGTGCTGTTTTCGGACGACTCGGTGAAGCTGGGCACCGCGCTCTTGGCCTACAGCCTGGGATTGCGGCATGCCGTGGACGCGGACCACATCGCCGCCATCGACAATGTCACCCGAAAGTTGATCCAGGACGGCAAGCGCCCGATCGCCGTCGGTTTCTTCTTCGCGCTCGGACATTCGACCATCGTGCTCGTCGCGGCGGGGCTCATTGCCTTCACCGTCGGTGCGCTGGCGCGCTTCCAGAGTTTTTCGCAAATCGGCGGCGTGATCGCAACGGCGACGTCCGCCACCTTCCTGTTCGTCATCGCGGCCATGAACCTGGCGATCCTGCGTTCGGTCTGGCAGCGGTTCGATGAGGTGCGCAAGGGAGGAAAGTACCGCGCCGACGACCTCGACATTCTGCTCGGCGGCCGCGGCCCATTGTCGCGCCTGTTCCGGCCGCTGTTCGCTTTGATCCGCCACAGCTGGCAAATGGCGCCGCTCGGCTTCCTGTTCGGATTGGGCTTCGACACGGCCACCGAGGTGACGCTGCTCGGGCTCGCGGGCGCGCAGGCCGCCCATGGCGTTTCCATCGGCGCCATCCTGGTGTTTCCCGCCTTGTTTGCGGCGGGCATGGCCCTCATCGATACCACCGACGGCGTGCTGATGCTGGGCGCCTATCAATGGGCCTTCGTCAAGCCCATCCGCAAGCTGTATTACAACATGACCATCACCGGCGTCTCGGCCCTCGTGGCCATCATCATCGGCGGCATCGAGACCGCCGCATTGATCGCCCACAAGCTGGACTTGACTCGAGGCGGATGGAGGCTCGCCAGCGCTTTGGCCGAGCATTTCAACGCACTGGGCTTTGCCATCATCGGCCTGTTCGCCGCGGCATGGGCCGGTTCCTATTTCATCTATCAATGGAAGCGATTCGACGAGATCGAAGTCTTGAACGAGAGCCGTGATTGAGGAATCGAACGGGAGCAGGATTGTTGAGAGCGGGTAATCATCGGGCTGTCGCCCTCGCTGCGGCCGCGATGTGGCCTTTCGCCGTGCAGGCGCAGACCCCCGCTTCGCTCGACGAAGTCGTGGTGACGGCGAAGAGTCTCGAGGAGGAATTGCCGCAGCAGCTGTCGCAGGACCGATAGCGGCCCGTTCGGCACGGGACCGGTTTGCCAAGGCGCGACTGACTCATGATTCGCCTGCTGACCTCAATCCATCGCTACCTCGGCATCGCCGTCGGGGTACTGATGGTGATGTGGTGCCTGTCCGGCGTGGTCATGATGTATGTCAGTTACCCGGCGCTGGATGAGGGCAGCAGACTCGTGCATCTGACGCCGATCGTATGGAGCGGGTGCTGCCGCATCTCCGATGAGGCGCTCGGCAATGAGGCCTCGGTCGAGGACATTCAGTTGGAGATGTTGGTCGGACGCCCTGTCGTGCGCCTGCACTCGGGCCGGACCGTTCGCCTCATCGATCTGACGACGGGCGCCGCCCTCGCCGGGGTTTCGAGCGAACAGGCCGCCGCGATTGCGCAGCGGTATGCGTCTGCGGGGGGCGTGCCGAGGGAACCGCGATTATTGGGGATGATCGACAAGGATCAATGGACGGTGTCGGGGGAGTTCAACCGGGACCGGCCTGTGTATCGGTTCAGCCTGAATGACGCGCAGCATACGGAAGTTTACGTGTCGAGCGTCACGGGCGAGGCCGTTCAACGGACCACCGGCCGTGAGCGGTTCTGGA
>Ga0182030_10003556_pt1 | contig 33289 bp, 30 predicted proteins | sample 812S3MmetaG_FD_121299 | JGI IMG/M metagenome (GOLD analysis project Ga0182030, IMG submission 121299) | Permafrost microbial communities from Stordalen Mire, Sweden - 812S3M metaG (Illumina Assembly) | ecosystem: Environmental > Terrestrial > Soil > Wetlands > Permafrost | place: Sweden...
AACGACGCTACGCTCAGAAAGAGACCGAGCAGAACTCCGAGGGCGAGAGCCAAGAGTCCCGCACGGGAGGGTTTCTTCAACGTCATGGTCTAACTCCTGTCCGTATTGATTGTGCGGGTGACTAAAGCGCCGCGGCGTCGGTCTCGCCGGTGCGAATGCGCACGGCGTGATCCAAACCGAAGACAAAGATTTTGCCGTCGCCGATCTGTCCGGTTTTGGCAGCTCCGGTGATGGCGCCGACGACCTTGTCGACTTGGGTAGATGCCACTGCGACCTCCACTTTGATCTTTGGGAGGAAGCTCACCGCATATTCAGCCCCACGGTAAATTTCCGTGTGACCCTTTTGACGCCCGTATCCCTTGACTTCGGTAACGGTCAGTCCTTGCACTCCGATGGAGGTCAGAGCGTCGCGGACCTCGTCGAGCTTGAAAGGTTTAATGATGGCCATGACGATTTTCATGGATTCGATCCCCGCTTGAGCCCGTTTTAACTTTACGCAGTGCGGGCGGTTTCACTGAGCCGTGCCCTCGAAGCTTGCTTCGCAGGCATGACCGGGGAAATAGAATCAAACGCCGTGCCAGATGGCCGCGAGGCGCCTATCTGGCTGATTTGATGAATGAAATTAGAAATTGAGCAAGGTGACCTAAATACCACTGCGGGCAGGAGCCCAAACTAACGCCAAGACAATGGGGCCCTGCACAATAATTAGTCAGGCAAATACAATTGGAAATGGCGACACTTCTTCAGCCATAAAAAGAGCACCGAGCACGCTGGCGCGTGGCTCGACCAAAGGCCGGATACCGATTTTCGGGAACGCGACGTTAACCCAACTCTAAAGTGCGTCGACGTCGGTTTCGCCAGTGCGGATACGCATGGCGGATTCGATCGGCGTAACGAAAATTTTTCCATCGCCGATCTGCCCGGTCTTGGCGGCGGCGGCGACCGCGCGGACAACCGCGTCGAGCTTTTCGCTGGCGACCGCGGCTTCGACCCGCAATTTGGGCAGGAAATTGATGGCGTATTCGGCGCCTCGGTAAATCTCCATATGGCCTTTCTGGCGGCCAAAGCCTTTGACCTCGGTCACGGTCATGCCGTGAATGCCAAGGCCCGTGAGGGCGTCGCGCACTTCGTCAAGCTTGAACGGCTTAATGACGGCAATAACCAGCTTCATGACGTGTCCTTCCAGGCGGAAAATTTCCCGCTACCTACATAATATATCAAAACCGCGAGGAGTTCCGGTCTTTCAGCGCGCATCTGAAGGTTTTTGGGCGAGTTCGGCAAGCCCAAATTCAAGTCCAAATTAGTGGTCAAAATCTTGACCGAGACCTTGGCCGATATCGCGGATCACGCCTGGCAGCAGCTGCCGCGCTTTCTCAGCGGTCAATCCGGGCGCGATACGCGGGTCATATAGTACCGTGAGCAAGGCACGGTCGTAGACCGACAGATAGCCGACCATCCGATTCTGATTGAGCGTGGTCCACGGATTTTGCTGGTCGTGGTTTGAAAGCCCGAAGGCATGCAGCAGCTCGTGATAGGCGCAATCGAGAAAAACCGCGTCGCCTTTGTCGACGATGATGAAGGAGACCGCGTGCAAAATTTCGCCTTCGGTGTTCGATTGCACGCTGGTCATGCATTGCGGATTGGTGCGGGCGATGAAGGCCTCGGTAATTTTGTCGCCGAAGGCGGCGCGTAGCGCCTGCTTGAAATTCTTCTGGTCGATCAGATGCACTTCGATGTCAGCCGGCGCCGTGTCGGCGGTCAGGCTGAGATGCAGATTGGGCACTTTGGCGGCATATTCCTCGACCACGCGTTTCATCGCCGCGCTGCGTTCGATGCTGCCACCAGCAATCACGGCCAGCCGAATCGGATGATCAAAACGGCGAATGCCGCGCGGCGCCACGCCGACGCGCAAATCTGAGCCGAAAGCCAGCGCCAGAAATCCGCGTTCCAGTTCGGCCACGGAGAATTTCGTATATTGCGGCGGCGCGCCGGCAAATGAACCTGGCGGCGCCGGCTGTTTGCCGGAGGCGGCCAGCGCCGCCATCGACAGCGCCAACCAGAAAGCCAGTGCCGCGAACAGTTTCATGCGGAACTAGCTTGTGCGCTTCAGGCGCACGAGGCCTTCCTGCGCCACCGAGGCGACCAGCGTGCCATCGCGCTTGAATATCAGGCCGCGCGCAAAGCCGCGCGAGCCGTGCAAATTGGGCGAATCCTGTGCAAACAGCAGCCATTCATCGGCGCGGAACGGGCGGTGCAGCCAGAGCGCATGATCGAGACTAGCCGCCATGAATTCCTTTTCGAACAATGTGCGGCCATGCGGCACCAGCGCGGTATCGAGCAGGCCCATGTCCGAAGTGTAGGCCAGCACGCATTGATGGATCGCCGGATCGTCGGGCAGCGTGCCGGTCGTTTTGACCCAGACATTGAATTTTCCGTCGGGATATTTTTTGCCGAGATAGCGTTCGAATTCAACCGGCCGCAATTCGATCGGCCGTTCGCGCTCGTAATAGCGCCGCACCGGATCGGGCATCGAAGGCAAAACCTTTTCCCGCATTTCGGTTTCGCTCGGCAGCGATTCCGGATCGGGCACGTCCGGCATCTTGGCCTGATGATCGAGCTGATTCGGCTCGTCGGTGTGGAACGACACCAGCATGGAGAAGATCGGATGGCCGTGCTGGCGCGCGGTGACCCGGCGGGTGGTAAAACTTTTGCCGTCGCGCATGCGATCGACGTCGTAGATGATCGGCACCTTGGGGTCGCCCGGCAGCAGGAAATAGGCGTGCATGGAATGCGGCGGCCGGCCGGGGTCGACCGTGCGCACCGCGGCGACCAGCGCCTGGCCGACCACCTGGCCGCCGAATACGCGTTGCCAGCCCACTTGCGGCGAGCGGCCGCGAAACAGATTTAAGTCCAATTCTTCGAGATCGAGGATGCTCAGAAGCTCTTGAATGGCAGTGGACATGGGCAAATACCGGCGGCGGTTAAATGACCCGTTCAATCTGCTATGCTTGGGTGAATTTAACAAGGAAGCCGGATGGCGAAAGCGCCCAAGCAACAGCCTAGAACCGACCTGGTGGTCGGCGGCGCCGGCTTTGCCGGGCTGGCGCTCGCCATCGCGCTGCGCCAAGGCCTGGGCGATAGCTTTGCCGTAACCGTGGTCGATCCGGCGCTAGGCGCGGCGCAATCGAAGGACCCGCGCGCTTCGGCGATCGCGGCCGCCGCGCGCCGGCTGTTCGAGGCGATCGAGGTCTGGGACGGCGTGGCGGCCGAGGCGCAGCCGATCATCGATATGGTGGTGACCGACAGCAAGCTCGACGACGCGGTGCGCCCGACGTTTTTGACATTTGGCGGCGAAGTAGAAGAGGGTGAGCCCTTCGCGCATATGATTGAGAATCGGCATCTGGTCGATACGCTGGTGGCAAAAGCAAATGAGCTTGGCGTTGACTTGCGTGCCGGCTCGGTCAGCGGATTTGAGCACAAGGCGAATTCGATCGAGGGCGCGTTGGCCGACGGCGAAATAATTTCGACGCGGCTTCTGGTAGGCGCCGACGGCGCGCGTTCGCAAATCCGCGAGACCGCCGGGATTGCGACGCATGGCTGGAATTACGATCAGTCGGCCATCGTCTGCACGGTCGCGCATGAGCGCGAGCACAACGGCCGTGCCGAGGAACATTTCCTGCCGGCCGGGCCGTTTGCGATCCTGCCGTTGACGGGCAAACGCGTCTCCATCGTATGGACCGAAACCGCCCAGGAGGCGCAACGCATCCTCGCACTGCCGGATACGGAATTCCATGACGAGCTGGAAAAGCGCTTCGGCCTGCATCTCGGCGATCTTGAAGTCACGACCAAACCCCGCGCCTTTCCGCTCGGGTTGCACACAGCGCGCGAGTTCATTGGCGAGCGGTTGGCACTCGTCGGCGACGCCGCGCACATAATTCATCCCATTGCCGGGCAGGGCTTGAATATGGGATTGCGGGACGTGGCGGCGCTGGCCGAAGCGATTGCCGATGCGGCGCGGCTCGGGCTCGATATCGGCGCGCCCGATGTATTGCAGCGCTACCAGCGCTGGCGGCGTTTCGACACCATGACCATGGGCGTCGCCACCGACGGCTTGAACCGGCTGTTTTCAAATTCTTCCGACGTGCTGCGGCTGGCGCGCGACGTCGGCCTCGGTTTGGTCGAGCGCATGCCGGCGTTGAAGAAGGTGTTCATCCGCGAGGCGGCGGGCTTTACCGGCGACGTGCCAAAGCTGCTGAAGGGCGAGGCGCTGTAATCGATTTCACGTCAGCGGAATACTGCCGACGTGGTCCTGGAACGCCTTGCGCTTGGCGAGAGCGTCATACCAACGGTCGAGATTGGGCGTCGCCGGGCGGCCGGGTACCAAATGGAGGTAGCGGTAGCACATGACGCCAACGGGTATGTCGCCGTAGGAAAAGGCCGCGCCGGCGAGGAATGCGGTCTTGGCCAATTGCTTGTCGAGGATCACCATGCATTCGGTGGTTTTTTCCTGCGACGCCTTGATCGCCGCCATATCGCGCTTTTCGGCCGGCATGCGGATCAGACCCCAGAACGCGGGCGTGATCGCCGGCCCGACGACCGACAACTGCCAATCCATCCACTGGCTGGCGAGGCCGCGCTGCTTGGCATCGGTCGGTTCAAGCACGCCGGTCTTGTCATGTTTGCGGGCGACATAGCGCACGATCGAATTCGATTCCCACAGCGTGAAGCCGTCTTCTTCCTCCAGCGTCGGCACCAGCGCGTTCGGGTTCATCGCCAGATAGGCCGGCTCCTTGGTCTGGCCGAAGGCGCCGCCGACATCGATGCGATTGACTTCAAGCCCCAGTTCGCCGACCGCCCACATGGCTTTTTGCACGTTGGACGAAGTGTTGCGGCCCCATATTTTGATCATGAGTCGTTTCCTGCGTTGCGATTTTTGATGATCGATTTGCCGGCGTTTAGTCGAGGCGCCGCGCCTCTTCCGGCAGCATGATCGGAATGCCGTCGCGGATCGGATAAGCGAGCTTGGCCTTGCGCGACACCAGCTCCTGCTTGGCGGCGTCGTATTCCAGCGGGCCCTTGGTCAGCGGGCAGACCAGGATCTCCAACAGCTTGGGATCGACGCTGCCGGCGGGCCGTTCGGTGGAGGGGGTGGTGGGCATAAGGCGCTCCCGGATTTCGCGCGGGTTATAGCATAACTTCGGTGTCATCATCCGCGAAAGCGGATGATCCAGTATGCCGTGCCCCGTCGAGGGACCGCGAAGTACTGGGTCCCCGCCTCCGCGGGGACGACAAAGGCATTACTGCAACTGCGGCTCGCCCTCGATGTTTTTCTTGGCGAGTTCGATTTCGGTGATCGCCACCAGCAGTTCGGCGCGGGTTCTAAGATCGGGCGCCTCCAGCAGCGCCTGCTTTTCCGGCGGGCCGTAGGGCGACATCATCGACAACGCATTGACCAGAGCTTCGTTGGGCGCCTTGTCGATGTCCTCCCAGTCGGCCTTCAAATCGTTTGCCTTCATGAAATCCTTGAGCGCGTGCAAGAGCGCCTTGCGGTCGACCGCCTCCTCGCCCTTGCGGGCGATGAAATCGTCGGCGAATGGCGCATAGGTTACGCGGCATTGCCGGTAGGCGGTGTTGGCGGTCAATTCCTGCTCGACGACAAAACGTGACACGCCGGTGAGTTCGAGCAGATAGCGGCCGTCGCCGCTTTCGGCCAGTTGCGTGATGCGCCCGACGCAGCCGATTTTGTAAAGCGGCGGTTTGTTGGCGGCCCCGCTATGGACGGGGTCGGGCTGGATCGTGCCGATCATGCGGTGGCCGTCGCGCAAGGCATCGTCGATCATCGCGAGATAACGCGGCTCGAAAATATTGAGCGGCATCTGGCCGCGCGGCAGCAGCAGCGCGCCCGCCAGCGGGAATACCGGGATCACGCCCGGCAAGTCGATCGGTCCGCGATATTCGGCGTTCATCGGCATTTATCGGCTCTCCTGTAATCGTCGGCTGCCGATCTCTCCTCCGTTCATTCCCGCGAAAGCGGGAATCCAGATTCTTGCTTAAGGCTGGGTCCCCGCTTTCGCGGGGACGAGCGGAGAAAGGTCTTACGAAAACAAAATCGACGACAGCCGCTTGCGGCCGTCTAAGGTGGCTTCGTCGGTCGGGCCCCAGGCCTCGAAGAATTGCACAAGTTGCTTGCGCGCGCCGTCGTCATTCCATTTGCGGTCGCGCTTGACGATGGCGAGCAGATGCTCGGCCGCCTCGCTGCGTTTGCCGGCGGCGCTTAGGCCGGTTGCAAGATCAAAGCGCGCCTGATGATCGAGCGGATCGGCGGCGACCTTGCGCTCCAATTCGTCGAGCGGGCCGACCTTCTTGGCCTGCAGGGCGACATCGAGCGACGCGCGCGTGGCCGCGACCGGCGCCTCATTGCGTTTGGCTTCCGGCACCAAATTGAGCGTCTGCGTGGCTTGGTCGAGCGCGCCGGTCGAAACATAACAGCGCGCGAGACCGGCGAGCGCCGCGACATTGCCGCTGTCCTGAGTGACTAGTTGTCCGTAGAGATTGGCGGCCTCGGCGGCGTCGCCGGCTGCCAGCGCCTCATCGGCAAGTTTTTGCAAATCCGGCTCGTCGACGCCGGGCTTGCCTTTGGTCAGCCGATCCAGAAAGGCCGTCACCTGGCTCTCGGGCAGCGCGCCCATGAAACCATCGACCGGCTGGCCATTGGCGAATGCAATCACCGCCGGGATCGACTGGATACCCATCTGTCCGGGAATGTCCGGATATTTGTCGATGTCCATCTTGACCAGCTTGACCTTGCCGTTGGCCGCTTTCACCGCCTTTTCCAGGATCGGCGTAAGCTGCTTGCAGGGCCCGCACCAAGGCGCCCAGAAATCCACCAGCACCGGCTGGCGCTTGGATTCCTCGATCACGTCCTTGACGAAGGCCTGCGTGGTCGTGTCCTTGACCGCGTTGTCAGGCGCCGCCGCTATTACCCCATCACCCTGCAACATTGTTTCGTGTTCCCTAGGCCCGGCTTAGCGCCGAGTTCCATTCCCCAATTAAATGGGTCATCCGGCAGCCGATTGCAATCGGGTCAGGCGGCGTCTGGCGTGGTTCCAGACACAAGCTCGATCCGGGGCATATGGCCGGTGGATTCGAGGAATTTCACCAGATCGTCGCGCGCAATCGAGGTGGTCATGGTGTTGACCAGTGGATGATAATTGAGCGTTTCATGTTCCATCATAGGGGCGTCGAGGACGACGGTTACGCGTGCTTGCGTGTCGTTAAGGGCGCCAAACGGCGTCACCGCGCCGGGGACGACGCCCCAGACTTCGAGCAGCAGGTCGGCCGAGCCAAATGAAAAGCGCCCGTTGGCGCCGAGCTTGCGGTGCAGGCTTTTGAGGTCGATGGCCGCGTCTTCCAGCGCGACGATGAGATAGAGCGCGTTTTTCTTGTCGCGCAAGAACAGATTCTTGGTGTGGCCGCCGGAAACCTGGCCGCGCAGGCGGCTGGCCTGATCGACCGTAAAGACCGGGGGATGGGTCACGGTCTTATGTATGATGCCCAAAGCGTCTAGGGCTTCGAACAACTGCGCAGGGGTTACGAGCATCGGGCAGCATTCCATCCTGGATCGGTGTTAATATCAAACCGGTCCCCAAGGGGACTAACAGCGGGCGAACGAGAGGTAAGAAAACGATGCGTATTTTATTGGCCGCAAGCGTTTGCATCGCCGCGATGGTGCTCGACGCGCGTGCCGCGCCCATGCGGGAAGCCCCCTGGTGCGCGGTGGTGTCGATCGGCGCCGGGACGGTCGATTGGGATTGCCGATATGGTTCAATTGAAGAGTGCCGGCCCAATGTGATCGCCGGCAACCGGGGAACTTGCAACCAGAACCCGCGCTATAAGGTTGAAGTTGCGCCTCTGAGGGCCCGTCACGCCCACCGGAAACGCCATACCGGCTAGCATTAACGCCCAGCAATGGCCGTGGTTGCCATGCACCCATTCTATTGGCTATAGGAACGGCTTGGCGGCCGATATCGCTTATCGGCCAATGAACTAACGGATGCGGGTGTAGCTCAGGGGTAGAGCACGACCTTGCCAAGGTCGGGGTCGAGGGTTCGAATCCCTTCGCCCGCTCCAGTCTTCGCTCCTTCGGAGCTTCGACTGGTAAGCCATTTTTGCGCGAAGACTGTCCGCCGTAGCTTTAGCGAAGGCGGACGACAGCGGCGCTTCGGTTGGCAAGCCGGTTTTCTCAATTCAAAAGCAATCAATACCCCGCCGCCAATGCCCCACGCGTACGCGGGTCAGCAGCGCCCACGTAACTCTGCTGCGCGAATTCGGTCTTCGGCATCACTTCAATCGAATTCGCCGAGGTGAACGGCCGCGTCGGCACGATCTTGTAGCCGCGCGCCGCCAGCGCGCCAAGCACGGCGGGCGAAAAGCCTGGCTCAACCAGAACTTCATCCGGCTGCCATTGATGATGCAGGCGCGGCGCGCTCACCGCCTCGGCGATTGGCATATGGAAGTCGATGACATTGGTGATTACTTGCAGCACCGTGCTGATGATGCGGCTGCCGCCAGGCGAGCCGGTGACGAGAAACGGCTTACCGCCCTTGAGCACGATGGTCGGCGTCATCGACGACAGCGGGCGTTTGTTCGGGCCCGGCAGATTGGCGTTGAAACCGACGAGCCCATAAGCATTGGCGGCGCCAGGCTTGGCGGTGAAATCGTCAAGCTCGTTGTTGAGCAGCACGCCGGTGCCGTCGGCGATCAAGCCGAGGCCGTAGGAAAAATTCAGCGTGTAGGTATTCGACACCGCATTGCCGTCGCGGTCGATGACGGAAAAATGCGTGGTGTTATGGCCCTCGAAATCGGCCGGATTGCCGGGCCTGATTTCGGCTGACGGCGTCGCGTTGCCGGTGATGCCGGTCCGCAGACGTTCGGCATATTGTTTCGAGATGAGGCCCGCGACCGGCATTTTCACCGCGTCGGGATCGCCCATAAAAATTGCCCGGTCTGCGTAAGCGCGCTTCATCGCCTCGATTTCATAATGCAGCGATTGCTCGCGCGGCAGCTTGGCGAGATGGTAGCCTTCCAGAATATTGAGCATCTCGATCAAGTGCACGCCGCCGGAGGAGGGCGGCGGCATGGAGACGATATCGTAGCCACGATAGGTGCCGCGCACGACCGGGCGTTCGATCGCCCGGTAATGGGACAGGTCGCCCTTGGTCATGATGCCGCCGGCCTTTTGCACGGCGTCGGCGATCCTGCCAGCGATACGGCCCTGGTAAAAGGCGCGCGGACCGTCGCGCGCAATCGATTGCAGCGTATCGGCGAGGTCGAACTGGATCAGCCGGTCGCCTTCCTCCAGCGGCTCGCCGCCGTTCTTGAGAAGAATACCCGACGTCGACGGCCAACGCGCCAAACGTTCGCGTGCGCGCGGCAGCGAATCGGCGAGATCGTCCTCGACCCGAAAACCCTCGCTGGCAAGGTCGATCGCGGGCGCCATCAAATCGGCAAGCGAGAATTTGCCGGAGCCGTATTTTTCGAGCGCCATTGCCAGACCGGCGACGGTGCCGGGCACGCCGACCGACAGCGCGCTATCGCGCGACTTTGCCGGATCGGGATCGCCTTTGGCGTCGAGGAACATGGCGGCGGTCGCTGCCGCCGGCGCGCTCTCTCGGTAATCGATCGCAATATCGCTCTTCTCCTTGGCGAGATGGATCACCATGAAACCGCCGCCGCCGATATTGCCGGCGCGCGGATAGGTGACCGCGAGTGCGAAGCCGACCGCTGCGGCGGCATCGACGGCGTTGCCGCCCCGGTCGAGGATTTCGATGCCAATACGCGCGGCGCGGCTTTCCTGCGCCACCACCATGCCGTTATGGGCGACGATGCCCCGCGCCGGTGCAATCGCTGGAGATTGCGAAACCGGCGCGACTTGGGCCGACGAAATCTGGGCGAAGGCGGCCGCGCTAACAAGAAGTGCGACTGTGAAGCAGAATATTCGCGTTGGCGCGAAGGAGCCGAGGAATCTCAACGCGCCTGCCTATGATAGGCCGGGTTCGGCCGCATGTCGGTGGCGGATGCGACGCGGTTCGACATATTGAAGAAACCGGCGACGGCGGAAATGTCCCAAATGTCGCGGTCGGTGAAGCCGGCGCGGCGCAGGCGCTCGCGATCGTTGTCCTCGACGCTCCATGGCGAGGCGGTGAGCTTGACCGCGAAGTCGAGCATGGCGCGTTGGCGTTTGGAGAGCCGCGCAACGCGGTAGTTCATGACCAGATGTTCGCCGAGCAGCGGATTACCGGAATATTGCCGCACGCTGGCGCCGTGGGCGGTGAGGCAGTAGTAGCAGCGGTTCTGCGACGACACCGCCGCAGCGACCATTTCGCGCTCGAGTTTCGAGAGCCCCGATTCGCCCAGCATCAGATCGTTGTAGAGCGCGGCGAAGGTTTCCAGCTTGGTCATGTCGAAGGCATAGGCCAGCAGCACATTGGGTACGAAGCCAAGCTTGTCCTGGCATTTCTTGAAATAGGCCGACATGGCGGGCGAAAGCTTCACCGGCGCCAGATTGAGCGCGATCAACGGCGTGTCGTCGGCCGCGATTGGCGCGGGTTTGGGCGCCAGCGCCTTCATCATCGCGGTCTTGGACTGCGGCGGTGGCGATGCCGGTTTTGCCGGCGGCGCCTTGCCGGGCGCGGCTTTGCCGCCCTTGATGGCATGCAAGACCGGTTTGCCCTTTGGCACCACCTTGCTTGGCTTTACGCTACCCGCGTTGCCGGCGGTTTTGACTGCTTTATTGGCCTTGGCCATTTCCATCGCCCCTTACTGTCTTTACCCCGGGCGCAAGACTACAATGTTATGGAGTTGCGCGATACGACTGCGCGGCCTTGCTTTCGCCTTTTGTCTCAGCATCTTAAGCGGGTTCGCCAATCGGATTTCGCAGCCCCGTCACGGCTCCGTCACCAAATGGTGTGTTGATCCCGACGTTTTGTGACGGAAAGTAAAAACTCCAGTCCCGCCCGGTGAGGTTTAGCATGCTTGAGCGTAGCGCCCGCGACGACGATTCGATCGCCCAGGCGGCGCTTGCGGATGCCGGCGCCACGCTGGCCGCCCGCCGCCGCGAAATTCCGGCCGATTTTATCGCCCAGCTTTTTGCCCGTGCGGTGCCCGAGGACGTGGTTTGCTACGGCGCCGACGATATCGCCGCGCTCGCCGAGCGGGCCTATGATTTTCTGAGCAAGCACGCGCCGGGCGTGCCGAAAGTGCGCTGCGAAACCGTGACGCTGACCGCTTCGGCCGCGCGCAAATCGGTCTCTGTGATCGAGATCGTCAACGACGACATGCCGTTCCTGGTCGATTCGGTGATGGGCGAGATCGCCGACCGCCGGCTCAATGTCTGGCTGGTGACGCATCCGGTATTCGGCGTCCGGCGCGAAGGCGGCAATCTGCTGGCGATTGGCGACGCCGACGGCGCCAATGCCACGCGCGAGAGTTTCATCCACATTCATGTCGAGCCGATCGAGGACGCCGCCGCTTGTGCCGCGCTGGTCGCCGTGCTCGAAACCGTGCTCGGCGAAGTGCAACTCGCCGTGCAGGACTGGCGGCCGATGCTCGATCGCGTCAACGGCATGGTGGCTGAACTCAAGACCAATCCGCCGCCGTTGCCGGTGGATGAGATCGCGGAATCCATCCAGTTCCTGCAATGGCTGCTGGCCGACAATTTCACCTTCATGGGCGTGCGCGATTACAAATTCGACGGCTCGTCGCTTGAACCTGAATTCGACTCAGGGCTGGGCATCATGCACTCGCGCGATATGCGCGTGCTCAAGCGCGGCGACGAACTGCTTGAATTCACGCCGGAGATCATGGCGTTCCTGAAAGAGCCGCGCCCGCTCATCATCGCCAAGGCCAATATCCACGCCCGCGTGCACCGGCGTGTCTATCTCGACTATATCGGTGTCAAGCATTTCGACGCCGCCGGCGATCTGATCGGCGAATTCCGCATCGTCGGGCTGTTCACCTCCACCGCCTATACCCGTACCGCCCATAGCATTCCCTATCTGCGGCGCAAGCTTGCCGGCGTCGAAGCGCGCGCCGGTTTCGACGCCGGCAGCCATTCCGGCAAAGCGCTGGCCAGTGTGCTGGAACATTACCCGCGCGACGAATTGTTTCAGATCGACGAGGACACGCTCTATCGCTTCGCGCTCGCGATCCTGCAACTTGACGAGCGCCCGCGCGTGCGCGTGCTGGCACGCCACGACCGCTTCGACCGTTTCGTGTCGGTGCTGGTCTATGTTCCGCGCGAACGCTATGACAGCCACATTCGCGTCAGGATCGGCGAATATCTCGCCAGCGCATTTCTCGGCCGCGTTTCGGCATTTTATCCATTTTTTCCGGAAGGGCCGCTGGTGCGCGTGCACTTCATCATCGGCCAATCCGGCGGTGTTTCGCCTAACGTCGAGCGCGCGACGCTGGAGAGCGAAGTCCGCGCCATCGTGCGCAACTGGACCGACGGACTTTCGCAAGCGCTTGCACTGGTCAATGCGCCAGCCAAGGCGCGCGATTTGTTCAACCGCTATGCGCGTGCATTTTCCGCCGGTTTCCAGGAAGCCTATGCGCCGGCGATCGCCGCCGGCGACATTCGCGTCATCGAGGGATTGACCGAGCAGCGTCCGCTCGGCGTCGATTTCCATCACCGGCTCGAGGAAGTACAGCAAGCCGTCGGCCTCAAAGTGTGGAGCTACACCCATCCGTTGCCGCTGTCCGAACGCGTCCCGGTGCTGGAAAACATGGGTTTCCGGGTGGTGGATGAGCGCACCTACCTCATTTCGCCCGCTGGCGAAGGTGCGCCCGAAATCTGGTTCCACGACATGCTCATGGAGCGCAGCGATGGCGGCATGATCGATCTCGACGCCGGCAAAGCACGGCTCGAGGCTGCGTTCCTGATGGTGATGCGCGGCGCCGCCGAGAATGACGGCTATAACGCACTGTCGCTGGCCGGCGGCCTGGGCTGGCGCGACGTGGCGCTCATTCGCACGCTGTCGCGCTTCCTGCGCCAGATCCGCGTGCCTTACTCCCAGGATTATATGTGGGCGACGTTGGTCAAGCATGCGGCCATCGCCGGCGAATTGGTCGAACTGTTCCACGCCCGCTTCGATCCACGCCCCGAGGCTGCGCAAGACCGCGCCGGCAAACAGAGCGCGATTGCCGCTCGCATCGAAGAAGAATTGCAGAAGGTCGAAAGCCTCGACGAGGACCGCATCCTGCGCCGCTTCGTCAACGCCGTGCAGTCGGCGATCCGCACCAATTTCTACCAGACCGACAAACAGGGCCACGCTAAAGCGCTGATCGCGGTCAAGTTCGAAAGCGGCAAGCTCACCGATTTGCCGCTGCCGCGGCCTTTGTACGAGATCTTTGTCTATTCGCCGCGTGTCGAAGGCGTGCATATGCGCTTCGGCAAAGTGGCGCGCGGTGGCATCCGCTGGTCGGACCGGCCACAGGATTTCCGCACCGAGATTTTGGGGCTGGTGAAGGCCCAGCAGGTCAAGAACGCGGTGATCGTGCCGGTCGGCGCCAAGGGTGGCTTTGTGCCCAAGCTGATGCCGAAAGGCGCGGCGCGCGACGTGGTGCAGGCCGAAGGCATCGCGACCTACAAATTGTTCATGTCGACGATGCTCGACATCACCGACAATTATGCCCATGACGGGACGATTATTCCGCCCGATTGCGTGGTGCGCCACGAAGGCGACGATCCGTACCTCGTGGTGGCGGCCGACAAGGGCACCGCGACGTTTTCCGACATCGCGAATGCCATTTCCATTGAGCACGACTACTGGCTAGGCGACGCCTTCGCTTCCGGCGGCTCGGCCGGCTATGACCACAAGGTCATGGGCATTACGGCGCGCGGCGCCTGGGAATCGGTAAAGCGGCATTTCCGCGAGATGGATATCAATATCGGCGAGACGCCGTTTAGCGCGGTCGGCCTTGGCGACATGTCGGGCGACGTGTTCGGCAACGGCGTGTTGCGCGAGGATACGACGCGGCTTTTGGCGGCATTCGACCATCGCGATATTTTCATCGATCCCGATCCGGACCAGAAGGCGAGCTTTGCCGAGCGCAAGCGCATGTTCGCGCTGCCGCGCTCAAGCTGGCAGGACTACGACAAGTCGCTGATATCGAAAGGCGGTGGCGTCTATCCGAGGGCGTCGAAGGAAATCAGGCTCAGCCCCGAGGCGCAGAAGCTTTTTGGCGTGCCGGAAGCTTTGACGCCGCAGGACCTGATGAAAGCGATCCTCAAAGCCAACGTCGATCTGTTGTTTTTCGGCGGTATTGGCACTTACATTCGCGCGTCGAGCGAGAGTGACGATGCCGTCGGCGACCGCGCCAATGACGCCATCCGCATCACCGGCGCCGACGTCGGCGCCAAGGTGATCGGCGAGGGCGCCAACCTGGGCATGACTCAGCGCGGCCGCATCGAAGCGGCACTGGCCGGCGTGCGGCTCAATACCGATGCAATCGACAATTCAGCCGGAGTGAACACGTCCGACGTCGAGGTCAATATCAAGATCGCGTTGAGCGCGCCGGTGCGCTCCGGTGCGCTCACCTTAGGGGGGCGCAACACATTTCTTGCCGAGATGACGGACGAAGTCGCGCGGCTGGTGTTGCGCAACAATTATCAGCAGACATTGGCGCTGTCCTTGGCGCAACGGCGCGGGCTGGAGGATCTCGGCTTTCAGCAGCGGCTAATGCAACTCCTGGAAAAGCGCGGCCATCTCGACCGTGCGGTGGAATATCTGCCGGACGAAATCGCGCTGGCCGAGCGGCGCAAGCGCAATCTGCCGCTGAGCCGGCCGGAACTTGCCGTGCTGCTGGCCTATGCCAAGCTCACTCTGTATGGCGATTTGCTCGATACACCTGTGCCGGACGATCCGTTTCTGGGGCGCGAGCTCCACCGCTATTTCCCCAAGGAAATGTCGGAGCGCTATCCGGAAGCGTTGCACGGCCACCGGCTGCGGCGCGAGATCATCGCCACGCAACTGACCAATTCGATGATCAACCGCGGTGGCGCCACGCTGATTGTGCGCATTTCGGACCAGACCGGCGCAGCGCCCGCGGCGATTGCCGCGGCCTTCGCCGCGGTGCGCAACAGTTTCGACATGGTCGAGCTCAACAGCGAAATCGACGCGTTCGACAACAAGCTGCCGGGCAAGACCCAGCTCGATCTTTATGCTGCCGTGCAGGATTTGCTGCTAGACCGGCTGGTGTGGTTTTTGCGCAATGTCGATCTCAAGCAGGGCCTGGAAAAAATCGTCGCGCATTACGGCGACGGCATCGCGCAAGTGGCGGCCGCGCTCGACGGCGCGCTGTCGAAGCCCGCGCTCGTGGCGCGCGACGCGCGCGTGGTTGCGCTTAGCAAAGCCGGCGTGCCGGCGGCGCTGGCGCAACGCATCGCCAGCCTGAGCTGCCTGAAAGCCGCGCCCGACATCGTGCTGGTGGCCGACCGCGCCAAAAAGCGGGTGGGCGAAGTGACGGCGACCTATTTTGCGACCGAGGCTTTCTTCCAGCTCGATCAGATAGCCAATGCGGTGCCGGGCATCGTGGTGTCGGATTATTTCGACCGGCTTGCGCTCGACCGCGCGATGGGTTCGATCGGCGATGCCGAACGCCGGTTGACGGCGGCCATGGTCGGCAACGGGCAAAATACTGGACTTGCGGGCGCCGGTGCCGTCGAGGAATGGGTCAAGCCGCGTCAGGCCGAGGTCGAACGGATTCGTTCCGCGATCCATGAAATCGCCGGCTCGGGACTGACATTATCGAAGCTGTCGGTGGCGGCGAGTTTGCTGGGGGATTTGGCGAGGGAATAATTAGTGCCGGAAGTGCCTTATCCAGGTGAACACCATCGCGACATTGTGGTCGTCGGCGGCCTCGATCACCTCGTTGTCGCGCATCGAGCCGCCGGGCTGAATTACCGCGGTCGCGCCGGCCTCGATCGCCACCAATAGCCCATCGGCAAACGGGAAGAAGGCGTCGGAGGCGACCACCGAGCCTTTGGTAAGCGGCGCCGGCAATTTCAATTCCTTGGCCGCGTCTTCCGCCTTGCGTGCCGCGATGCGCGCGGCATCGACCCGGCTCATCTGTCCCGCGCCGATACCGACGGTGGCAAGCCCCTTGGCATAGACGATGGTGTTCGACTTTACGTGCTTAGCGACGCGGAAGGCAAAGCGCAGGTCGTTGAGTTCAGAGGCGCTCGGCGCGCGCTTGGTGACGACTTTCAGTTCCATGTCGTCAACCACCGCATTGTCGCGCGTTTGCACCAGCAAGCCGCCGGCGACCGACTTGACGGTTAGCCCGGTGGCGCGCGGATCGGGCAGGCCGCCGGCCAGCAGCAGTCGCAAGTTCTTTTTCGTAGCGACGATATTGATCGCCTCGTCGGTGGCGTCGGGCGCTATGATGACTTCGGTGAAAATCTCGGTGACCGCGCGTGCGGCATCCGCATCAAGCTTGTGATTGAAAGCGACAATACCGCCGAAGGCCGAAGTCGGATCGCAGGCCAGCGCCTTATTGTAAGCGTCGCGTAGGCTTTCGCCTTCCGCCACGCCGCATGGATTGGCGTGCTTGACGATTACACAAGCCGCGGTGCGCTTGGCGTCGAATTCGGCGATGCATTCGTAAGCTGCATCGGTATCGTTGATGTTGTTGTAGGACAACTGCTTGCCTTGCAACTGTCGCGCCGACGCCACGCCGAAGCGCTCGACCGGCGCGCGGTAGAATGCCGCGCTCTGGTGCGGATTCTCGCCGTAACGCAGCGCCTCGGCCAGCCTGCCGCCGAAGGCGCGATAATCCGGCGCGTTGTCGTGAAGCGTCTCGGCAAACCAATTGGAAATTGCGGCGTCATAAGCGGCGGTGCGGGCATAGGCTTTCGCGGCGAGGCGCTGGCGCAGCTCAAGCGACGTCATGCCATTGTGCAGCGCCAGTTCGGCCAGCACTTTTGCGTAATCCGCCGGCTCGACCACGACAGCGACATCGGCGTGGTTCTTGGCGCCGGCGCGGATCATGGCCGGACCACCGATGTCGATGTTCTCGATGCAGTCGTCGTAACTAGCGCCCTTGGCGACGGTTTCCTCGAACGGATAGAGATTCACGACCAGGAGATCGATCGGCTTGATGGCGTGCTTGGTTAAGGCGGCCGCATGATCCTTGTTGCCCCGCACCGCCAGCAGCCCGGCATGCACCTTCGGGTGCAGGGTCTTGACTCGGCCATCCATCATTTCGGGAAAGCCGGTCAGTACGGCGACATCGACGACCTTGAGGCCCGCGTCTTTGAGCGCCTTGGCGGTGCCGCCGGTAGAGATCAGTTCGACGCCATAGCCCTCCAGCGCCTTGGCGAAATCCAAGAGTCCGGTCTTGTCAGACACCGACAACAAAGCGCGGGAGATGCGGCGCGGGCGGCTGGTCATGTCATGACTAATGTCGGTCGCAGCCTTCGCCCGCAAGGGAAAAGGCGAGGCAAATCACAGCGGCAATTCCGGCTCGTCCGGCCGGACCGGCCGAGTGCCGGGCGCCACCGGCGGCGTATGGCCGAAACTCCAACGCACCTTGGGCGTTTCGCGCGCATGGCCGTAGATGACGATCTGGACGGCGCGGCGCGGGCCGTCGGTGCCGGCCAGGAACACGCTTTCCTCGATCTCCACTGCGGCGGCCAGCGTCGAGAACGTCCACACTTCGCGGTCCGGCAGCAGCAATATGACGCCGCGGCCGTCCGACAATCGGCTGGCCTTGACGGACGGATGCAGGTGGAAGCGGATCGCGAACTCATCGGCCACGCCGGACGGAATTGCGAGGCCCTCGGACGGGGTAAAGCTGTCCTCACCATCGAGTGTGCGGCCATCGGCGCTGAGCTGGATGCCACGGCTATGGATCATGCCGAAATCGTTGGCGTAGCCGTCATGCGAGGTGCGCATCACCGTGCCGGCGGACGCCTGCTCGCGCTCAATGGTGACGTTGCGCGGGCCGCCAACAATCGGCGTGCCGAACAGCAATTTGCGGAACGAATTGGATTCGAGAAATTGGCACGACGATTTGTCGTTGAACGTGACGGTCGAATGCGCTGCGGTGGCGCGCGCCACCTGCCGCCAGGTTTCCTTATTGACCGCCGGCAAGCCGCAATTAATCACCAGTCGGTGTTGCTTCCACGATAACTCAAACGACAAGCAGCCCGCATGCGCCTCCTGGCTCAAGGCGATCGGCGGCGGCTTGCCGGTATCCATCAGCAGCATGGTCTGCCCCGCGTCGAGACGCTGGTAGCCGGAATGCGGCGCATTCGACACCGGGGTGCCGCGCGCGTCGTCATAGGCGAGCACCGTGGCCAAGAGATCGACCGCGGTCGGTCCCATGCCATTGAATTGCGCAAAATTGCCGTCGCCGTGCCGGAAGAAACGCAGCATCGGCATCATGCGGTCGATGGCATTGTTGAGCGCCGATGGCGGCTGCAAATTGCGCGCCGAAAACAATTGCCGCAGCGGCAAGAGGTCCGCCAGCAGTTCGATCAGCGCGCCCGGATTGCGGCTTATATGTCCGCCGTCTGGCAAGATCTGCGAGCGCAACTCTTCGATCAGGCGGCGTACATTGCCGCGCAACTGTCCGGACTGGCCCTGGATACAGAGCGTCGCGTAATTGAGCGCGATCAAGGCCTGCAGCCGCGGCAAGCCGTCGCGCGATTGTTTGAGCGAGCGGCGCAGATAGCGCACTTGGCGCGACAGGCTACGGATGAAGCGGCGGTAGAAGGGCGCGTCGGCGTCCTGCAAGACGAACGGCGCTTGGCTGAGCCAGCACACAACGCGGCGCGAGAGAATATCGAGGCGCCAGCCGACCGGATGCCAGCCGCCTTGCAGATTGATCCAGTCGTCGATCAGGGAACGCGCGTTGGCGCGGGTGATGGCGGAATCGGCGGCGCGCAAGTGACGCAGCCACGCAAAGCTCAGCAGGATGACCGCCCATTCGTCGGACGGCGGCGTCATTTCAAATGGCGAGCGCCGGTCGCAGATCACCACCTTGCCGGCAAAGGCAAATCGGCCGGCATAGATTTCGCTGGCGCGCGTGGCGTCGGCGGTGCGCAGATCCTGCGGCGCGATCACCAGCCGGTCGGTCTTAGTCGAGCCGAAGCGCCAGCGCAGCAGCGGGTGCGCGTTCAAGCCGCCGACGAGGCTGCGGAATGCGCGGCGCCCGATAAGCACGGAGAGCCCTAATCGCTCCGCGACCGAAACACGCATCATGAAGCTGTTCGTCCCCTGCCACGCGGCCCGAATCTTGCGCGCTTTCGACACGATAGCGAAGGGGCGGCGAAGGGCCAATATGCCAGCTTGCGGCGCGAATTAAGGCGCTTTTGTAAGGCGCGCGGCATAGAAACCGTCAAGGCCACCCCAGCGCGGATCGAGATCGGGAAGGTACTGCGGCAGTGTGCGCAAATCGCCTTGCACGGTCACGAATTCGGCTTGGCCGCATACCTCATGGGCGGCAATCGGCTTACGGACGACGCCGGCATTGCGCGCCAATAAACCGTCGATTTGGTTGACGCCCTCTTCCGGCTCCAGCGAGCAGACGCAATAGACCAGCGCGGCGCCCGGCTTGAGCAGGTCGACCGCGCGGTCGAGCAGGCGTTGTTGCAAGGAAGTGAGCGCGGCGAGGTCGGCCTCGGTTTTGAGCCAGGGCACGTCGGGATGGCGGCGGATAGTGCCGGTCGAGGAGCAGGGCGCATCCAGCAGCGCGGCGTCGAACAGTGCGGCGGGTTGCCATTCCAGCGCGTCGGCGGTGACGGTCTCGGCTTGCAGAGACAACCGCGTGAGATTTTCGCGCAGCCGCATCAGCCGTGCCGGCGATCGGTCCACCGCGGTGACATGGGCGCCGGCGGCGGCAAGCTGCGCGGTCTTTCCGCCAGGCGCCGCGCATAGATCGGCGACCGAAAGGCCGGTCACGTCGCCGAGCAGCCGCGCCGGTAGCGAAGCGGCGGCATCTTGCACCCACCAGGCGCCTTCGGAAAACCCCGGTAGTAGCGAGATCGCGCCATGCGCAATGGCGCGCACCGTGCCGGTCGGTAGCACGCGGCCGCGCAAATGTTCGGCCCACAACGCGGCATCGCTTTTCACGGTGAGGTCGAGAGCGGGTTCGTGGCCGTTAGCCTCTGCGATGGCGCGCGCGGTTTCGGCGCCGTAAGTCTTGGTCCAGCGCTTCACCAGCCATTCGGGCGTGTCGCGCGTGACTTTGGGGCGCAGCGCGGTTTCGCGACTCTGCGCGACGCGACGCAGCACCGCATTGACCAATCCGCTGTAGCGCGCGGCGCGGCGGTCGGCCTGGGCGAGCCGTACCGAAAGATCGACCGCGGCATGGTCGGGCACTTCGAGCCATAGGATTTGCGCGGCTCCGATCAGCAGGATGGTTTCGGTACGGGGCGCTTCGGTGGGAAATCCCTTGTCGAGAAAAGTGGCGAGCAGCGCGCGCAGCGTGCCGAGCCGGCGCAGCACGGTCGCCACCAGGCGCCGCATCAGCGCGCGGTCGCGGTCGGGAAGCGTAGCGAGGCCGGGATGGGCGCCTTTGCCGGAGAGCTGATCGTCGAGCGCGATATGCCGCCGCAGCACGCCGTCGAGAATGTCGGCGGCGATCCGTCTTGCGGCGAGGCCGGGTACTTCCGGCTGAGGGGACGTGCGCGGTCGCGCCATGGGGCCATCTTAGCCATGGAATTGTGGCCTGGTCGCGGGCGTTCCGCCAAAAAACTTTGGTGGCACCCAACCTTACCGCCGCCGGGCAGCGGCGACGAAGTCGTTGCGATTTTCAAATACAACCCTAGATAGGCTTGTGTGAACCGCCGCCGGACGGCTATCGAGGATTATGTTCATAGCGCGCAATGATTTCACCTGTCCGCGGCGCGGCGCCTGTTGGCGCTGGCGGCGGCCTGCTTTGCCGCGGGTCTTGGCGCCGGCGCCTGGATCGGGCCGCCCGGCGAAAGCCGAATCGGCGAAGCCATGGCGTCCGAGCCGGCGCGCGGCCGTCCGGCAGCCGTTACGGCGACCGGCGCGATCCGCTCCGGCCATGCCGCCGAAGTGGTTCGCGTGCTCGACGGCGACACTTTCGAAGCGCGTGTGCGCATCTGGCCGGGCATGGCGGTTACCACCCGCGTGCGCCTGCGCGGCATCGACGCGCCGGAAATGCATGCGCGTTGCGACGACGAACGGGTGAAGGCGATTGCGGCGCGCGACGCGTTGGTGAAAATCCTGGCCGAAGGTACCGTCGGCATTTCCCGCATCGGCCAGGACAAATATGGCGGGCGTGTCGATGCCGATGTCTCGACCGCGAAAACGGCGGACATTTCAGCCGCACTGTTCGAACGCGGCTTCGCGCGCAAATATGACGGTGGCAAGCGCGAGAGTTGGTGCGGCTAGCCGGCCGTCGTTACGGCACGACGGCGACTTTTGTTCCGATAGCCACGCGCTGATAGAGATCCAACACGTCGGCGTTATTCATGCGAATGCAGCCGTGCGAGACGAAGCCGCCGATCGAGGCCGGATCGTTGGTGCCGTGGATGGCATAATTGCCGCGGTCGAGCCCGATAGCGGCTTCGCCCATGGGATTGCGCGGCGAGCCGCCGGGAATTGTCGGCGTTACGCCTGGCCGCAAGGTCCAGGCCGGCCGCCGATATTTTTTCGCGACATAGGCTTGGCCGTGCCAGGCCATGCCGGCGCGGCCGACGCCGACCGGATAGCGGATCGCTTGGCCGCCGCCCAGCACATAAAAAAGTTGCCGTTCGCCGGTCGCCACCACGATAGTGCCCGGCTCATAACCCTGGAATTGCACGAGATCGCGCGCCTGTGCCGATAGCGGCGCGGCCAGCGCTGCGGCTGCAATCAGCATCGCAAACAAGCGGCGCATTATTATTGTTCCACGATGACCGGGGTGCCGACCGCGACCAGGCGATAAAGCGCAACGATGTCGCGGTTGTACATGCGAATGCAGCCGTAGGAGACAAAGCCGCCGATCGAGGCCGGACGATTGGTGCCGTGAATGGCGTATTCGCCGCCGCGCAAGGTCAGCGCGGCCTCGCCCATCGGATTATTGGCGGCGCCGCCGGGAATGACCTCGGGCAAATTGGGATGTTCGCGGCGGATTTCCTGCGGCGGCGCCCAAGCCGGCCGCACATATTTGCCCTCGACGCGCGCTTGGCCGGTCCAGGTTTTGCCGCTGCGCCCGACGCCCACCGGAAAACGCAGCGCGTGCTGCTCGTCGATGACGTAATAGAGACGCCGCTCGGCGGTTTTCACGACGATGGTACCGGGCGCAAAGCCCGAAAACGCGACGACGTCGCGATCGCCGGCCGCGGCATGCGCCGCCGCCAGCAACGCCCAGATCAATACAAACGCAACAAAAAGCGCCGCCCGCCGCAAAACCAGGACCATTGCACCCGCCCGCAAGAGTTAACGGCGGCGATGATAATGCGGGGCAGCGGGAACGCGCGCGAAAGCTCGAAATAGCGTAAATATTAACGCTGTTGGCGAAGACCGCTATTTACCGTCAATGGAGATCCGGAACCGCTCGCGTGCTTGCGCAAGTCGTTGGCTCTGAACCGTCATCGCATTGAGCAGCTTGGCGACATCCGCCCTGACTTTGGGGTCGTTGGTCTGAATGCTTGAGCCGCTGACTTTCACGGTCGCGCGATGGGCATCGAGATAATCGGCCAGTTCCAGCCCCGCCTGCAGGCCGTCGATCCCGACTGGAATGGTGGCCGCGAAGGCTTCGCCCGGACCAGTGACCGTGCGCTCGAAGGCCGCCGAATAAACCGGTTTGAGATCGTCCGGCTGTTGCAAAGCCGCCCGTTTGGCGCCGGCTTCGGCGAGACTCTTGCGCATCTCGTCCGCCACGCCGCACAGCGCCGCGGCCATGGCTTTGACGTCGGCGCGGCGGTCAAGCAATTCCTGGACCGAGCGCGGCGCATTGGTTTGCGAAATCTTGTAGGGCCCCTGCATCGCCTTACCGATTTTGTCGTTGAAACTAGTGATCACGGCGTAATGCTCGGCATAGGGACCGAAAGATTTGGTGTCCTCGGCCGTCAGCCGCGGCACATGCGCGCCGGAATTGTCGACAATGTATTTCTGCAAAAACTGGATGAAGGCTTTGCGCTGGTCGGCTTCGCTGTCGCCGCAGGCGGTCAGCCCGGCGGCCAACAGGACAAGCGCGGCGAAACCGGCCACGCGACGGTTGAAAAGGATCATGATGACGCCCCGTCGCTGACCGTTGGTCAGACGGCCACTATAGCGGTATTCCGGGCGCCGGATAGCGGCGCTTAAGCCTTCGCCCCGGCTTTTTTGTTCTGACGATTGTTTACCAGGTCATCGACCACCGCCGGATCGGCCAGCGTCGAGGTGTCGCCGAGATTGCCGAATTCGTCCTCGGCGATCTTGCGCAGGATGCGGCGCATGATCTTGCCCGAGCGCGTCTTGGGCAGACCGGGCGAGAATTGGATCATGTCGGGCGAGGCGATCGGGCCGATTTCCTTGCGAACCCAGGCCACCAATTCCTTGCGCAATTCCTCGCTCGGCTTTTCACCGGCCATCAGCGTCACATAAGCATAGATGCCCTGGCCCTTGATGTCGTGCGGATAGCCGACGACGGCGGCTTCCGATACTTTCGGATGCGCCACCAGCGCGCTTTCCACTTCGGCGGTGCCGAGGCGATGGCCGGCGACATTGATTACGTCATCGACACGGCCGGTGATCCAGTAATAGCCGTCTTCGTCACGGCGGCAGCCGTCGCCGGTGAAATATTTTCCGGCGTAGGTTTTGAAGTAAGTGTCGATGAAACGCTGGTGGTCGCCATAGACCGAACGCATCTGACCCGGCCATGAGTCGGCGATGCACAGATTGCCGGAGCAAGCGCCTTCCAGCACCTTGCCTTCGGCGTCGACGATTTGCGGAATGATGCCAAAGAACGGCCCCGTCGCCGAACCGGGCTTGAGCTTGGTCGCGCCCGGCAGCGGCGTAATAAGAATGCCGCCGGTTTCGGTCTGCCACCAGGTATCGACGATCGGGCAGCGGTCGTCGCCGACCACATGGTAATACCACTCCCAGGCTTCGGGATTGATCGGTTCGCCGACGCTGCCCAAGAGACGTAGCGAGGCGCGCGAGGTCTTCTTCACGGGCGCGTCGCCGCCCTGCATCAAGGCGCGGATCGCGGTCGGCGCGGTATAGATGATGTTGACCTTGTGCTTGTCGCACACTTCCCAGAAGCGCGACGTGGTCGGGTAATTCGGCACGCCTTCGAACATCAAGGTGACGGCGCCGTTACTCAGCGGACCATAGATGATGTAACTGTGGCCGGTGACCCAGCCGACATCGGCGGTGCACCAGTAGATGTCGCCGTCGTGATAATCGAACACATATTGATGCGTCATCGAGGTGTAGAGCAGATAGCCGCCGGTGGTGTGCAGCACGCCTTTCGGCTTGCCGGTCGAGCCGGACGTATAAAGAATGAACAGCGGGTCCTCCGCGCTCATTTCCTCGCACGGGCATTCGGCCGGGACGGTCTTGGCGATGTCGTCATAGAACACGTCGCGGCCGGCCTGCATGGCGACGGCTGCGTTGGTGCGTTTCACGACGATGACGGAAGTCACGCCGCTGACCTTCTTGCAGGCTTCGTCGACATTGGCTTTGAGCGGAATCTTGCGGCCGCCGCGCAGGCCTTCGTCGGCGGTGACGACACAGGTGGATTTGCAGTCCTCGATGCGGCCCGCGATCGAATCCGGCGAGAAGCCGCCGAAGATCACCGAATGCACCGCGCCGATGCGCGCACAGGCCAGAATCGAGATCGCCGCTTCCAGGATCATCGGCATGTAGATGGTGACGCGGTCGCCTTTCTTGACGCCGCGCGCCTTCAACACATTGGCGAATTTGCACACCTCGGCGTGCAACTGCTTATAGGTGATTTTCTTATCGTCCTTGGGATCGTCGCCTTCCCAGATGATGGCGGTCTGATTGCCGCGCTTGGCGAGATGGCGGTCGACGCAATTATAGGCGGCGTTGAGCGTACCGTCCTCGAACCATTTGATCGAAACATCGCCCGTGTAGGAGGTGTTCTTGACCTTCGTGAATGGCTTGATCCAGTCGAGGCGCTTGGCCTGCTCGCCCCAAAAGCCGTTCGGGTCCTTGATCGAGCGCGCATACATCTCGGTGTATTTGGCTTCGTCAATAAAGGCGCGCTTTTTCCAGTCGGCTGGGACGCCGTAAATTTTGTCGGTCATCGGAAATTCCTCCCGGCCCGCGTTGTACGCCGCGGGCACTTATTGGCTCGTTGTTGGGCCCATTATGCGACGGCGCTGGCGCGCACGACAAGGCGCGCCATCAAACACTTTGGTCGCAAGCTTTGGCCTTCAGGGGCCCATCCAGGCGATGATTCCGCCAATTATCACCAGAACGCCGAGCCAATGGGCGCCGTCGATCACCGTGAGCATGACTTTGCGTCCGCCATAGGCGTTGTTGATCGTGATGGCGGTCAGCACAAAGCCGAACCAGCAGAAAGCGCCGGTCACTATGCCAGCGTGCCAAATCCATAGGCCGCTATGGGTGAGAATGCCGTAAATCACGACGCCCATGATCAGCGCGCCGATAAACGACAGGACGAAGGGCGTAAATTTTGCCAGCCCCGACTTACCGGCGAATTCTGCCTGGCAGGATTCTGCTGTCTTGCCCTGCGCGGCCATCCAGGCTTTGCCAAGTACGGTGTAATAAACGGCGCCGAAAAGCCACGCGGCCACTGCGGCGATGACAACGCTCAACAAGTTCACATGTCCACCCATCACCTACTCCCTATTTCAATCCGCCTATAAAACTCTGTCATTCCGGGTGCCGAGCGCAGCGAGGCAACCCGGAATCCAGAACCACGTGCGATTATATCTAGATTCCAGGTTCGCGCCGACGCGCGCCCCGGAATGACGATTAGAGGCCGCCCATTTTGCATACGATCTTCCACTCGGCGTCCGTGATCGGCGGCACGGAAAGCCGCGACTGCTTGAGCAACTGAATCTCGGCGAGCTTCGGCTCGGCCTTGATGGCGGCCAGCGTCACCGGCTTCGGCAAAGGCTCGACCGCCTTGATATCGACCGCGACCCAAGGCTCGCCGGCTTTCGCGGTCGGGTCGGGATAGGCGACGCGCACGATCTCGCAAATGCCGACGATCTCCTTGCCGACATTGGAGTGATAGAAAAAGCCGCGCTCGCCCTTTTTCATCTTCATGAGGTTGAGCTTGGCGGTGTGGTTTCGAATGCCGGTCCAAGGCTCGCCCTTAGGCCCGCGCTTGACCAGTTCGTCCCATGAGAATGCGTCGGGTTCGGATTTCAGCAGCCAATATGCCATTTCATTCTTCCGACTTGATCGGCCGTGTCAGCAGCGACTCGATGGCCTTGTCCACACTGAGTTCACCGGTCAGCACGGCAGCGACGGCGGCGGAAATCGGCATATCGATTTTTTTCGCTCGCGCCATTTCCAACAGCACCGGCGCGGTGAAAGCGCCTTCGGCCAATTTATCGCCCGGCTTCTCGTTCTTGCCCAAGGCGACGCCGAACGAGAAATTGCGCGATTGCGGGCTCGAGCAGGTCAGGATCAAATCGCCCAATCCCGAGAGGCCCATCATGGTCGCGGTTTTGGCGCCAAAGGCCGTGCCGAATCGCACCAGCTCGGCAAAGCCGCGCGTGGTCAGGGCCGCCGCCGCGCTGGCGCCCAGGCCGCGCCCGGTCACGATGCCCGAAGCAATGGCCAGCACATTCTTGATCGAGCCGCCGATTTCCACGCCGCGGATATCGGTCGAGTGGTACGGCCGGAACGCGGCCGAAGCCATGGCCTGCGCCAGGGCGCCGGCGATCTGCGCGTCGGTCGCAGCCAGCGTTACCGCGGTCGGCAATCCGCGCGCCACGTCGGCGGCGAAACTTGGCCCCGACAAAACCGCAGGCACCGCATTGGGCGCGCATTCGGCAATAATTTCGGTCATGAATTTCTGCGTGCCGTGCTCGATGCCCTTGGCGCAGGCAATCAACGGCGTGCCGTCGTGCACGAGTTTTGCGAGCGCCGTGCAGACCGCGCGCATCGCCTGAGCCGGTACGACCAGCAGGATCGCGTCGGCGCTTGCCGCTTCGCCGAGATCGCGCGTAATCTTGATCGCGCCGTCAAGGCGCACGCCGGGCAGAAATTTGCTTTCGCGGTTCGTTTCAAGCTGCGCAGCATTGCCAGGCTCATGCTCCCACAGCGTGACGCCGCGGCCGGCGCGTGCGCAAGTTTGTGCCAGCGCGGTTCCCCAGGCGCCGCCGCCGAGCACGCTTATGCGTTCGATGGCGCGGCTCATTTATAGGCCGCGTTGTTTTGCCCGATCGCTTTGCGGGCGGCGACCTCGTCAAGCGGCCAGCGCGCGCGCGGTGCGACATCGAGCGAGTCGGTCAGGCTGAGCGCCAGCCGTTCGCAGCCGGCCCAGGCGATCATGGCGCCGTTGTCGGTGCACAGCTCAAGCGGCGGCGCGACCAGCACGGTGCCGACTTCGAAGGCGAGACGATGCAAAACCTTGCGGATCGCCTGATTGGCCGCGACGCCGCCGGCGGCGACCAGCGCGCTCGGCGCGCCGTACCTGGAACGGAAAATTCGCAAGCCCGCGCGCAAGCGGTCGAGTACGACATCGACCACGGCTTGCTGAAACGAAGCGCATAAGTCGGCGACGTCTTGATTGGATAGTGGCGCGATTTTTTCGGCTTCCAGCCGAAGCGCGGTCTTGAGACCGGACAAGGAGAAATCCGCGTCCTTGCGCCCGTTCATCGGCCGTGGCAGCGCGAAGCGGGTTGGATTGCCGCGCACGGCTTCCTTCTCGACCTGCGGCCCGCCCGGATAACCCAAGCCCAAAAGTTTCGCGGTCTTATCGAAGGCTTCGCCGATGGCGTCGTCCATGGTGGTGCCGAGCCGCACGTAATCGCCGACGCCGCGCACGGCGACGACCTGGGTGTGGCCGCCCGAGGCCAGGAACAGACAATAGGGGAATGGCGTCGCGCTGGTGAGTCTTGCGGTGAGCGCATGCGCTTCCAGATGATTGACCGCGATCAGCGGCTTGCTCTTGACCAGCGCAATCGCCTTGGCCGTGGTCAGGCCGACGATGACGCCACCGATCAGGCCGGGGCCGGCGGCGGCGGCAATTCCGTCGATCTCGTCAAAGGACTTTTCTGCCTCGGCCATGGCGCGGGCGATGATGAGATCGAGCGCCTCGACATGGGCGCGTGCGGCGATCTCCGGCACCACGCCGCCAAAGGCCGCGTGTTCGCTCACCTGGCTGAGGATGATATTGGACAGGATCTTGCCGCGGCCATTGTCGGAACGCTCGACCACCGCCGCCGCGGTCTCGTCGCAGGTCGTCTCGATGCCGAGAACGATCATTGTTTCCCCAGCTTACCCGACATTCCGGACGGCGCCTTTGCGCCGGACCCAGGATGGCGAAGAACGGCGCCCCTCCCAATTAAAGGCAGGGTGAACTACAAGCTGCCCTAGCATCGTGAGGTAATGTGACGCAATCCGCCCCCACCCTTTTGCGTATCGGCACACGCGGCAGCCCGCTCGCATTGGTGCAGGCGCGTGCGGTTGCGGCGCATTTGAACGCAGTTTTGGGGGTGAACCAGGATAGAATCGAGATCAAGACCATCCGTACTTCCGGCGACATTATCCAGGACCGGCCGCTGGCCGAGGAAGGCGGCAAGGGGCTTTTCACCAAGGAAATCGAGGAGGCGCTGTTGGATGGGCGCATCGACCTGGCGGTGCATTCGGCCAAGGACATGCCGACCTTGTTGCCGGCGGGGCTGATGCTGGCGGCCTGTCTTGAGCGCGAAGACCCGCGCGATGTTTTCATCAGCCACAAGGCGCCGTCGCTCGCCGATTTGCCGCAAGGCGCGAGCCTCGGCACCACCTCGCCACGCCGGCAAGCCATCGCCAAGCGCATGCGGCCGGATCTGCGCATTGTGCCGATGCGCGGCAACGTCGAGACGCGATTGCGCAAACTCGCGGACGGCGAATGCGACGCCACCATTTTGGCGCTGGCCGGATTGAGGCGGCTCGGCCTGGAGGGCCACGCCACCAAGATCATGCATGTGCATGAATTTACGCCCGCAGCCGGGCAGGGTGCCATCGGCATTGAGACGCGAGCCGACGACACGCGTACGCGCGATTTTGTGGCGCGCGTCGATCATGCCGATACATCGACGGCGCTCGCCTGCGAACGCGCATTTCTCGCCGTGCTCGATGGTTCATGCAAGACGCCGATTGGTGCTTATGCGGATATTTCCGGCGATACGATCCATTTTTACGGATTGCTCGCCCATCCGGACGGCAAGCCCTCGGCCGACTTCCGCGCGCGCGGCCCGCGCGCGGATGCCGTGAAAATCGGCACCGAAGCCGGGCACGCCGTGAAACGCGATTCCAATCCAAGTTTGTTTAGTTGAATCATGCGCATCGCCGTCACCCGTCCGAGAGATGATAGCGAACGCACCGCGGCCGCCTTGCGCGCGCGTGGTCATGACGTGCTGGTCGCGCCCTTGCTGCAGATTGAACCGGTCGCCGCCGACATTCGCCCATCCTGGGCGGCTGTAATCGTCACCAGCGCGAATGCGGCCGAAGCGCTTGCCGGCCATCCCGCCCGCGACGCACTGGTCAAGCTGCCGCTATTTGCGGTCGGGCGGCGCAGCGCCGATGCCGCACGCGCCGCCGGATTTACCAACGTGACCTCTGCCGGCGGCGACGTGCGCGATCTGGTGCGGCTCATCGTCGCCCGGCGTGCCGACGCGACCGGGCCGCTGCTTTATCTTGCCGGCGAGGATCGCGCCGCCGACCTGATCGGCGAACTCACCGGGCGCGGCATCGCCGCCGAAATGGCGGTGGTCTACCGCGCGGCCGCCGCGCCATTCGCGCCGGAACTGATCGCGGCGCTCAAAGCGGGCGAGATCGACGCGGTGCTGCATTTCTCCAGGCGCAGCGCCGACAATTACCTGGCCGGCGCGGCGATGGCCGGGATTGCCAAAGAGACGCTGGCGGTGCGTCATCTCTGTCTGTCGGCGCAAATCGCGCAACCGCTCATGGCCGCGGGCGCCAATCGCGTCGCCGTGGCCCAGCGCCCGGACGAGGCTTCGCTGATGGCGCTATTGGAGCAGGCGGCGGACTGATCCTTGTGCAAGATTCGCAACCTTGCGCCATTTGCGTTATTTGCTGGTTGCGAGGGGCCGAATCGAGGATTTGCCGATGCCAGACAAGCGCAAAGCGCCGGAGGCCGCCGAAGGCGCCAGCCCGAGCAAGCGCGCGGTGCCGACCATCGACCTCACCGCCGCGGAAGTGCCGCCGGATGTAACCGGCGATGAGGCACCGGCTCCGCGGAAGCAGCAGGCGGCCGCAGGTCCGGAAATGGCGGCGGGCGATGCGCCTAACGCATCGGTTAACTGGCTAAGCGCCATCAAAGGGCCGGCGCTTGCCGCCGGTTTCGCCGGTGCGGCCATCATGATGCTGGTGCTGTTCGGGCTCTGGCTGACCGGCCTGGTGCCCATTCGCTATGCGGGCTCGACCGCCGCGCGCGCGCGTGTGACGGCGCTCGAAGCGCAGTTGCACGATTTGCAGAGCCGCGCGGCCGCCACACCCGACACAAAATCGGTCGAAGCGCTCAATGCTCGCCTCGTCAAGATTGAAGAGGCCGCCGGAAAAAGTCCCGCAAGCGATCCCAAGCTGGCCGATCGCGTCGCCGCCGCCGAAAACGCCATGAAGTCGCTTGGCGTGGCGCTGACCGCGCTCAGCCGCCGCAGCGACGATATTGCCGCCGACGCGACGCTCGCGCGCGACCACGCGCAAGCCGCGGAAAAGGCGGTCACGGAATTGCGCAGCAGTGTGCAGATCGCAACGACCGCGTCGGCGGGATTGTCGTCGGCCGATCTGGACGCTTTGCAGCAACGTGTTGCCGCACTTGAGCAAACTGCCAAGACCGCCGCCAGCGACATTGCAAAGACTGCAGCTACCGACACCGCGGCGCGGCTTGCCTTGAGTGCTGACGCGTTGCGCGCGGCGGCGTTCAGCGGCGCGCCACTTTCGGCCGCGTTGGCGCAAGTAAAATCACTGGGCGCGGACGAAGCGCTTTTGGCGCCACTTGCATCCTTCGCCGCGACTGGCGTTCCGACGCAGGCAGCGCTGGCGCAAGAATTACGCGGGCTTCTGCCCGCTTTGCTAAAAGGCTCCGGCGCGACGGCGCCGCCCAGCGGGTTCCTTGAGCGGCTGGAAGCCAATGCCGGTAGTCTCGTGCGCATCCGCCCGGTCGATGCGCCGGCCGGCGACGATACCTCGGCCGTGCTGGCGCGCCTCGAGATCGACGCCGCTCGCAGCGACATTCCCGGCGCGCTCGACGATCTCGGCAAATTGACCGAGGCGCAGCGCGCGCCTGCACAGGCTTGGATAAAGAAGGCCAACGATCGGCAGGCGGCACTGGCGGCGGCGCGGGCTTTCGCCGCGCAAACTGCCAGCGCGCTCGGCAAGCAGTGAGGACACGATGATCCGAGTCATCGTCTTCCTGGTATCGGTTGCAATCCTGGCGGCCGGCTTTGTCTGGTTCGCCGACCGGCCGGGCGACGTCGCTGTCACCTGGATGGGCTATCGCATCGAGACTTCGCTGATGGTGGCCGCACTCGCGCTGGCGGCGCTGATCGTCGCGGTCATGCTGCTGTGGTCAATCGTGCGTGGCATCTGGCGCTCGCCGCATCAGGTGTCGCTGTTTTTTCGCCATCGCCGCGCGATGAAAGGCTATCTCGCCATCACGCATGGATTGATCGCGATCGGCGCGGGCGATCTGCGCGTCGCGCGCAAATCGGCCGCCGAGGCAGCGCGGCTTTCGCCGGGCGATCCACTGACTCTGCTGCTGAGCGCGCAATCGGCCCAATTGGCCGGCGACCGCGGCGCCGCCGAGCAGGCCTTCCGCGCCATGAGCCGGCGCGACGACAGCAAGCTGCTCGGCCTGCGCGGGCTTTATATCGAGGCGCAACGTCGCGGCGATGCGCACGCCGCGCGGCTGGTGGCGGTGGAAGCCGCCAAGGTTGCGCCGGCGCTGGCATGGGCCGGCCAGGCGCTAATCGACGATCATTGTGCCGCCGCCGACTGGGCCGGCGCGCTCGCGGCGCTCAAGCACATGAAAAGCGCGCTCGACAAGGCCGATTATCGCCGCAAGCGCGCGGTGCTGCTCACCGCCCGCGCGCAGGCGCTGGAGAACATCGATCGCGACGCCGCGCGCGATGCCGCGCTGGAGGCGGTCAAGCTCGCGCCCGATCTGGTGCCGGCGGCGGCGCTGGCCGGGCGGCGGCTAGCGGAAGCCGGCGACGCACGCAAGGCCGGAAAAATTCTCATGGCAGCGTGGAAAATCAATCCGCATCCCGATATCGCGGAGGCCTACGCAAATTTGCGTTTCGGTGACAGCGCGCGGGCGCGGCTGACGCGCATGCGAAGTCTCGCCGAAAAAGTACCGGGCCAACTCGAAGGCGCGCTGGCGGTGGCGCGCGCCGCGCTCGATGCACGCGAATTCGGCGTGGCGCGGGAAAGCCTCGCACCCTATCTGTCGGCACCGACCGGACGGGTCGCGACCTTGATGGCGCAGATCGAGGATGCCGAACACGGCGACACCGGCCGCGTGCGCGAATGGCTGGGCCGCGCCATGCGCGCCTCCGGCGATCCGGTTTGGACCGCGGACGGCGTCGTGTCCGATCGCTGGCTGCCGGTTTCGCCAAATGGCCGGCTTGACGGTTACGAATGGAAATTGCCGCTTGCCGAAATCGGCGTTAGACGTCCGGCCATCGAATTTGCGCCGCCGGCGCAACCGGCCGACGCGTCGCTGACCGCTCCGGAGCCGCCATTGACGGCGGAACCTGTAGCGGAAAGGCCGGCGCGCAAATCGGCCAAATTGGCGGCCAAAAGCGGGGCAAAGGCGGCAATCAATACCAAGTTTGCAGAGGCGGTCATTCCGCTTGTCCATGCCCCCGACGATCCCGGGCCCGATTCAACCGCCGATGCCGAACCGGTGCCGGAAACGTCGGCGCTGCCCGTAAGCGATACCTGGCAGCGGTTGCGGCAATTGTTTCGATAGCAGCCGAAAAGCCGGCCAAGCGTATTGCTTGCAAAGCCCGGCCCGCGCCGATAGTAGTGGCGCCAATTCAGCCGACGTAGCTCAGCGGTAGAGCATCCGCTTCGTAAGCGGGTGGTCGGGGGTTCAAATCCCTCCG